>Ga0302320_10001407_pt1 | contig 57866 bp, 46 predicted proteins | sample Bog_T0_3_FD_202130 | JGI IMG/M metagenome (GOLD analysis project Ga0302320, IMG submission 202130) | Peat permafrost microbial communities from Stordalen Mire near Abisko, Sweden - Bog_T0_3 | ecosystem: Environmental > Terrestrial > Soil > Wetlands > Peat | place: Sweden: Abisko, Stordalen Mire... | reverse complement strand
TTGAATACCGCCGTGTGGTTCCTGCGAGGTCGTCTGCTCATCGGTTCTCCTCTTCTCAGCCATCTTAGGCTGTGGAAGAACAGAACCTCCACCTAAACCCCTGTCCGATTTTGCGGAACCGGCTCTCCGGGATTCGATTTCTCGCCGCACAAACTGCCTATCGAATTTGCTTTCAATCTACGCAAAATGCGTTTATAATTACTCATTATGCGTAAAAGGAGCAATCTCGACGCGCTCTTCCCGGAGATTCGGGCCGGTGTGCTTTCCGCGACCCTGCTCCAGCCCGATCGCTGGTGGTTCATGACGGAGTTGGCGCGCCATCTGGAGACAACCCCCTCCAGTCTGCAACGCGAACTGGAATCGCTTGTCGCGGCGGGTCTGCTCGAACGCCGCCAGGATGGCCGTCGTAGCTACTTCAGAGCAAACTCCGCTTCGCCGCTCTTTGCCGACCTGCGCGGTCTACTCGAAAAGACCCGTGGACTTGTGCCCGCGCTCACAGCGGCACTCAAGCCCTTCGGCGGCCGTATCAAGATGGCATTTCTATACGGTTCCATTGCCCGCGGTGAAGAACACTCCGCCAGTGATGTGGATTTGGCGATTGTCGGTACTCTGCGCCAGATCGACCTTCTGCCGGCCTTGCGGAAGATGGAAGCCCGCTTCCGCCGCGAGGTGAATGTTACCCTCTTCTCACCGGAGGAATTTCGTGCCAGATTGACCGGCGGGGACCATTTTCTTCGCTCTGTATTGAAGGGCAAGACCATTCTGCTGAAAGGCGTGCTCCATGAGCTGGAAGAAACTGCTTCAGGACAATAAGGTTCACCGGCACGCCACCAGCCGCAAGGAACTGGTCGAAATCCGTCGTCTCGTGGCGCGCGATCTGGCCGATGCGGCGCTCGCCGGGCTCTCAGAAGATCGCCGATTCGCCACTGCTTATAACGCTGCGCTGCAAACCGCAAAAATGGCAATCGCTTGCGCTGGTTACCGCGTCGGAAGCGTGCCCGGACACCATCGGTTGTCCTTTGAGGGTGTTAAACTCGCCCTCGGCAAGCCCGCCGAGCACCTGGCCGACTACTTCGACGCCTGCCGCAGAAAACGCAACGAGATCGATTATACGGGCGCAGTAATCGCTACTAGCACCGAAGCAGACGAGCTGCTTCTGCACGCAAATGCGTTCCTGAACTTGGTAGAGAATTGGATAGCATCAAAATACCCGGCGCTGAAAACCTGATATGAATTTGATTCGTAAGCGATTGAAGGAAGCCGAGGCGCTGGCGAAAGGAATTGAGCAATGATTAATCCAGACAAGAGCATGAATGTCTACGAGCAATTGGGTTTTCCCGATGCCGAAGAGATGCTCGCCAAGGCGGACCTGGTTATCAAGATAGCCGAGATTCTGTGCGAGCGGGGATGGAGCCAGCAGCAGGCGGCGAAGATTTTGGGCCTGACTCAGCCCAAGCTCTCCAAAATGCTGCGCGGCCAGTTTCGTGGCATCAGCGAGATGAAGATGATGGATTGCTTACTCCGGCTGGGACGCGCCGTAAAAATTGTTGTGGGGCCGGAAACTGAGTCTGCTGACGAACGCATCGAAGTGGTGGCTGCATAGAGGCGAGAGTACGTCGAGCACTATCGCAAGCACGCTTGACCACATGAGGAGGAGAAAATGCCCTTCCAACTCATTGACTTTGACGGAAATCCACTGTACGCTTTCAATGTGTACAAGATTGGAGGCCGTCTATGCCCAGAGTAGCCGTCGAAGAGAACAGCCGGATGTCCCTGCGCATCCGCGGGAAAGAAAAAGCGCTCCTCATGCGGGCAGTGGCTCTTCAGGACACGGATTTGACCGGCTTCGTGGTTGGCTGCGCCGTGCGCGCTGCTGAGGATGTGATCCGGGACCACGAGCAAGTGCAACTCTCCGAGAGAGATAGCCTGAAGGTTCTGGATCTGCTGGAGAATCCGCCCCAGCCCAATGCCAAACTTGTTTCCGCCGCCAGGGCATACGCGGAGCAGTCCCGGCCATGAGCGGTCAAGCATGGCGCGAAGTTCCCATCGGCAAGCAGTACGACCGGGAAGCCTTCGATTGCGGCGAAGAGGCCTTGAATGAATTTCTGCGCCTCCATGCGCGCAAAAGCCATGAACGTGGCGGATCGAAGACCTTCCTGGCCGTTGATGATACCGGCGGAAAGACCGTTCTCGGCTACTACACACTGAGCCCAGCCTCGCTGACTTACGAGCGAACCCCGGAGAGCCTCAGCCGTGGACTGGCTCGCCATGATGTTCCGGTCTTCCGGCTGGGGCGCCTGGCCGTTGATCGGAACGTACAAGGGCAAGGGCTTGGCGGCCAGCTTCTGCTGGCTGCAGGGCGTCGCTGCCTCCTAGCGGCAGCGGAGGTTGGAGGCGTAGCGCTTTTAATCGATGCGAAGAACGAGCGGGCAGCGAAATGGTATGCCAGCTACGGCGCAGTCCCGCTCCTGGATGCTCCGTTGTCGTTATTGCTTCCTCTGCGGACCATTGAAGCTGCGCTCAAAGCCGTCAGCCGTGTGTGAAGTTTCATCTCAATCGGAGGTTTGCCGCAATGAAAAATCTTCCCCTCGCAAAGGTCTACCAGTTGCTCGAACCGGGTCCGGTGGTTCTGCTCACCACAACCCACAAAGGCCGCGCCAACGTGATGGTGATGTCGTGGCACATGATGGTGGAGTTCGAACCGCCGCTGATTGCCTGTGTCGTCAGCAAAGCAAATTACAGCTTTGCCGCATTGCGGGCGACCAAAGAGTGCGTCATCGCCATTCCGGCGCGGGAACTGGCGTCCAAAGTCGTGGGAATCGGCAACTGCTCGGGACGGAATGTGGATAAGTTCAAGCGATTCGGACTGACGCCGATGCCGGCCCAGCGCGTGACGCCGCCTCTGGTGGCCGAGTGCTTCGCCAATCTCGAATGCAGGGTGGTCGATACTCATCTCGTGAACAAGTACTGTCTCTTCGTCCTTGAGGTTCTCAAGGCCTGGTCCGATCCCGCGCAGAAAAATCCGAAGACCCTCCATCATCACGGATACGGGAATTTTGTTGTGGACGGGGAACGGATCAGGCTGAAGTCGAGAAAGCCATAGAGATTGCAAACCCCCTTCTGTTGAGTGCCCCGTGTCGGACTCAGGTTCCTCGTGCTGGTTTTGTAAAGCCGCGCCTTCATCCATAACTACGCATATTTCCTCCTGGGCTTACGCATAACTACGCATAAATCTTGCGGGAATTACGCAGAATGACGCATATTTCCGCCAAAAACCCTATCCATAAAGACGCATAAACCGCCCGGCGCGAATTCGACTCTATTTGTCCAGAAATCGTCCTCAGCCTATAATCCACGCAAAGGGGAGGTCATCTTGAAAACAATTCGACACAACGCCCTCTGCGTTTTTGCTCTGGCTCTTACGGCGCTGCTATCCGCTGCCGGCGCGCAGCAACTCACGCCAAAACTTCAAAGCGCCGTCGGGCATTGGCAGACCTATAGCGATGGCAAACCCGCGGGCACGGTGGAAACCTACCTGTTGGACGGCCAACTGTTTGGCCGGGTCACACAGGTGCGCCCCGGCCGCACTCCACAGGACGTGTGCGACAAGTGTTCCGGCGAATACAAGAACCATTTAATCCTGGACATGGTCATCCTTCGCAACTTCCACTCCGATGGAGAGGACTGGGTGGGCGGAACCGCCGTTGACCCGGAGAATGGGAAGGAATACAAGGGCAAGATCTGGTCCGAGGGGAAGGACAAACTCCACATGCGCGGCTATATCGGCATCTCCCTGCTGGGGCGGACCGAGGTCTGGACCAGGATTCCCTGAGCAGGCAGCCCTGACTGCAAATCTGGCGCGGAACAGTGGCCTGCAAACCGCCGTTTCCGCACCAACACGCGCATTGGTATACTGATAATGTGACTACAACATTGCCTGATTCCATCTCGAACGGTAATCGCTCCGAGACTTCCCCCAGTCAAAAAAGGGTGTTGCTGCTCAAGCCGAGAGGCTTCTGCGCAGGCGTCGTGCGCGCCATCGACGTTGTCAAAATCGCGCTGGAAACCTTTGGCGCGCCCATCTACGTTCGCCGCGAAATTGTTCATAATCGCTATGTTGTGAATGAGTTAGCTGATAAAGGCGCGATTTTTGTTCATGAAATAGACGATGTGCCCGATGGTCAGCGCGTAATCTATTCAGCCCATGGGGTTTCGCCGGCGGTCAGGGAGATCAGCAAAAGCCGCCACCTCAGGGTCATTGACGCCACCTGTCCGCTGGTGACCAAGGTCCACATCGAGGCCGTCAAGTTTGCCAAGCAGGGCTATTCACTGGTGCTGATTGGCCACCGCGACCACGACGAGATCGAAGGCACGCTGGGCGAGGCGCCGGAGGTAACCCAGGTGGTTTCAAATGTAGCCGAAGCCGCCGCTCTCGTAGTGCCCGACCCCAATCGCGTGGCCTATCTCACCCAGACCACGCTCTCGCTGGACGAGGCGCGGGACATCATCCACGCCCTCAAAGAGAAGTTTCCCAACATCGTTGGCCCCCACTCGCAGGACATTTGCTACGCCACTGAAAACAGGCAGGTTGCGGTTCGCAACGTGGCGCATAATGCCGGCCTGGTGCTGGTGGTGGGCTCTACCAACAGCTCCAACTCCAATCGCCTGGTTGAGGTCTCGCGCAACCTGGGGACCATAGGCTACTTGATCGACAACTCTCAGGCCATTGATCCGGCCTGGCTTGAGGGTGTCAGTACGGTTGCGGTGACGGCCGGCGCTTCGGCTCCCGAAGTACTGGTCGAGGACGTGGTCAACTACCTGCGACAGAACGGCTACGAAAACGTCGAAGAGGTTGAGGTGATGCCGGAAAATGTGCGCTTTGGCCTGCCGCCGGAGATCGTGCAGGCCATCGGCAGCGCCGGAGGGGCACAGGCTGTTCCGGTCAGGTGAAAAGCAGGGAATAGGTTCTGAGGCATTTCAATAGTATGAGCATTCATCAAGGGAAGACGCAATTTGCGGCGCCCCGGTTTGGGCGGCTGGACGCGGACCTGGCAGATGTCCAGTCGGCCATTGTTCGCGCCCGGGACTTCCTGTTTTCGCGTCAGCATCCCGATGGCTATTGGAACGGGGAGCTGGAAGCCGATGCGATGCTCGAGGCCGACTACATCTTTCTGCACACGCTGCTGGAGAGCGGCGATCCGGGCCGGCTCCGGCGAGCGTTCACAGAGATGATGCGCTACCAGAACGACGACGGCAGTTGGAGCATCTATCCGGGCGGTCCAGGCAATATATCGCTCACGGTCAAGTGCTACTCCTCAGCCAAGCTGATGGGCGTGGGCTCTCAAGATCCGCGGCTGGCCAAATGCCGCCTGTGGGTGCTGGAGCATGGCGGCGTAATCGCGTGCAACACCTTCACCAAGATGTATCTCTGCGCGCTGGGCGAGTACGACTACGACGCGGTACCCGCAATTCCGCCCGAGATTGTTCTGTTTCCTCGCTGGTTCTACTTCAACATCTACGAGATTTCTTCCTGGTCGCGGTCGATTCTTGTTCCGCTGGCCATCATGTACGCCAAAAAGCCCTTCAAGAGAATTCCCTCCGAGCAGGGAATCGACGAGTTGTACGTTGGCGGACGCGCCAACTCCTCGTTGCGGCTGCACATGAACTGCAAGCCCATCCTATCCTGGCGCAATTTTTTTATCGCACTCGACAGGATGATGCACTGGGCCGAAGCGGTTCATCTTCGCCCTGTGCGTACCGTGGCGTTGCGCAAGGCTGAGAAGTGGTTGCTGGCGCGGCTGGAGATGACCGACGGATTAGGCGCCATCTATCCGGCCATGCTGAACGCCATCATTGCGCTGCGCTGCCTGGGCTACTCCGAGGACGACCCTCAGGTGATCCGTGCGCGCGATGAGTTTGAAAAGCTGGGCATCGAGGAGCCGGCCAGCGAAGCGATGCCGGAGCCGACCTTCCGCATGACGCCTTGCATGTCGCCGGTGTGGGATACGGCGCAGGCGGTCTTTGCCCTGGGCGAGGCGGGCGCAGAGCGCAACGACCCGCGCATGCTCAAGGCCGTGGATTGGATGCTCTCCAAAGAGGTTCGCCACAAGGGTGACTGGGCCGTAAAAGTGCGCAACACCGAACCGGGCGGCTGGTATTTTGAATTTAATAACGAGTTTTATCCTGACACCGACGACACCGCACAGGTGTTAATGGCGCTCAACAAGGTGGACAATCCACGCGAGCGCTATCAGCACGAGGTCGTGCAGCGCGCCATTGCGTGGGAGTTTGCCATGCAGTGCAAGAACGGCGGCTGGGGCAGCTTCGACAAAGACAACACCAAGATGATCTTCCAGTACATCCCCTTTGCGGATCACAACGCCATGCTCGATCCGCCCACGGTGGATATTACCGGGCGCATGTTGGAGATGCTGGCCAGCTATGGCTACACGCGCACGGACAAGCGCGTAGAAAAAGCCATCAAGTTCATCTTCAGCGAACAGGAGCCGGATGGAAGCTGGTTTGGCCGATGGGGCGTGAATTACATTTACGGGACTTTCCTGGTGCTGCGCGGGCTGGACGCCATCGGCGTCGATCATCTGGAGCCGCAGATTCAGCAGGGCGCCGAGTGGATTCGCATGGTGCAGAACGCAGACGGCGGATGGGGCGAGAGCTGCGGCACCTACGACGATCCGAATACGCGCGGCGTGGGGCCGAGCACTCCGTCGCAAACCGCCTGGGCTCTGCTTGGTCTTTTGGCCGCCGGTGACGACCGTTCCGACTCCATCGCCAAAGGTGTGCGCTGGCTGCTTACGCGGCAACAGGCAGACGGCAGTTGGGATGAGTCGATGGGGCAGGGTGCGACTCGGCAAGGCATCATCACGGGAACAGGCTTCCCCAGAGTTTTCTATTTGGCCTATACACTTTACCGGCAATACTTCCCGCTGATGGCTTTAACTAGCTATCAACGAACCATGGAACGCGCGTCATAAAGGCGCTGGAGGATCAATTCAAGATGGCTATTCCCCTCTCCCAGATGGGCACGGTTGCAAGCTATGTGCTGAAAAAGAGATTTACCGGCGTTAAGCGCTATCCCCTGGTGCTGATGCTGGAGCCGCTTTTCCGCTGCTCGCTGGCCTGCGCCGGATGCGGCAAGGTGCAGTATCCGCCGCATATTCTCAAAAAGCAGCTCACGCCGGAAGAATGTTTTGCCGCGGTCGAAGAGTGTGGCGCGCCGATGGTCTCCATCCCCGGTGGCGAGCCGCTGCTGCATCCCCAGATCGTCGAGATCGTCAACGGCCTGGTGGCGCGCAAGAAATACATCTATCTCTGCACCAACGCGCTGGAGCTTAAGAAGCGCCTGCCGGAGTTTACGCCGTCCAAATACCTCACCTTCTCGGTGCACCTCGACGGCCAGCGCGAGCATCATGATTATTCCGTATGCCGCGAAGGCGGCTACGACATCGCCGTCGAAGGTATTCAGGAGGCGGTGCGGCGAGGTTTCCGCGTCACCACCAATGCCACCTTCTTCGACGGAACAGATCCCAACAGTGTCCGTGCTTTTTTCGATGAGGTCATGGGCATGGGTGTCGAGGGTGTCGTGCTTTCTCCCGGCTACAGTTACGACAAAGCGCCGGACCAGAATCGCTTTATGGGACGCGCCCGCGTGCGCCGGCTCTTCCGCGCCATACTCTCCAACCGCAAGCCCACCTGGAAGTTCAATATGTCGCCGCTGTTTTTGGAATTTCTGATGGGCGACCGCAACTACGAATGCACGCCGTGGGGAATGCCGGCCTATAACATCTTCGGCTGGCAGAAGCCTTGTTACCTGCTCCAGGAAGGCTATGCCGAGAGTTACAAGGAACTGCTGGCAACCACTAACTGGGAAAACTATGGCGTGGCCAGCGGCAATCCGAAGTGCGCTAACTGCATGGTCAGTTGCGGCTATGAAACCACCGCTGTGATCGATGGCTTCGGTTCGATGAAGGGCTTTCTGGCCATGGTGCGCGGCACCTTCAGCAGTTATCGCGATCCGCACGCGCTGAAGCTTCTGAATGAAGCAGCGCCGCACGCAAATCTGGTGCAGATCGAGCAGCCCGAGCGTGAACCGGAGGAGATCAACGTATGACCGCAGAAGTGCAGAAATATACACTTGCGCAGGTTGAAGCACTGGAATTGGCGCCCGGCACGGAGCACGAGATTCTTGAAGGCTGGGTTCCCGTGCTGGCCACGGACGATGATCTGCGCGTTGCTCTCGAAAAGGCGCTCGACTATCGCGGTGATGTGACGCTGACGCTCAAAAGCGGCGAGCGCATTGAGGCCTTCATCTTCAATTGCCATACGGGCGCCACGCTGGCCGAATCCTGGGCGCAGTACTACACGCCCTCGGCTCCGGAAAAGCGCAAAGTAGGCTGCGCCGAAATTGCCCGCATTGAGTTCAGCGGCAAGGACCGCGCCGCCGGTAAACACTGGGAAGACTGGGTGAAGGCTTACAACGAGAAGAAGGCTGCCGGCGAGACGAATATCGCGCTTGCGCCGGAGGCGCTGGAGTAGCGGAGTTAACCACGCTAACATCGCTGACCACTTATGAGAATCTTTCTCACCGGCGCAACGGGATTTATTGGCCATCACGTGGCAAAGGCTTTAGCTGCTGATGGTGCGAAGCTGCGCCTGCTTATCCGCAAGACCAGCAACCTGGCCAACCTTGAAGGCATCCAGGGCGAGACGCACGTAGGCGATCTTGCCGAGCCGGAGTCGCTGCGGGCTGGGATCGAAGGCTGCGATGCCGTGGTTCACGTCGCGGCCGACTACCGGCTCTGGATTCCCGATCCGGCAGCGATGTACAAGGCCAACGTGGACGGGACTCGTGAATTGTTAAGGCTGGCCCGAGAAGCCAAGGTCAAGCGCTTCGTCTACACCTCCAGCGTGGCCACCATGCACTTTCGCCGCGACGGCATGGTCATCAACGAGGACACGCCCGTCTCGCTCGGCGACATGGTCGGCCACTACAAGCGTTCCAAGTTTCTGGCCGAGCAAGAAGCCGTCAAAGCCGCGCAGGCCGGTCAGAAGATTATCATCCTCAACCCGACTACGCCGATAGGACCGAACGACGCCAAGCCCACGCCGACGGGCCAGATTTTTCTGGATTTTTTGAACGGCAAATTTCCCGCCTACATGGACACTGGGCTGAATCTCGTCGATGTCGCCGAGGTCGCTCGCGCACACGTGACCGCGCTCACCAAGGGCCAATCCGGCCATCGTTACATCCTGGGCGGCGAAAACCTCACCCTCAAGCAGATTCTCGACAAGATGGCGGCAATCACCGGCCTCAAGTCGCCCACGGTGGAGATTCCTTTCATCGTCGCGGCGACCTACGCCTTCTTCGAAGAGTGGATCACCGGCCGCATTCGCGGACGCGAGCCCCGCGCCACGCTGGAAGAGGTGCGCATGGGCCGCAAGAAGATGTACGCCAGCAGCGCCCACGCGCAGCAGGAGCTGGGCTTCCGCATTTTGCCTGTCAACCCGGCGATGAAGGCCGCGATTGAGTGGTTCCGCGCGCATGGGTATGCGCCATGACTCGCATTGCCATCATTGCTGCCATGCCCGGAGAATTGAAACCGCTTACTCGCGGCTGGCGTCATGAGCGTCGGAACGGCGTCGATCTCTGGAGTTTTAAGAACGGCGAGTGGGTTGCCGCCTGCGCCGGAGCTGGCGTGAACCAGGCGGCCAAGGCCTTTGCCGAGGTCGAAAAACTCGGCCCTATCACAACCGTCATCTCCACCGGCTGGGCCGGAGCCTTGCGCGACGACCTTGCCCCCGGCCAGGCCAATTGGGTTGCGGGCGTAATCGACACGCGCACCGGAGAGCGATTTGTTACCGCTGGTCAGCCCAGTGATTGCTTGCTGGTGACCAGCCCCCGCGTAGCCGATTTGCCGGAGAAGAAGCGTCTTGCCTCCACCTACTCGGCCGCCCTGGTTGACATGGAGGCCGCGGGGATTGCGCGGCTGGCTCAGATGCGCGGCATCCCGTTTTATTGCATCAAGGGAATCAGCGATGGACACAGCGACCAATTGCCTGATTTCAATCGGTTTATCTTGCCTGGCGGCCAATTCAAACTGGCCCGGTTCGTGCTTTTCGCCCTGCTCCGTCCCTGGTACTGGCACGCGCTCATCCGGATGGGAGAAAATAGTAGGAAGGCTGCCCGCAACATCGCGCAGTCATTGCTCGATTTTCTGGATGAACGATGATGAACGAGGGCCCGCAAACAAGCGCAATGGCAACCCAAAACACCAACGCTGAACCCCGGATCGAAGAGACAATCCCCGCAACGATGAGAGCCGTCATTTACCACGGCATCAACGATCTGCGCCTGGAAACTGTGCCTGTCCCGCAAATCGGTCCTGGCGAGTTGCTGGTCAAGATTGCCACCTGCGGCGTCTGCGGGACGGACCTGAAGAAGATTCACATTGGCTCGCACTCCGCACCGCGCATCTTCGGCCATGAGATGGCCGGAACCATCGTTGCCGCCGGCGAAGGCGTGACAAAGTTCTCCGTCGGCGAGCGGGTGATGGTCTACCACCATATTCCCTGCGGCCACTGCTACTATTGCCGCAAACAGACCTTCGCGCAATGCTCCACGTACAAGAAGGTCGGCGCAACCGCGGGCTTCGAGCCTTCCGGCGGCGGCTTTGCCGAGTACATCCGCGTGATGGATTGGATTGTCGCCATGGGCGGCGTGGTGCGGATTCCCGACGGCGTGCCCTTCGAGCAGGCGGCCTTCATGGAGCCGGTGAATACCGTCCTGAAGGCCGTGAAGCTGCTCAATCTGGCTGCCGATGAAACGGTGCTGGTGATCGGCCAGGGCCCTATCGGAATCATGCTGGCCGCGCTTTCACGCCGTACAGGGGCACGCGTGCTCACCTCCGATTTGTATCCTCAGCGCCACGCTATCGCGGCCAAGTTCGGCTTGCATGAACCCATCCACGCAGAAAACGTCATCGAGCGCATTAAGGCAGAAACCGAGGGCCGCGGCGCGGATGCCGTACTTCTGGCAGTAGGCGGCAAAGCGCTGATCAAGACCGCCATGGATGCGGTGCGCTGTGGTGGCAAGGTGATGCTCTTTGCCCAGACGCAGCACGAAGAAGCCAGTTTCGATCCCGGTGCGGTTTGCATGGACGAGAAGACCTTGCTCGGTTCCTACTCTGCTTCTACGGCAATTCAGCCAGAAGTCGAAGAGCTGGTTTTGGGCGGCTACCGCCAGGGATTTGATTTGACGCAACTGATCTCGCACCGCTTTCCGCTGGAAGAGGCGGTCAAGGCCATCGAGGTCGCTTCTCACCCCCAGGCAGACTCGATGAAGATTATGATTGAACCTGTGCCTGGCGCAGGAACTAAATAGGAGGAGTCCAATGGCGAATACAGTAAAGGCCGTGATCCTCCGGGGCCGCAAGACCGTTGAGACGGTTGTCGAAGAGGGCCGCAAGAAAGCCGAGAAAGTTGTCGAGGAAGGTCTCAATACTGTCGATACGGTGGTTGAGGTCGGCTTCAACACCGTCGAGACGGTTGTGGTCAAAGGCCGCAAGACGGTCGAATCCGCCGTCAGCCTGGGCCGCAAAACGGTCGAGCACGCGCTCCTGCACCGCAGCACCATGCAGGCAGCGGTCCTCCACGGACGCGAGGATATACGCATCGAGCATGTGCCGGTTCCCCAGGCCGGGCCTGGTGAACTAATCGTCAGCGTGGGCGCGGCGCTCACCTGCGGCACCGACCTGAAGGTCTTCCGCCGCGGCTATCATGCCCGCATGATCGTGCCTCCAGCCCTCTTTGGCCACGAGCTGGCGGGTACGGTGGTCGAGGCTGGCGAGGGAGTCACGGGCTTTACCGCCGGCGACCGCGTAGTCGCGCTCAACTCCGCCCCCTGCGGCCAGTGCTATTTCTGCGCGCGCGGCCAGGAGAACCTATGCGACGATCTTCTCTTCAACAACGGCGCCTATGCCGAGTTCATTCGCATCCCAGCCCGCATCGTGGCCAAAAATACACTGCATGTTCCTGATCACGTGCCGCTGGAGCACGCGGCGCTGACCGAGCCGCTGGCTTGTGCGGTGCATGGCTTTGAGGACTCGCATCCGTACCCCGGCGACACCGTGGCCGTCATCGGCGGCGGCCCGCTTGGATTGATGATTCTTCACGTGGCTGCTCTGGCCGGGTACCAGGTCATCGCCATCGTCAAGCACGACGGCCAGGTGGAGGCGGCGCGCCAGTTGGGCGCGGCCCACGTGGTGCAGACCACAAACATTAGCAAGGCCATCCGCGAAACTCGCGCGCTCACCGAGAAGAATCGGGGCGTGGACATCGCCATCGAGGCAGTTGGCGTGCCCGAGTCCTGGGAAGAAGCGGTCGAAATGGTGCGCAAGGGCGGGACGGTCAACTTCTTCGGCGGATGCGCTCAGGGAACTCTTGTCTCGCTCGACACCAATCGTATTCACTACTCCGACATCACCCTGCGCGCCACTTTCCACCACACTCCCGCCATCTGCCGTAAGGCGCTCGATTTGATTGCCAGCGGCCGCTTTCAGGCAGGAGCTTTCATCACCGGTCACGCTCACCTCTATGAGCTCAACCGCGTCTTTGAAAAGCTGATGAAACGTGGCAGCGAGATCAAAACCGCCATTGTGCCCTGAGGCCAAGCCATGACGACGGAAGCTGTGGGATCGAAGAACGATGTGCCGGAGAGGGAAGCGCTGCTTGAGGAGGAGTTGCTCGCTCGCGGCTGGGATGCGCTGCCTGAAAGCTACCGCATCCCCGCGGTCGCGCCCACGCTCGACGAAGCGCGCGCCTGGTGCAAACAACTGGCCGAATCGCACTACGAAAACTTTCATGTTGCCTCGTGGTTTCTGCCTCGTGATTTGCGCCCCCATTTTTACTCCATCTACGCCTACTGCCGCGTCTCCGACGATCTGGGTGACGAGGTGGGCGATTCCGCGCAGGCTCTGGCCCTGCTTGATCTGTGGGGTCGCGAACTGGATGCCTGCTACGAAGGCCGCGCGCGTCATCCGGTATTTGTTGCGTTGGCCGAAACCATTCGCGAATGTTTTATTCCCAAGGAGCCGTTTGCCGATCTGCTGGTCGCCTTTCGCCAGGACCAGGTTGTCACTCGCTACCAGACCATCGAAGACGTGCTGGCTTACTGCCGCTACTCGGCCAATCCTGTCGGCCGCCTGGTGCTCTACGCTTGCGGCGAGGCGATTGAAGAAAACCTCCGCCTTTCCGACTTCACCTGTACCGCGCTGCAACTGGCCAACTTTTGGCAGGATGTGCGCGAGGACTACCGCAGGGGCCGCATTTACATTCCGAAAAATGATATGGAAGTATTTCGCGTCAGCGAGGAGCAGATTGCCGAAAGCGTCGCCACGCCCGAGTTTCGCGGGCTGATGCGCTGCGAGGTCGATCATGCACGTTCGCTCTTCGAGCAGGGGCTTCCGCTGATCGGCAAGGTTCATCGCGAACTGGCGTTGGATCTGGATCTGTTCAGCCGCGGCGGACTGGAGATTCTGCGCGCCATCGAGCGGCAGGGCTATGACGTCCTCAGTTCCCGGCCAGCAATCTCGAAGCGCAGGAAACTGACTCTGCTGCTGCGCGCGGTCAGCGGTAAGCTACTGCCCTTTATGCGCCTTGGCAAACGGAGTTGAGGAATGGTGTGACTCAGGCGAACCCATCGGACGGATTGACGCTGGACCGAGCTTACGCGGCCTGCCGCGTCATCGCGCGGCGCGAGGCGAAGAACTTCTACTACGCCTTCATTGCGCTGCCCGCTCCGCGCCGCAATGCAATTTGCGCCATCTATGCCTTCATGCGCAGGGCCGACGACTTGGCTGACGATGAATCTCTCTCCCACGAACTGCGCCGCCGCTCACTGGACGCGTGGCTGGCCGAGTGGCGTTGCGTCTGTCAGGGTGGCTCAACAGCCGACCCAGTCTTTTTTGCTGTGCGCGATTGCACTGCGCGCTTCCAGATTCCACTTTCTTTACTGGATGAGCTGGTCGCCGGCGTGACCATGGACCTCGACCGGGCCGCGACCGGCGCGCCAGACACCTACGCCACCTTTGCCGATCTCTACCGGTATTGTTATCTGGTTGCCTCGGTCGTAGGCCTGGTCTGCATTCGTATTTTTGGTTATTCCGATCCGCGCGCAGAAAAGCTGGCCGAGGAGACAGGCATCGCCTTCCAACTCACCAACATTCTGCGCGATGTGGCCGAGGATGCGGAGCGCAATCGCGTCTATCTTCCGCTGGAAGATTTAGCGGCCCACAATGTTTCCCTAGACTCCCTGCTGCATCGAGCGCCCGGCGCGCCACCCACGGCCAGTGAACGCGCATTGCTCGCCGCCATCGCCCGTCGCGCGCGAGTCTTTTATTGGTCGGCCCAGGAGTTATTGCCCCTGATCGACATCGAGAGCCGTCCAGCCCTGTGGGTGCTGGTCGCAATCTATCACGGCCTGCTCAAGCGCATCGAGCGCGCGGATTACGATGTCTTTTCGCGCCGCGCCAGTGTGCCCTTGCCACAAAAGCTCGGTATTCTGGTTGTTGGCCTTGCGCGGATGGGGTGGGCGCGGCTGTTTGTTTGATTCAATTCAGAAGGATAGAGCCTTGATCGGTTTGCAGCGTAACTCGCAGAAGACCGTCACGATTATTGGCGGTGGCGTAGCCGGCATGAGCGCAGCCTGCGCGCTGGCCGAGGCTGGCTTTCGTGTGCAACTGGTTGAGCGGCGCGGCTACCTTGGCGGGCGCGCTTCGTCGTATCTGCATCCGGGCGTGAATGAAATCATTGACAATTGCCAGCACGTGCTCTTCGGCTGCTGCACCAATCTGCTCGGCTTCTATCGCCGCATCGGCGTCGCTAATCGCATCCACTGGACCAGCGAGATGACGATGATCGAGCCGGGCGGACGGCGCTCCGCGCTTGGACCTTTTCGTTTGGGTCCATTCACCCTGCCTGCACCGTTGCACAGCGCGCCTAGTTTTCTGAACGCCAAGGCCTTCACGTTTGCCGACAAACTCGCGCTGGCCCGCGCCATGCGGGCGATGATGAAGCCGCAGCCTCTCATCGACACGCGCGAGTCCCTAGGTGATTGGCTCCGGCGCCACAAGCAGACCGAGGGTGCGATCAATCGCTTTTGGAGGCTGGTGATTGCCAGCGCCTTGAATGCAGAGATTGATGCGATTTCCGTACCCTACGCGGCCAAGGTGATTCGCGAGTTGTTCCTGAACTCGGCTCAGGCGGGAAGCATGGGCATGAGCACGGTCCCGCTGAGCGAACTCTACGCGGGCGTGCCACAGTTTCTCGCTGAACGCGGCGGCAGCGTGCTGGTGAACACGCACGTCGAAGGCGCTGTCTGGAATGAAGCGTCAGCGCAGTGGCTGATTTCCACGCGCACCGGCGAGCTGGTTTCTGACTTCGTGATTCTGTCTTTGCCGTTTGAGGCTACGCAGAAGTTATTGCCGCACTTGCCCGCCGAGCCAGGCGCGGAGAAGCTGGCCCGCCAGATTGAGCGCTACGAGCATTGGCCCATTTGCAGTGTGCATCTGTGGTTTGACCGCGAGATTACCGGCCTTGAACACGCCGTGCTGCTGGACCGCGAAATTCACTGGATGTACAACCAGTCCAAGCTGCAAACCGGCCGCGGCGGACACTACATCGAATTGGTTGTCAGCGCCACGAGGGCCTTTGCGGCCTTACCGCGCGAGGCCGCGATTCAGCAGGCGCGCAGCGAGCTGGCGGAGTTTTTCCCGCGCGTGAACGAAGCAAAATTGGAGAAGGTCGCCTTGGTCAAGGAGATGCACGCTACCTTTGGCGTGCCTCCGGGGATTGATTCCGCGCGTCCCTTTGCCGCTTCACCCTGGCCGAATTTGTTTTTGGCTGGCGACTGGACCGCGACTGGCTGGCCTTCTACGATGGAGAGCGCCGCTCGGTCGGGGCACCTGGCTGCCGAAGCGCTAGGCTTGAGCGCGGAGAATCCTCTGCAGTGCTTTGAGCCTGATTTGAAACCGCAGGGAATCATGCGGTGGATCAGCAGTTAGTTGTCTTATCAATGCGCCAGGAAATAAACGCCGATGCAGATCAGAACGGCTGAGGTCCAGCGGCGCCGGTCCACGTTTTCTTTCAGGAATAACTTGGCTGCGACAGCGTTGGTGAAGACGGTCAGCGAGGCCGTGGCAGGGCCAGCCAGACCAAGGTTCAGATGATTCAGCGTGAAGAGCAGCGCGAAGAAGGCGACTGCCATAAAAAAAACGCCGGCAAAAAAGAGTGGGCAGGTCAGCACAGCGACAATAGCGCCCTTCAGCCCGGAGTGGGCGCGAATCTCGTCCAGGTCGCCGATGGATTTCATGGCCGCGGCGGTGAGCACCTCTCCGGCGGTCGAACTCAGCACGACGGCGGCAATCATCGCCGTGGCGGCCCAGAAGCCGGCGGAAAAAACGGGAAGGGACGTGAGATTCATCGGGGCGCCCCACTGTTGAGCGGCGCGGGTTGCACAGTATGGGAAGGGCCGGGCGCTACCAGGCCGACGCCTAGAGTAATCAGCAAGACGCCAAACCATCGCTGATACGAGACCTGCTCGTGCAGGCAGAAGCGCGCGAGCAGCTCGACCACCACATTGCCCCATGCCGTGGCCAGCATCACGTAGCTCAGGTCAGCCCATGAAAGCGCGGTCAGATAGCTGGCGAAAAAACCGATCAAGAGCGCAATTCCAAGCGCAACCCAGGGCGTGAAGACGGCGGCAAAGACCGCGAGAGGATGCGCCAGAGTCAGTTGAGGAAAGCCGGTCATGCCCTTAGCCAGGCAGGTATTCCCCAGCGGCGCGCAGACCGCAACCAGAATCAAAATCATGGATTGATAGAGCGATAATTTCTGATGAGCCATGCGCGATCAGATCCTGACGCTGGGACGCGGTTTTATGGTATCCCACCCTTTCCGCGAAAAGAAGCGGAAAGAATGGGGCACGGAGCATTTGTGGAACATACTGCGGGACCTACGCCTTCGCTGCCGCCTCGGCCTGTTTGCTGCGCGTTTCCTTCACCATCTTGTTGCGTTGCGAGCGCAGTTTCAGGAAGGACTTGGCCTCGACATACAACCGGGGCAGATCGCGATTCACAAACGCCTTCCAGACTACGCGGAAAGCGGCCTTGGGCCGGAAGTAGTACTCATCGTAAAAGCGATGCACCATCTCCAGCACGTAGTCAATGGGCAGGCCGGGATACTCGATGTGCGCCATCTGGTGGCCGCCCTCATCGCTCATCTCGGCGGTATTCACGATGAAGCCGTTGGCCTTGGCGAAATCGTAAAACTCTGTTCCGGGGAAAGCGTGGGCGATGGAGACCTGGATGGTTTCGCAATCCAGCTTCTTGGCGAAGTTGATGGTGTTGCGGATCGACTCCTTGGTTTCGCCCGGCAGGCCGAGGATGAAGTCGGCGTGAATGCAGAGGCCTATGTCGTGGCAGTCCTTGGCGAAATCGCGCGCCCGCTCCACGGTTGCGCCCTTCTTGACGTTCTTGAGAATCTGCGGGTCGCCGGACTCGAAGCCCACAATGAGCAGCCGGCATCCGGCATCCTTCATGGCTTGCAGGGTTTTGCGGTCGGTGGTGACGCGCGAGGTGCAACTCCATGTCAGGCCCAGCGGCTTCAGTTTTTCGCAAAGCTCAATCGTCCGCGGCCCCTGAATGTTGAAGGTGTCGTCGTCGAAGAAGAACTCCTTCACATCGGGGAAGTTCTCCTTGGCCCACTTGAGCTCGGCGGCCACGTCGTCGGTGGAGCGCTTGCGCCATGCGTGTCCGCTCAGCGTTTGCGGCCACAGGCAGAAGGTGCACTGCGCCGGGCAGCCGCGCGACGAGTAAAGCGCGATGAAAGGATGAAGCAGGAAGGGGACGCTGTAGCGCGTCACGTCCAGGTCGCGCTTGTAGATCTTGGTGGCCCAGGGCATCGCGTCCAGGTCTTCCACCTGCGGGCGGTCGGGGTTGTGAACGATCTTGCCGTCCTTCTTGTAGCTGATGCCGAGAATCTTGTTGAGCGGCTTGCCCTGGGCAAATTCGACGACGGAAAAATCGAACTCCCGGCGGCAGATGAAGTCCAGCGCTGAGCACTCGTTCAAGGCGCGATCCGGGTCCGTGGTCACCGGCGGCCCGACAAAGGCAATGCGGATCGACGGATGGGCGGCCTTGATGGCCTGAGCAAGGAGTTGATCGCTCTTCCAGCCCATCGTCGAGGTAAACAGAACCAGGAACTCATAGTCCTTGCAGATCTTGATGGTTTCCTGCGCGGAGACGTGATGCGGGGAGGCATCCAGCACGCGCGAACCTTCCAGCAATCCGGCCGGGTAGGTCAGCCAGACGGGGTACCAGTAGGACTCAATCTCGCGCGTGGCCGGCCAGCGCGAACTCGCGCCACCGTCAAAGTTCTCAAACGAAGGGGGATTCAGAAAAAGTGTCTTCAGGGGCATAGTCATCCCTTTCATTCTAACATTTTCGGCATTTTCTTAGGATTCCGGCGGTTGTATAGGGGTATCTTCCGCCGGACTTACTTTGCGTGCAGTTCCTGCAGCCAGTCTTCCATGTGCCCGAGGGCGCGCAGCAGGCTCAGCCGCGCTTTGCTCAGGTCGAATCCAGCGTCCAGCGAGTCTTGAAACTTTTGGCGCTCGTCGATGCGGGCCAACTGTTCGGCCTTGGGGGAGAATTGCGGCTGTGCGCCAGGCCCAGCGCCGGCGCCATTGCCCAATTCCAGTTGCGCCAGCACAGCCTGGAGCTGCTCGCTGGCGATCTGCTGTTTCAGGCTGGCAATCTCCGCCAGCGTGTCCAACTCGCGCAGGCTGCCGGTCAACTCCGCGATCTGCACTTCATTTTGCCGCTGAGCCTGTTCGGCCTCGACCGTAGCTCTGAGCGCGTCAGCCACCGACTCCCGCACCTTGGCGCGATGGCCCCAGTCAAGCAACGGTACCTGAATCTGAAATCCTGAGCTGAAGTTGTTAAGCGGGAGGATGCCGAACCTGTAGTAACCGGCGACAGCGTTGAGTAATCCCGTGCTGCGGAGGTACTCCGCGGTAAAGCTCATCTGCGGGATTAACGCATATCTGCTGTCTCCCCGCGCCGTCTTTTGCTTTGAGAGCGCAAACATTTGCGCCGCCTCAATGCCTGACGTGACGTGGACTGTCGCATCTGCCCGCACTGCCGGAATCTCCGGAATGCTGGCGTGATCCGGGGCGATGGAGCCGGCCGGCAGGCCGGTGAGAGCCGAAAGCTGCTTGGTCAATGTACCGGCACGCGTTTCCAGGTGCAGACGCCGGAGCTTCAACTGTGCCGCCGCCAACTGCGCCTGCAACAAATCGCTCAGTGGATCCACGCCCGCTTCGGCGCGTTGCTGCTCGATGGTCACCAGCCTGTCGGCGTACGTCTCCTGCTGGCGCGCCGCGTCCAGTTCTTTGTTCACGGTATCCAATTCAATGTAAGCGGTGGATGCCTCCAGCGCCACCTGCTCGCGAGTGTCCTTCAAGCGAAAAGATGCGGCCTGGACTCCGGCGCGCGCCGCTGCGATGTAGCTGTGTTGAGGAAGGCTGAAAACCATCGACTGCACAGTGCCGTTCAAAATCGATGGCACGCCTCCCATAAAGCCGACAGAAGGCACTGCGGGAAGCCCCGAGCCTAGCATCAAGCTCGGAATATAAACGTCTTTGGTCTGGGAAAAAGCAGCCTGCGCCTTGTCCACATCGGCCTGCGCCAGCCTAACCGCAGTCGAGTTGCGCTGTGCGAGGTCCACCACCGTGGCCAGCGAGACCTGCGCGGAAACCAGCGCGGGCGCAGTTGTCATCGTCATGCCGATGAGCATCCATGTCCAGCGCTTCAGCGGATTGTCTCCGTTTCTCACCTGCACACGCAACCCCTCAATGCTTCAATTCCTGTTTCATTTCCTGCGCCGGCTTGTACTCATGAGCCAAGGCCAACGCCGCTGCCTGTTCCCGGCTGGCTGCCGCCGTGTCGCCCAGTTGCTGCTTCAACTGTGCCAGCCAGATGTGCGCTACAAACGCTGGCCCTTCCTCGGTCTTTGCGCTGCTTCCAAGATAGTCCTCGAGCATTTTGGCGGCTCGCGCCGGATCGCGGTTGGTGGCGCGCAACAGTGAAGCCCCATTGTAAAGCGCCACGCCAGCGTGCCTATCCCTCTTAGCGGCGCTTTCTCCGCTGCGTATCGCAGACTCCATCTCCGCAAATCGCTCTCGGTTGCGATAGAAACTGGCCAGCGACATCCACTGAAAAGCCGGATGAGCCGACCCCGCGATTGCCTGTTTCAGTTCCCTTTCTGCCGTGCCGTAATCCTTGCGATGTTCGGCAATACTTCCCCTCAGTTCATGGGCGCGCGCAGGGTCAATTTTCTCCATTTGCGCTGCTACTGTCTCAGACTTGTCGATGCCGCCGCCGATCATCCCAGGCGCTGAATAGTAAAACTCTCCCAGTGCGGCCAGCGCCTCCACATTACGAGGATTCAACCGGGTGGCCTCTTCAAACTCCGCCAGCACACGCTTGGCCAGCGAATACGCACTCATGAATGAGGCCCGGCTGGCCTTCTCGCCCAGCGCGCGACCCAGCCACAGATGATCGTCCGAGTTCCGCGCGTCCAACTTTACTGCCTGCTCGCAATCGTTTGCGGCTCGATCCCATTGTTTCAATGTGTATTCTACGCGGCATCTGAGGTTATACGCTTCGGCCCTGTTGCCCGACTTGTCGAGGAATGCCAGCGCCTTGTCTGCCTCGCCGGCCTGCAAGGCCGCATTGGCTTCGGCAAGCGGCTCTTTCTGTCCCAGTACAGGCGCTGGAATCGCCGCGGCTGCCGCCAGGACCAGCCCCGCTAGTAGATGTTCCGCCAACACCCTCACCGTACAACCTTGACCGGAACGCCCTCCTGCAAGGGCTGTCCGTTTTCTGACCCGGTTACCACCAGATCCCCTTCATCAAGTCCGGAGAGAATGGCTACCTGGGTCAAATTGATAGTCCCGGTGGTCACATAGGCTCTCTGCAACGCGTTCTTCACCACCCTGTAGACATAGGTCTTGCCGTTTTCCGAGTGCAAAGCCTCGCGCGGGATACTCAATGTATTGGGCTCGCTGGAGATCGTCGCCGTTACGGTCACGTTAGTGTCCGGCAGCAGTTCGCTATCAAGGTCGTCGATCTTTACCAGCACCTCGCCCACGCTGCGTGTACCCAGGTTCATCACCGTGATCGGCGTCAGCTCGATGTGTCCGTTCCAGATATGGCCTTGCTTGGCGTCCCACTTGATCTGAATCTTCTGGCCAACCGCAAGGCGCCCGATCTCCGGCTCGTCGAAATAGGCTCTCACCCGTTCGTGGTGCAGGTCGGCTAACTGCAGCAATAGCTTGCCCTCTTCGACAAACTCTGTGCGCCCCGCTTCGACGTGGTAGACCGTTCCTGCCGCGGGAGCGCGCACCATGGTATGCGCCACCACCTCCCGCACTTCCGCCAGGCCGGCTTGCGCATCGGCCAGCGCCGCCCGAGCCCGCGCTACCTCTGCCGGAGAATAGCGGTTGATGGCGCCCTGCTCCACGGCATGAAGATTGGCTTCCGCCGTCTCCAGCCGTTGCCGCGCCGCGGCCACTTCGCTGGAAGATGCTGCCCCGGTCTGGTTGAGTTTGGTCAGCGTTTCCAAGCTCCGGCGCGCCTCGTCTCGTTCCAGCCGCGCGCGTGTCCCGTCCGCCGCCGCCATTTGTTGCTCTTGCTGGGTCCCGTTGTGGAGTGCTGCCTCCAGCCCTGCCAGTGCGGCTTTTACGCCGCTCTCGGCCGAGGCCTCGCGGGCGCGCACCTGCAAGTCGTCCAGAACCATCAGCAGCTTACCTGCCGCTACCGTGTCGCCCGGCTGCACATACACTTCCTTGACGATGGTCGCAATCGGGCTGTGTAGCTCGTACTTCACCTCCGGCTCAACACGGCCATTGGTGCTGACGGTGCTCACCAGTTGCATATGCGTCGCCTCGGCTACACGCACCTGCAGCCGGTCCTTGGTCAGGGCTCGCACCGTGAAAAAGACGACGATCAGGAAGACGGCCGAGCCCCGCCAGAACCAGAGCCGGACTGTTTGCTTTCTTTCTTGTGTCATTCAGCCAACCAGAGATAGTATATAGGACTCAGTAACCGGCCCAACCGCGCAAAGAGATTGAATGACTAGCCAGCCATTGCTCGGCCTCGTAGAATCGGAGCATGGCTCCAGAACCCCGTTACACTGACGATCACGCTAAAGCCGGCCTCGATTACTCTTTCCCGGCCATCGAAACCTGGCAAAACCAGTTTCCCGGCTACGAAATCCTGATTGATGACCCGGAACTGACCTCCGTCTGCCCCAAAACGGGCCTTCCCGACTTCGGCCTCCTGACCATCCGCTACATGCCCCGCCAGCGCTGCCTGGAGCTTAAATCGCTCAAGGAGTACCTTTTTTCTTATCGCAACCTGGGCATATTCCAGGAAAACATCGTCAACCAGGTGCTGGAGGACGTGGTCAAGGCCTGCGACCCGGTCTGGGCCGTGGTGCGCGGCGAATTCCGCCCCCGCGGCGGCATCGGCACCACCGTCGAGGCGCGCTGGCCCCGCCCAGCCGCATAATCCGTCCTTGCAATGGGCATTCATCGGCCCAATGTGATATTCGTGTTAAGTCTCGCCAAAGGGGCGAGGTGGATTCCACTTGGCCTCTTCTGTCCAGCCCGTTCGCCCTCGCATCAGCCCCGCCGTGGCGACGCTATCGCTGCTTATAGCCCTCAACCTGCTCAACTACATTGACCGCTACATCCTGCCCGGAGAAGTCTCGCTGATCAAAAGCGAGTTTCACTCCACCGACCAGCAGATGGGCGCGCTCACCACCGCCCTGTTTATTTTTTATATGATCGCCGCGCCCTTGTCCGGCTGGCTGGGCGACCGGTTGAATAAGAAGCAACTCTTTGTTTGTGGAACGCTTCTGAGTGTTTTGGCCATCCTGGCTCTCCATGGCTCCTGGATGCCATTTTTCCTCTTAGGCGCGGTAGCGGCTGTCCTGATCACCGTTTATTTCTGGCGCAAGCCAGCAGCCGCGCGGCTTCCTGACCGCTCCTCGCGCAAGGCGCTCATCATCTTTGGAGCGATTCTGTGGAGCCTGGCCACACTGGTTACCGTCTGGGTCCACGACTACTGGACCTTCTTCATCCGCCAGGCGCTGGTGGGCATCGGCGAGGCGACATTCGGCATTTTTGCCCCGGCCATCCTGGCCGATTTCTATCCCGAGCGGGATCGCAATCGCATCCTCTCCATCTTTTACGTGGCCATTCCCATCGGCGCGGCCCTGGGATACCTGGCCGGCGGGCAGATCGGTTCTATCTGGGGCTGGCGCGCACCCTTCTTTGTCTGCGCCATTCCCGGCCTGCTCATCGCGGTGTTGTATGGCTTCTGGGGTTACGAGCCTGAGCGCGGCGCCTGCGACAACATGAAGGAGACGGTCAACACCACAACCTTTAAGGGGCTCTTTGGCAATCCGGCCTTTCTCACCGCCACCTTCGGCCTGGCTACGCTCACCTTCGCCATGGGAGGCATCTCAGCCTGGGTGCCTACATTCCTCAGCCGGACCGCCGGATTCTCGGTTGCCCGCGCCAGCCTTGTTGTGGGCGCTGCCACAGTGATTGACGGCATCCTGGGAACCCTGGTCGGAGGCTGGATTGCCCAGCGCTGGTTGCGCACCAACCACCGGGCGCTCTACCTACTCTCCTTCTGGAGCGTCGCTCTGGCTCTGCCCTTTGGGATTCTGCTCTTCTTTGGCCCCTCTTCCTGGGCCATCCCGTCTTTGCTGGCCGCTGAGTTCTTCCTCTTTCTCAACACCGGCCCACTCAACGCCGCTATCGTCAACTCGGTCTCCGCACCAGTGCGCGCCACGGCCATGGGCGTCAACTTCTTCGTCATTCACTGCTTCGGAGACACCTTTTCTCCGCAGATCATCGGCGCCATCTCTGACCGCTCCAACCTGGGCATCGGCCTCGGTTCGACCCTGATCCTTCTGGTCGTCTCCTGCGTGATTCTGTGGAAGGGCGCGCGTCACGCCCCTCTCATTGAAGACGTGGAAATTTCAGTGTTGTAAGAAATTACCGAAGCGGTCTTTGCTCATACCTTACTTCGGCGGCAGCGTCTCTTTATCCCGCGTATTCATGAAGGCGCGGCGTCCGCCCTGCGAGCGCAGGTTGGGGTCGTAGAGCGGAGGCCGGCCCTGCTCGGCATTGAAGCCGCGCGCCAGTTTGGGATTGGGCTTGAACTTGGGCGGCCCGCCGTAGAACTGCCGCGCATGGCTCAGCACCATCCCGGCGCGTCCGTGCATGGGCCGAACAATTCCGCGAACCTGCACGTTCATGTCGCGGTATTTGCGCAGCTCGCCCACCTCCTCGCGATCCTCCCGCAGGCTCACGATGGTGAAGCGGCACTTCTCGTCCGGCGTGTCGGGCGTGCAAACGTCCAGAAACCGCGTTCCATCCGGCAGCTCCACCACATCGTAGACGTGCGCCGTGATGCACACGTCCTTGTTTACCAGCTTGGTGGCTTCATCGGCGGTCACGCAGGGTTTCGGCGAGCCGGCAAAGGCCAGCGCGGGCGAAACCGCGGCAAGAAGCACGAGCCATCCAACCTGGCGAAGGGCCATGGAAACCTCCAGGGAAAACTGCCGCAATCGTAGCGCGAAATGGGCGAAATGAGAAGCATAACCTCATTCCCGCGCTTTGCATTCGCTCTGTGTTCGCCCATACAGGGAAGCCGAGCAGGGAATCCCGCGCTTAGGTTTCGCCCTTTGTTTGCCTATGCGAATTGGTTATACTATTGATTCCACGATGGTTACATGATTTGGTTTTCCTCCAAAAAGGCTATTTTCGGGAAAACATTTGTTGCATTTATTCGCTTCCTATGGAGCTAACCGATGGTTTATGAACGAGTTGCGGAAGCGACGGAGGCGAAAAGATGCAGTATTTAGCTGTCAGTGAACAGTGGACGGTGGTTAGTAACGACCCGCAGGTTTGGTCATGATTCATACATTGATTGTGCGCCGGGGAAGGGTAATTATCTGCAAACCCCTGCGGTGGGGCCAACTGCTCGCTACTCGCTCGCTTGAGGCTTGTGGATTCCCATGTCCGAAAATCCGGACATGGGGCACACCGAACTAGGCGGGAATGTAAGCAAAACCTCATTCAATTCCAGCTTTGGCGATTTACAGTTTGAATCGACTACGCGGAGGCCGACGATGAAAATCGGGAAGAGTGGAAATGGCCTGACACTTCGAATTCCTGCTGCAATAGTGAAAGCACTGAATTTGAAGCCCGGAGATGAACTGCAGATCACGGTAACCGGAGGGCAAAAATTCGAGGTGTGCAAAATGGAGGAGCCTGAACCCGAGGCGGATAGAGTAAGAAGAAGGCTCGAAGCACTCGAAATGATGCGCAAAATGCGTATCGTACTTCCCGACGATTATATCTTCAACCGCAACGAGATATACAAGCTGTAGCGTGAGGTTAGTGGTATCCCAGGTCTCAAAGGCGAGACCTGGGGCACCCGGCGTGCGGATCGTAAATCCATTTCTCGCGCCGTAGCTGCAACTCTACGCTCCCGGCCCATAGTGCTTTGCCACATAGTTGTCCAGAATCGTCTTGAACTCAGCAACAATCGTGTCGCCGCGCAGGGTGGTGAAGAGTTTGCCGTCCACGTAGACCGGCGCCTTGGGTTCCTCAAAGGTGCCCGGCAGACTGATGCCCAGGTTGGCGTGCTTGGATTCGCCGGGGCCGTTGACCACGCAGCCCATGACAGCGAGTTTGAGTTCCTCGACTCCTGGATAAATTTTGCGCCACTCGGGCATCGAACTCCGCAGATGATCCTGAATCTGCTCGGCCAGTTCCTGAAAATAGGTGCTCGTAGTGCGCCCGCAGCCTGGGCAACTGGTGACCTGCGGCATGAAGCTGCGAATCCCCAGCGACTGCAAAATCTGTTGCGCGGCCAGAACCTCTTCCGTCCGGTCGCCGCCCGGCTTGGGCGTCAGGCTCACGCGGATGGTGTCGCCAATGCCGGCCAGCAGCAGCGGCGCCAGGCCGGCCGTGGAGGCAATCAGCCCCTTGGCGCCCATCCCAGCTTCGGTCAGCCCCAGGTGCAGCGGATACGAGCAGCGGGCGGCCAGATTCGTGTACACGTCGATCAGGTCGCGCACCCCGCTTACCTTGGCGGAGAGAATGATCTGGTCCTTGCTCAGCCCGTAGCGCTCGGCGGCGGCGGCGGATTCCAGCGCGCTCACCACCATGGCCTCCATCATCACTTCGCGGGCGGGGAGCGGTTGCGGTTGGCGGCTGTTCTCGTCCATCATGCGGGTCAGCAGAGCTTGGTCCAGCGAACCCCAGTTCACGCCGATGCGCACCGGCTTCTGGTTTTCCGCAGCGCACTCGACCATGACCTGAAAATTGTCGTTGTCTTTCTTGCCGATCGATGCGTTTCCTGGGTTGATGCGGTACTTGGCCAGCGCGCGCGCCGTGGCGGGAAATTTTTTGAGCAGCAGGTGGCCGTTGTAGTGGAAGTCGCCGACAATCGGCACCTTCATGCCGCGCTTGTCCAGGCCCTCCACAATCCGCGGAACGGCCGCGGCGGCCTCCTCGTTGTTCACCGTGACGCGCACGATCTCCGAGCCAGCCAGCGCCAAAGCCGCCACTTGTTCGATGGTGCCTGCTACGTCCGCCGTGTCGGTGTTGGTCATCGATTGCACGACGACCGGAACCTCCCAGCCCACGCGAACCTGCCCAATCTTGACTGTGCCTGTTTGTCTGCGCTTTATCTCCGCCATACTCTCTAGTGTATCTGGAACGCCTGTGCCGGAAAAATACAAATAAAGAATGTTGAAGATTGTCCGATCATCGAAGCCCGCGGGAAAGCTTTGAACAAATGCAGCAGGTTAGCCTCCGCTACGCGGAGATAGCAAGTTAGCAAGTTAGCGGAAGTTTCATTCCCCATGGGTCGGCGAAGCCGGTGGACGACTGATACAGAGCATTTTTTTTGAGACACGCTCTAGCCGAATTACTCCCCGTAGACCACTGAATCCTGAATGTGCCCCATCTTCTCCTGCTTGGTGCGCACGTAGCCCGCGAAGCTTTCCTGCGGCTCGACCTCGGCGGAGACGCGCTCGACGACAGCAATGCCGGCGGTCTCCAGTGCTGACACCTTCTCCGGGTTGTTGGTCATGAGCCGGACCGCTGTCACTCCCAACAGCTTGAGCACCTCGGCGGGCAGCTCGTACTCGCGGCAGTCCGCGGCAAAACCCAGTTCGATATTGGCCTCCACCGTGTCCATCCCCTGGTCCTGCAATTCGTAGGCCTTGAGTTTTGCCATCAAGCCGATGCCGCGGCCCTCTTTCTCCTCGTAGAGCAGTATCCCCGCGCCCTCCTGGGCGATGCGGCGCATGGCCAGCTCCAGTTGCAGCCGGCAGTCGCAGCGCAGCGAGCCAAAAACATCCCCCGTGAGGCACTGCGAGTGGATGCGGACCACCGGGGGCGCGGCGTGAATATCGCCCATCACCAGTGCCACAAGGCCTTCTACCTCGCCTTTGCCCGCGCCGTTAGCCGGGCCTTCCTCGCCGGAGCGGATCGCCGTCATCACACCCTCGAAGCCCAGAATCCGGAAGGCTCCCCAGCGGGTGGGGAAATCCGCCTCGGCGATCTTTTTCACGCTTTCAAATCCCATAATCCCATTCTACTTTGCGGGGGAAGGAGGCAGATTCGTTCTTGCAGACGTGGACCCAGATTGGAGTCAGGGTTTATTCGCAAAGGTCGCGGCACTCTCTGCCTCCAGAAGCGGGGCGATGTCTTACCATAAACTTGCCGGAGCTTTCATGCGCGACCATCTGGCTACACTGCTTGACGACTTTCGCCGCTATGACCGCCAGATCGCGGTAGTGCGCCATCAGGGCATCCGGCGGAGCACTACCAGCTACGGAGAAATTGCGCGGTTGGCGGGGCGCTTTGCCGCGTTGCTGGTCCGGCGGCGCATTGTGCCCGGCGACCGGGTTCTTTTGTGGGGGGAAAACGGCGCGGAGTGGATTGCGGCCCTCTATGGCTGTCTTTTGCGCGGAGTGCTGGCAGTCCCTCTGGACGCCTATGGGAGCGCGGAGTTTGCCGCGCGCGTGGCGGCCGATGTGCAACCCAAACTGGCGGTGGGCGATGCGCTGCTTCTGCATCAATTGCCCTTTGAGTGGCCCCGTCTCACCTTCGAAGATTGGCTCGGCGAACTGCCTGCTGATGAAGCTGGGCCGGTCGAAGGGCTCTCTCGCCAGACGCCGCTCGAAATCTTGTTCACCTCCGGCACCACCGGCGACCCCAAGGGCGTGGTGCTGACCCATGGCAATGTACTGGCCAGCGTGGAGCCCATCGAGCAGGGAGCGCAGCCCTACATGCGCTACGAGCGGCTGGTGCATCCGCTACGCATTCTTCACACGCTGCCCTTGAGCCACATCTTCGGGCAGATGATGGGGCTGTGGGTTCCGCCCATCTTTGCCGGCGAGGTGCACTTCGAGAACCGGCTGGTGGCCTCGCGGCTGATCGAGACCATCAAGCGCGAGCGCATCTCGGTGCTGGCCGCGGTGCCGCGCGTCATGGCGTTGCTCAAGACGCATCTGGAAGCCACCCACCCTGGCCTTGCCGAACGGGTGTCCGTTTCGCAGGGCATTGGGGCATGGCATCGCTGGTGGCGGTTCCGCGCTATTCACCGCGAGTTCGGCTTGAAATTCTGGGCGCTGGTTTCCGGAGGCGGCGCTCTGCAGGGGCCGCTGGAGCAGTTTTGGAATGCGCTGGGGATGGTGGTGGTGCAAGGCTACGGAATGACGGAGACCTCGGCGCTGATTACGCTCAACCATCCATTCCATGTGGCCAGCGGAACGATTGGCAAGCCGCTGCCGGGCCGGGATGTGAAGCTGGGCCCGGACGGTGAGGTGCTGGTGCGGGGCGCGATGATCTCCGGCGGAAGTTGGTCAGGCGGGGCCTATGAGCCGCGCCGCGACGAGTGGCTGTCTACCGGCGACCTGGCCGAAACGCAGCCGAGCGGAGAATTGCGCTTTCTGGGGCGCAAGAGCGAGGTGATCGTGACTGCGGCGGGGGTGAACATTCACCCCGAGGACCTGGAGGCTGCCGTCGAGCAGCAGCCGGACGTGGCGGCTTGCGCGGTGGTGGCCATGGAGACGGCATCCGGCCCGGAGGCCTGCGCGGTGCTGGCCATGCACGGCAGCGGAGACAAGGCATCGGCGGCCATCGAGCGCGCCAACCGGAAACTGGCGGAGTTTCAACGCCTGCGGCACTGGGTGTTGTGGCCGGAGCCGGACCTGCCGCGTACCTCGACAGGCAAAGTGAGACGCAAGGCTGTGTCGGCGTGGCTGGCGGAGATTCAGGCTGCGGCAACGGCGCCCAAGGCACCCGGCGCAAAAGCCTTTGGGGCCTCGGCGGACTGGCTGCTGGCGTTGATCGCGCAGATTTCCGGTGAGGCGCCGGCTGGCGTCGGAGATGAATTGCGGCTGACCGAGGATCTGCAACTGGACAGCCTGGGCCGGGTGCAACTGGCGGCGGCTCTGGAAGAGCGGCTGGGAATCGCGCCCCAGGGAGGAGCGCTGGAACGAGCGGAAACGCTTGGGGAGTTACGCGCGCTGGTGACTGGCGAGGCCGAAGGGACGCAAGCATCCTCGCGCCGGCCTCCTGAGCGCAGTCAAAAGGGGCCAGCTCTTTCTGTTTCAGGCGAAAGGTTGGGAGACCACGAACCCCAGCCGGCCTTCGGTCAACAACAACCAGACGCCTCGCCGGACAAATACATCTACCCGCGCTGGCCGTGGCTTCGGCCCTTCCGGTGGCTTCGAGTGGCTTTTATTGAGACGGTCGAGCGGCCGCTGGTGTGGCTGCTGGCGCATCCTCGTGTGGTTGCGCCGGAGTTGCCTCACGCGGATCAGCCAATGCTTATTATTGCCAATCACGTCACGGCCTACGACGGCGCGCTGGTTCAGTACGCCCTGCCGGGAACGATGCGGCGGCGGATTGCCGTGGCCATGGCCGGGGAGATGCTGGAGGACTACCGGCACTTCCGCAATCCAGATCGCGCGCCGGGGAAATGGGGCTTCTATCCGCTTGGGCCGCTGATTTATATCCTGTTGACGGCGCTCTTCAACGTCTTCCCGCTGCCCCGCCTGCGGAACTTCCAGCGGAGTTTCGCCCACGCCGGAGCGGCCATGGACCGCGGATTCAACGTGATGGTCTTCCCCGAAGGCACGCGCTCTGCGGAAGGGAAGCTGGCGCGCTTCCGTGGAGGGATTGGCTTGCTGGCCCGCCAATCGGGAGCCATGGTGCTGCCGGTGGCGATTCGCGGGCTGGGCGAGCTGAAGGCCGCGGGCCGTGGCTGGTTCCGCTCCGGCAGAATCGAAGTGCATGTCGGCCAGCCGTTGCGCTTTGCTCCGGAAGAGACGGAAACCGCAATCACGGAGCGGTTGCACGCCGAGGTGGAACGGCTGCTGAAAGCAGGGAATAGGGAACAGGGAATAAGGAACAGGGAATAGGGAACAGGGAACAGGGAACAGCCTCCCCAGCGTTAGTGAGAGAAGCGCAGAGTCAACCCCGCACTGATACGAAGATTATTTTGCCAGTTGTTCGAGTTATTGGGAAGTGCGGTGCGCAGATAGTCGAGTTGGAGAATGCGTACAGAAAGACGCTTATTGACCGGGAAGTCGGCGCCCGCGCCAAGATCGAAGGCAAAGGAGTTGGCCGAGGTGGTCAGGCCGTTGCCGCTGTGCGGAAACTCGGATCCGGAGCCGTGCGCAAGGCCGAAGAGTGCCTGAGCGAAGGGTTGCGCTTTTTTGCCAGGCAATCTGAAGCGTGGTCCCGCGGCAAATGTAGATAGAGTGAGTCCATAGCCCGCGTTGTTGACGTTGCCGGTATGTTCCACGCTGATATCGGCGGCCAGGCGCAGATGAAGAGCACTCGATAGAGGTCCGAGATTCCAGGCTGCATCGGCCGCGGCGCCTTGCAGTGTAAAGCATCCGCAACTGCCCGCGGGAGCATTGGAAAATTGTTCGCCATAGCGCAGACCCGCATCACGAGGAAGAAGCTGCGCCCGCGCGGCAGTCACCGACGCCAGGCATAACAACGAGACGAGAGCGATACAAACCTTGGGCATCCGTTCTCCTATTGCACCGTCAAGGTAACGTTGGTGGAGTGAGTGTTGATTCCGTTGGCGGCCGTAACCGTAACGGTGTAGCTCTGGGTTGGATGGTTGAAAAAGCCGCCACCGCCGCAGCCGGCCAGCACGCTCAACCCGGCCATAAGAAGCAGTGCGAGCAACGCTCTGCCGGAGCGCGAGAGTTTCCGGGAAGTTCCGCGCGCGCGCCGGTTGAAGGCCAAGGGCAGCATCAACAACGCCAGCGCGGCGGGCGCGATCATTCTGCCCTGGAGCCGATGGTTCATTTCCAGCCGCGCCTGCGCGCTGGCGCTGAGGGTCAGCACTGTACTGGATGCGCCCGCGCCCGCGGCAATCGAGGAGGGATTGAACGAGGCCGTCACCCCAGAAGGCAATCCACTCGCCGAAAGCGAGACGGGATAGACAAAGGTTGGATTCAAGGGCGTCAGCGTGATCGTATAGTTGGCCGCACTCGCGGGAAGAACGGCCTGAGCGGGGGGTGAGGACGCAATGCTGAAGTCCGGCGTAATCACGTCTTCCGCAACGGCGGCGGATGAGCTGATGAGAAAGTTCGTATCGCCGCTGTACGCGGCGGTGAGACTCTGTGAGCCCAACGGCAGAGCGGCCGGAGTCAGCATGGCCACACCGCCGCTGGGCGCGACAGGCGTCGAGTTCAGCAGCGTTGCGCCGTCATAGAAGTTGACGGCGCCGGTGGGCGCGCCGCTGGAGGAAGCTACTGTAGCCTTCAGCGTCAGGAGTGTTCCCAGGATGAACGTCGAGCTGGTCGTTGTCAGAGAGGTATTGCTTGGCGCCTGTGTAACCAGCAATACGTAGACGCCGCTGGTGATGGCTGGATTATTCGCGTCTCCGGGATAAATCGCTACCAGATCGTGTATGCCCGCGTTGAGCAGAACGGTGCTGAACGCGGCGGTGTTGGCCGAAAGCGCGGACGTTCCAACCAAGGCAGGGCTGGAACCCAGGCCGTCATAGAGGCTCACCTGGCCGATCGCGGTCTTCGCGCCATTGGCAAAGGTGGCGGTCAGTGCGCCCGCACCTGTGCCGTATACGGTGGTCGTCGCGCCACTGAGAACGAGCGACTCCGCGCTGTTAGCGGAGGCGCCGGCAACGGTGTTCACCGTGCCGCTGTTCACCACGCGAACAACATTGTTCTCCGTATCCGCAAACGCGATTTCGCTTCCCGCAATCGCTAATGCGCGCGGCGTGTCCAGGGATGCGCTGGTGGAAGCGCCGCTGTCGCCGCTATAGCCCTCGTTGCCATTGCCCGCGATGGTAGTAACTTGCGCGCCGTTGATGGCGCGGATGCGGTTGTTGTCGCTGTCGGCCACATAGACGGTTCCGGGTGCGCCCACCGCAACGCCGCGCGGTCGCGCCAGCGCCGCTGACGCCGCGGGACCATCCGCGGTGAATCCTTTCGCGCCCGTGCCGGCCAGCGTGGTGATGATGCCGGTAGTAAACGTCACCAGGCGTACGCGCTGATTGTGCGTGTCGCCGATGTAAATGTTGAAGGCGGCATCGACGGCCACGCCATTGGGCGAGTCGAGTCCCGCCGCCGTGGCCAGACCTCCATCGCCGGAGTACGTCTGACTGCCGTTGCCGGCCACGGTGTTGATCGTTGTGCCGGTGATCTTGCGGATGCGATGGTTGTTGGTGTCGGCGATATAGACGTTGCTGCTGCTATCGACGGCGACCGCGGTGGGATAACTCAGCAGGGCCGCGGTGGCCGCCGCGCCGTCGCCGGAGAAGCCCGCAACGCCGGTTCCGGCGATGGTACTGATGTTGCCGCCGCTCACCTTGCGGATGCGATTGTTGTGGGTGTCGGCAATATAGATGTTGCCGCTGGAGTCCACGGCCACGCAGGCGGGCGAATCGAGCAGCGCGCCAGCGGCCGCGCCGCCATCGCCGCCAAAGCCCTGCGTACCGGCGCCGGCAACGGTGCTGACCAGGCCTTCCAGATTCACTTCGAGAATCACGTTGTCGCCGGTGTCGGCGATGAACAGATCTCCAGCCGCGTCGAAGGCTACCCCGCCGGGCAGAGAGAGGGAGATGTTGGCCGCCTCAACCGTGCCGGAAGGCGGCGTGAATTCAGGCCGTGCGCTTGAGCGCGCCAGGCCCATCCGCGCCAGAGCCGCGCGCTGCGCCGCGTTCTGCGCCAGCGCGACGTGTGTGCTCAGACCCATTGCAAACCCGGTCAAGGCGGCCACTGCTACCCATGCTCTCAAACCATGGCTCCAACCGGTGCTCCCGATCCGATTTATCTTCATCACTCTTTTGCCGCCTTCACGGATTCTCTTCCCCAGACCGCATTTCATCCGCCGCGCTCCAAACCATTTTCACCGCGAAACCCGCTTCGCCGGCCACGCGAAAGCCCAGCCGTTCATAAAGCCGCCAGTCCGGATTCTCCGGCCTTACTTGCAACTCCAGCCTTGCTCCAGCCACTACCGACTGTGATCGATACGGTTCCCTCCGTGATCGAAGGCTCCAGAAAATGGATTAAGTCGCCGCCTTCGACATTGGTATTGCCGTTAGCAACCGCGCTCGAACGATTGCCGCCGTTGGCGTCGATGCTGCCGCTATTGGCGGCTTGAGTTTGCGAGGCCATGATCACAAAACTTCCGGCGCCGCCGCCCGAACCTTGTCAAAGTGCCCCTTGAAAACTCCTTCCCGCGTGCCGCCTGAATAAACTCTTCTCATTTCATTGCTGTCTATGGCTTCACCTTTTTGCATTTCGCCGCGCCGGAGTCATTTTCCCCCAGCCCGGGTTGAAAGTGTCTATAACTCCTCAATCCACCTGCTTATTGGCAGGAGAAAGCAATCTGCAGGCCTGCGTACCCAGAGCTAAGCGCCGCGCTTCCATAAATTGTCATGATTGTGCCGGCATTCACCTGTGACAATGCGGTCGTTGAGCAAGTTTGAGGGGTGGATCCGGACGCCGGGGATGTAGGGCACGATGCGAGAGAGGAACCGAGAGTCCAGGTGTTGGAGCTGGATGTAGGCGTGACTGATCCGAGAGTCCACGTCTCGGCAAGGGGCACGTAGGAGTAAATCGTCATGCTCGGCGTGCAGGCTGTCGGCGCTATTGCGGTGCCGAGATCAGTGAGGGTAGATGACTGATTTCCAGTAGGAGAATAATAATAAATCGAGGTAGCAAACAGGTGCCCCGCCACAGTATAGGGAATGCCGATCGGGTTGGCTCCAGTTCCGATTGAGATGCCCCCCCAATACGTGGCGCCCCCACTCGTTCCCGGCTCATTCGACGAGCTCGACGTGTTGTCCGCAACGGCCATGAAGATGGCGTTGTTATAGGTCACCAACTGCCCCGTGGTGTAGTCCGTGCCGGAACTCCACGCCGGGATGGTCGGCGTCCCGCCCCCGCCCGACGAGGCCGGGAAGTTGATGTTAAGAACCGGATTGGTCGCCGGTCCGGTCAACGTCAGCGTACCCCCTCCCGCCGGGGCAGTGTTGCCTACCGGCGCTATCCCAATCGATTGCACGTCATTAGGGAAGTTGACATTGACAACGGGATTGGTTGCTGTTCCGCTCATGCTGGCTGTGCCTACTCCCGCCGTCGCGGAGTTCGTATAACTGGCGGTGATCCCCTGCACAGTGCCCGCTGGGCCGGGTGCGCCGGTGGGGCCAACCAGAGAGGTTCCGCTGGGCCATGCGCCGCTCGCTTTCGGTCCATAGATCTTGTTGGCCGAGGTATCGATGTAAAAGTCGCCGTTATTCCCAACGGCAGCAGAGGGAGCACCCGTGCCATACAACACGGTATTCCCATTGGCGCCCGCCGCGCCCGGCGTTCCCGCCGCCAGCGCGACAAGGGTGAAGGAGGCTGCGACTTGCGGAGAAGTGGGAGCAAGGGTCAGTGCTGTGGATGAATTGTTGTTGACAAGGTTGACCATATCTCCGGCACTCAGCGTGATCAGGCCGTGCCCAACAATCTGCGTAGTGCCTGTCGCCCGTCCGAAGGTGGTGTTTGCAGCTATGCTGCCGTTCACCGTAAGTCCCAGAGATCCCGCCTCGGCCACAAGGACGTCGAAGTCGTAGACGTAGGTTCCCGCGGCTGTTACCGTCACGGCTCCAGTCGTCGGGCTGTAGGTATAGCCGGTGACGGGGGTCGGAGTAACAGTAGGAGAAATCGCGGCTGCAAAAACCGATGCGTAGTTTGCAATAGTCGCTGAAGCATCGAGGGCCGTCAAAGAAATATAGTTGGCGGGTGTGGTGGAATTCACCCCCGTCGCAACCCAGTAATTTCCGTTGGCGCCCGGCGTGACCACGGTGGACGAGGGTCCGTTGACCTGGATGGCGAGATAAACTGTCGAGGAATACTGTACAACCGAGCCGACCGGATAATCGACGCTAGAGGAATACATACCGCCTGCAAATGGACCGGTGGGGCCGGTAGCGCCCGTTGGGCCGGTGGGGCCGGTGGGTCCGGCTGGGCCGGTCGCGCCAGTTGGGCCGGATGGGCCGGTGGAGCCGGCGGGGCCAGTGGCTCCGGTCGCGCCTTGTGGAATGCCAAAATTGAAGGTTGCCGCGCTGGTGGTTCCGACGTTCGTGACGGTGGCAATGCTTCCCGGCGACAGCGTAGACGTCGATCCTACGCTGATGGTGGCCGCAGTACCGGCTGCGCCAATATTGCCTTTTTGCGCCAGCAAAGCCCAGTCGGCAGTATTCAAGGACGGATCGGTCGTGCTGGAATTCGCCTGTAGGGCAATGTAGCTGGAACCGTTGTCAGAGACCGTATCGCCTACCGAATAGGGACCGCCAGGACTCCAGGCTCCCCTGAAACTAACCGGCGGACCTGTGGGGCCAGTGGGGCCAGTCAAGCCGATGGGACCCTGCGAACCGGTAAGGCCGATTGGGCCTTGCGAACCGGTCAAGCCGATTGGGCCTTGCGAGCCAGTCAAGCCGATTGGACCCTGCGAGCCAGTAAGGCCGATGGGACCCTGCGAACCGGTAAGGCCGATTGGACCCTGCGAGCCAGTCAAGCCGATTGGACCCTGCGAGCCGGTCAAGCCGATGGGACCCTGCGGGCCAGTCAAGCCGGTCCCTCCAGTCAGCCCCGTGTTGCCCTTGAGCGCCAGTACTGCCCAGTTACTTCCTGATCCGGCTACATCCGTGGCGGGATCGACATTTGTATTGGCCGTCAGCGCGATGTAGCTGCTTCCGCTCTCGGAGACCGTGTCGCCGATGGAATAGGAAGTGCCGCCGCTCCAGGCATTTTTAAAGGTGACCGGCGGCCCTTGCGGGCCTGTGGCCCCAGGTGCGCCCGATGAGCCGGGATTGCCCTGTATCCCCGGGTTGCCCTGCTGTCCCTGCAGACCAATCGGACCAATCGGTCCTTGCGGCCCCTGTGAACCCTGAGGACCCTGCGACACTACCGTAATGTCCAGATGCGCGGCGTGGCTGGTCTCATCGTTCTCCTTGGAGTCGAGGACGATATTGCCCGCCGTGGAGGTAAGCGCAATTCCGTAGTTGCTGGCAGGTGTTGTGACCCATCCCTGCACCAGCGAGGTAATGTCGATCACGATAAACTGCTGCGCCGCGGTGGGCGTAAAGGTGGCCAACGCCGTGCCCAGCGTGGGAATCGTCGCATAGGTCACCGTGGATTCGCTCCACGAGCTGGTGACCGGCAGCACACTGACCAGGCCGGAAACATTCATCCGGTTCACGTAGAGCTTCACAGTGGCCTTGCCGATCTGCGCCGCCGTGGTGCCCGCGGGCAGCGAGGAGAGGTCGAACTGAATCAGCGCCGTGCCGCCGTTGCCCACATAGAGGTTCGACAGGCCGCCATAGTTGGTGGTTGGGTAGGCGCTGTTCACATACGCATCCCCCGCTACAGTGGCATCAGAGGCGTACGCCGCGCACGTTACCAGAACCATCCATACTGCCGCCAAACCCTTCATCCAGACCCGCTGGCTCATCGTTCATCTCCTGATTGAATTTCTGAACCCGAAACATTTACATCCTGGCGCGCACTCGCAGACCCAGCACACTGTGTGGTGCACATCTGGCGCCACAGCACACTCCTCTTTCGTTAACATGAGTTAACGAAAGATTTGAAAGAAACCAGAAAAACGTAATGCCGACAGGCGCCGCAGACCGTGGACCAGCCAAACGGTGCTGCTTGATCAGTCTGCAAACCGTTCCAGAGCCATGGCAACAGGGAACTTGAGCCTCAGTTGGCGCCGACAGACCAATGTATTCATAGAGCCTGCTTTGTTCATTGTTCGGAGTTCCGGGCGGATGATTGGCAAACCGGAGATTACACGACTACTCTAGAAGCCATCTAAATAAACTCAATTCAGTCCGCAGGAAGCATCCCTCAGGGGCTAAACAGGCTGCGGAAAAACCCCTGATTCCCGTCTTGTTTTGCCTTGGAATCGGATTTTTCGCCTTTTCGGCCTGTTTGGCCCCTGCGGTCTGCTTTTCGTGCGATTCCCATGGAAACAGGACTTTTTCCGCAAGCTGTAAAGTCGTGCCCTGACGCTTATGCTCCAACCTTTGCCTTTTTCCGCAAGCTGTGAAGTCGTGCCCTTTCAAAGCATCGATTTATTCAGAGGTTCCCCAGGACCTTCCTCCGAGATTACCGGAGATCGAAGCGGTCAAGGTTCATCACCTTGCTCCAGGCCGCCACAAAGTCACGCACGAACGCCTGCTGCGAGTCGCCGCACGCATAGAATTCCGCCAGTGCCCGAAGCTGAGAGTTCGAACCGAAGACAAGATCGACTACGGTGCCCGTACCTTTGAGTTCGCCGGTGGCCCGATCATGGCCTTCAAACACTCCTTCCGGTGCAGCGGACTTCTGCCACTTTGTGTTCATGTCGAGGAGATTCACGAAGAAATCATTGGTCAGTGTTTCGGGCCGCTTGGTGAAAACGCCATAATCGGAATGTCCGAAGTTTGCATTCAGCACGCGCAGGCCACCGACGAGAACCGTCATCTCGGGAGCGGTGAGCGTGAGCAGGTTTGCACGATCCACCAGCAGCTCAGCCGCCGATCCCTCGTGTTCCTTGCGGAGGTAATTGCGGAATCCGTCTGAGGTCGGCTCCAGTGGGGCAAACGAATGCACATCGGTCTGCTCCTGCGAAGCGTCCGTGCGCCCTGGCGAAAAGGGAACCTGTATGCCGTGGCCAGCCTTCTTTGCAGCTTCCTCGACGGCTGCGCAGCCGCCCAGAACGATCAGGTCAGCCAGCGAAACCTTCTTCCCACCGGACTGGATGGCGTTTTGGGCGCCGTTGAAATCCTTCTGGATTGCCTGCAGCTTCTGAAGAACCTTCGCCAGTTCGGTAGGCTGGTTGACCTCCCAATCCTTTTGTGGAGCGAGGCGGATGCGCGCGCCGTTTGCCCCGCCGCGCTTGTCGCTGCCGCGGAAGGTTGCAGCCGACGCCCAGGCCGTCGAGACCAGTTGGGAGATGGAAAGCCCGGACGCGAGGATTTTGGCCTTCAGGGATGCAATATCCTGTTCGTCGATCAATTTGTGATCCACGACGGGAATGGGGTCCTGCCAGATGAGATGCTCCGCGGGGACAAGCGGGCCGAGGTAGCGCGAGATAGGGCCCATGTCGCGGTGCGTCAGCTTGAACCAGGCCTTGGCGAAGTCGTCCGCAAACTCGTGCGGGTTCGCGAGGTAGTGCCGCGCGATTTTTTCATAGGCCGGGTCCACTCTCAGAGAGAGGTCCGTCGTGAACATGATGGTGGCGTGCCGCTTGCTGGGGTCGTGAGCATCCGGCACGGTACTCGCAGCGGATGCGTTCTTGGGCGTCCATTGGAAAGCACCGGCGGGGCTCATCGTGAGTTCCCATTCATACTTGAAGAGGTTTTCCAGGTAGTTGCTGTCCCACTTTACCGGGTTGGTGGTCCATGCGCCCTCCAGCCCGCTGCCGATCGCATCAGAGCCTTTGCCGCTGCCAAAGCTGTTTTTCCAGCCCAGGCCTTGCTCTTCGATTGGTGCGCCCTCGGGTTCCGGGCCGCAATACTTGTTGGGATCGGCAGCGCCATGTGTCTTGCCGAAGGTGTGTCCGCCGGCGATCAGGGCAACGGTCTCCTCGTCATTCATCGCCATGCGCGCGAAGGTCTCCCGAATATCCTTCACCGCGGCGACTGGATCCGGCTTGCCATTGGGTCCTTCCGGATTCACATAGATCAGGCCCATTTGCACAGCGGCGAGAGGATTTTCAAGCTCGCGGTCGCCGCTGTAGCGCTCGTCGGCCAGCCACTTGCCTTCGCGTCCCCAGTAAATATTTTCTTCCGGCTCCCAGATGTCCTCGCGTCCGCCGCCGAAACCAAAAGTCTTCAATCCCATCGACTCCAGCGCCACGGTACCGGCGAGAACGATCAGGTCGGCCCAGGAGAGCTTGCGGCCATACTTCTGCTTGATGGGCCAGACCAGCCGGCGTGCTTTGTCGAGAAGCACGTTGTCCGGCCAGCTATTGAGGGGAGCGAATCGCTGTGCGCCGGAGCCAGCGCCGCCGCGACCATCGGCGATGCGATAGGTGCCTGCGCTGTGCCACGCCATGCGGATGAAGAACGGGCCATAGTGGCCGTAGTCCGCAGGCCACCACTCCTGCGAGTCCGTCATCAAGGCACGCAGGTCCTTGATCACGGCATTCAGGTCGAGGCTCTTGAACTCCCTGGCGTAATTGAACGTCTCGCCCAAAGGATTGGACAGAGGGCAGTGCTGATGCAAGGGCTTCAGGTTCAGTTGATTGGGCCACCAGTCAGCGTTGGTTGAGGTTCCAGCCACTGTGGATTTGCGAGCATCGCCCGACATCGGACACTTTGATTCGTTTGACATGACCTCTCCTTTGACTGTTTACAATTAACTGCCCAATTAGCCTAGAGTATGGACGCCGAACTAGCAACTCAGAAGTGCTCACATTACTGTAGCGCCGCGACGATGAGGACAAAATCGAGGAAGGCTAAATCCAGTCTCTCGCAATTTACGCATAAGATTCCGTTTGCCGCTTTCCCTGACCCCTGATTTCTGCCCCCGGCGGCTGTAGACTTGATGTGCTGACATAGCCAATATCAGCGGGAGCCGCTGCTCTTTTTGGAGCTTGAGGGGCGCGGGCTGCCGCACAGGAGTGTTCACATGAAGCAAATTTCTCGCCGTTACTTTGTACCGTTGCTGACGGCTGTTTTGCTGGTTCCGGCGCTGATCCAACTGGGTCATGCGGCGCCAGTGCTGATGATTTCCATTGACGGGCTGAAGCCTGAATACATTACGCAGGCCGATGCGCACGGAATGAAGCTGCCGTATCTACGAACATTATTACGCGACGGGACTTATGCCGAGGGAGTGGTGGGGATTTGGCCGACGGTGACCTATCCGAGCCACACGACACTGATTACAGGCGTCTGGCCGGCGGAGCACGGGATTTACAACAACCTGGAGTTTGACCCGTTGCAGCACTATTCCGGCGCATGGCACTGGTACGCGCCGCTGATCAAGGTTCCGACGCTGTGGAAGGTGGCGCGGCAGGGCGGGTTGCGCACGGCGAGCGTGGGCTGGCCGGTGAGCGCCGGGGCGACGGATGTGGACTGGCTGATTCCGGAGTTTTGGCGGAGCGCTGATCCCTCGGGCGGGTCGGGGACGGTGAATCCGGAGGACCGGCTGCTGATTGCGGCCATCTCGCGGCCTGCGACGCTGCTGAAAGATCTGGAACCGAAGGCGGGCGAGTACATGATGGGCAACGAAACCACGGTGGGCGGCGACGAGATCAAGACGCGCTACACGATGGAGATTTTGCGCCGGCTGAAGCCGGGGTTCATGACGCTGCACCTGAGCTCGCTGGACGACGCGCAGCACGCGCATGGACCGTTCAGCGCAGAAGCATGCGCGGACCTGGAAGCGCTGGATGGGATGGTGGAGCGGCTGACGAAGGCGGCGGTTGCGGCCGATCCAACGGCGGTGGTGGTGCTGGTCTCTGACCACGGATTCATGACCATTACGCATTTGGTGAATTTGTATATTCCGTTTTTGCAGGCGGGGCTGGTGCAAGGGACGATCAATCCGGCAACCAAGGCTCCGGTGGTCACCGGATGGAAGGCCGAGCCGTGGGGGGCAGGCGGCATGGCCGCAATTATGCTGAACGACGCCAACGATCACGCGACCGAGCAGCAGGTGAAGGCGATGCTGGACAAGCTGGCGGCTGATCCGGAGAGCGGCATTGCGCAGATTCTGGATCGCGAGGCGATGAAGACACGCGGAACTTTTCCGGATGCGGCGTTTCTGGTGGTTCTGAAGCCCGGCTACTATGTGGGCACGGCTACCAGCGGCGATATGGTCACGGTGATTCCGACGGCGAGAGGTTCGCACGGGTTCTCGCCGGAGTATCCGGAGATGCGGGCGTCGTTCTTTGCCGTGGGGGCGGGCATCGCGCACCATCGCGATTTAGGGGTGGTGGATATGCGGCAGATTGCGCCGACGGTGGCGAAGATCATGAAGGCGCCCATGCCGACGGCCAAGGAGAAGCCATTGCACGTGGAGCCGTAATGTCGGAGTTTGAGCGCGAGTTGCCCAACGTGATTTCCCAGGTCTCAAAAGCGAGACCTGGGGCACCCAATCATTTGTGGATGGTCAGGTGTGAGCCACCCGCCACTTGTGTTCAATATGGCTCACATTTCCAGAAACATTTCAAATACTTTGGAATGCATGACGCCAAATGGAGTCTAATGAAGCGCGCCGTGAATCTCGCCACTAGAGCAATCGGCATGAGCGTATCATTGCGATAGACTCCTCCCGCTTATAGCGAGAGGCGGAATAAGCGAAGGAAACGAACCGATGGCTTCTCGACAAAAGACGCGTGAATTGGCCCGCAGTCTGGTTGCTTGCGAGGCCGATGCAAGTAAGACTTCCCTGCAAACCCAACCTGCAACTCTGCGCGTCTATGAGAGGCTTCGCCGGCAACTCAGCGCACCGGTGGGAAGTGACAGTTTTCAGGCTCTGGCTTCCCGTGCTTTGGCTCTTGCCAAATCGGAATCTCCCCGGCTCGGCTCGGTGCAGGTAACTGCGAATGGGGTTTTGCGCGGTCTTGGCGAAGTTGAATCCCAAACGGCTACGGATGAGGATGGCGAGGCTGGAGTCATTCTGATTGCGCAGCTACTCGGGCTGTTTCTTACCTTGCTTGGCGAGAAAACAACGCTGCGTTTGATAGAGGATTTGCGCCTTCAGGCTGACGACAGGACAGAGCCGGCTACGAACCCAGTGGAGACGACAGATCCAGAGGCCGATAGACTGGTCATGTCCGCGGCTTTCGAGGATCTTCTGCGAGAAATTGACCGGCTGAGGAGCGTGAGCGAACGAATTGAAAACCTGGCGGATAATCATCCCGGGATGGAGCAGGGCCTTTACAGTGCCGCTGGAAACATTCGCAGTATTGCTACTGTTCTGGACGTTTTCACACTCATCCGAAGCAAGGCTGGCGGTCCGCAAGAAGAGACGCCTGACCTGCAAACGAATCTCTCCATGAATTGAGTTTCGCCAGCGCGATATTCAACGCGGCTTTCACCAATCGCGAGGACGCTTGAAGATAGGACAGAATCGCCGCACTGATCCTACCAATCAATAAGCGTGGACCGGGAGGTCCACGCTACAGCCGGCCGGGAGGCCGGCGCTACAGTTTCATACTCCGCGGGTCATCGAAGCCGGCGGGGGAATGATACGAAGCAGTAAAGGCAATCGGAATCAGCTACTTTAAATGATGCAGGGATGAACATGACGGCTGCCCCGGAAATGCGAGATTTAGCCCATCGTCTTCTTACTTATGAAGCCGATGCGGGCAAAGCCTCCGAGTCGGCGGAGTCCGCGACGATTCGCGTCTACGAGAAGCTGCGGCAGAGTCTTGTTGCAGTTGCTGGAATAGCCGCTTTTCAGTCGCTCGCTTTCCGCGCTTTGACCCAAGCCAAGTCGGAAGCTCCCAGTCTTTGGGCGGTGCGTGTCGCAGAAGATGGATCATTACAGGGCCTGGGCGAGTTTGAGCCTGAAGCCGGCATGGACAAGAATCAGGCTGGCGAGTATTCAATGGGCGATGGGGGAATCGCTCTCATCGACCGCTTACTCAGCCTGCTTCTTACATTCCTTGGGAAAGCTTTAACGTTAAGCCTGCTATGCAATGCGTGGCCGGATGCAACCTTCGATGATCGCAGTTCGGGGAACGGGAGAAGAGCATGACCGCAGAAGATAAAGTGAAGATCAACAAACTAACGACCGGAGTTCCGGGCCTGGATGAAATTGTAGGCGGCGGTCTCCCCGAATATTCGTTTAACATCATCGCGGGCGAACCCGGAAGCGGCAAGACCACGCTGGCGCATCAGTTTGTGTTTGCCAATGCCACGCCGGAGCGCCCTGCTCTCTACTTTACCGTTCTGGGCGAATCCTCCATAAAAATGCTGCGCTACCAGCAACAGTACACATTCTTCGATCCGGCCAAGCTGCCCGGCTCCATCCGCTTTATCAACCTGAGCCAGATTGTGTTGGAGAAGGACCTGGGCGCGGTCCTGGAGCAAATTACCAAGGAAGTTGAAAAGGCCAACCCCGCCGTCGTGGTTGTGGACTCCTTCCGCACCATGGTACGGAAGCCGCAAAGCGACATGGATCTGCAATCCTTCATTCAACGGTTAGCCCTGTTTCTGGCCAGTTGGCAAGCTACAACTTTCTTGATCGGTGAATATGCCGAGGACGAACTGCGCGACAATCCTATTTTTACCGTCGCCGATGGGCTGATCTGGCTGCGTCAAACGGCGGAGCGAAATTCCATCGTTCGGAAGTTGCAGGTTATAAAACTGCGTGGCCAGAATTCCGTGCCGGGGCTGCACACATTCCGCATCACCGATGCCGGCGTGCAAGCCTTCTCGCGCACGTTTGGATTGTCCGGGCGTGTGAAAGATCCGTCCAGCCATCGGCGCCTTTGCTTCGGTATTCCGGAGTTGGACAAGATGCTGGGCGGGGGCGTTCGCGAAGGCGATAGCGTCCTCGTAGCAGGGTCTTCGGGAACCGGGAAATCGGTGCTGGCAACCCAGTTCATTGCCGAAGGCATACGCAAGGGGGAACCGGGAATCGTGGCGGTCTTTGAGGAACGCCCGCAAGCCTATGCGGAGCGGGCCACCAGTTTAGGTCTGGATCTGGAAACGCCGCAGAAAGACGGGAAACTCACCATCCTCTATCTCCGTCCCCTGGATCTCTCTGTGGATGAAACGATGCACTCGATTCTCGACGCAGTGCAGAAGATTGGCGCCAAACGCCTGGTGATCGATTCCCTGGCGGGCTTTGAAATGGCTCTGTCGCCCGGCTTCCGCGCAGACTTTCGTGAATCGCTCTACCGGATGATCTTCGCGTTGACGGGAATCGGGGTGACGATTCTCAGCACTGTTGAAGTGGATGAGTCGTTCACTGAATTTCCGTTCAGCACCTACTCAATTTCTTTCCTCACCGATGACATTATCCGGCTGCGGTACGTATCCATCGATGGCCAGCTTCGCAAGATCATGGTGGTGATCAAGATGCGGGGCGGGAATCATGCCAAGGATATTCGCGAATATGAGATCACGGACAAGGGCGTGGTGATTCTGGGCAAACGCCTCACAAACTATCAGGGTCTTATCAGCGGCATTCCCGTGTATGAGGACCGGCCCAGTTCGACGGAAGAGTCCGCACTGGACACGGGAATCGAGCACAAGAGCTGAGAAAACGCCCTATACCGCTGCACGTGGAGCCGTGAGGGCGGAGTTCATTCTTAATTGACAAATAATAGCCGGTAACAGGCTTGTGTGCCCCGTTTGAAGCGCGATAAAAATGCGCCGAGAGCGGGGCACTTGCTTTATGGGGATGAGGTGTTGCCGCAGAGAGTGGAATTCAGGCCGAGGGGCTGCGCATGGAGGCGATGGCTGCGGTGAGGTCGGCGGCGAGGGTTTGCTGGGCTTCTGGAGTTAGCTTTGCGCCCTGGCTGGTGAGGTAGAAGACGTCGATGGCGGTTTCGCCTTCGGTGTCGATGAGGGCTACCTTGATGTTGCAGTCATGGGTGCTGAGAGTGAGGGCGATCTGGCGGAGGAGGCCGGGAAGGTCCTGGGCTACGACTTGCAGAATGGTGGAGTGAGAGGAGGATTCGGAGTCGAACTCCAGGCGGGTGGGGACTTCGGTTTTGAGGTTGCCGGGATGGTTCATGTGGCGGCGGGCTTCGAGCATGGTTTCGACGGCGACTTTGCACGCGACCACGTCGTGGAGATAGGCGAGGAAACGTTCGCGCTCGCTGGGATTCAGCTCGATGGTGCGGAAGACGTCGGTGAAGTGGAAGCTGTCGACGATGACGCCGGCGTCGTTGGAGAAGGCTCCGGCCTTGACGATGTTCATGCCCCATGCGGCCAGCGCGCCGGCCACGTCGGCAAAGAGGCGGCTGCGGTCGCGGGTGATGACGGTGAGGTCGAAGAGCTGGCGGTGAGGGCGGAGGTCGAGCTGAACGGAATCTTCGCCGAGACAAGTGGCTAACAGGAAGTGGTCGCGGATCTGCTCGGGCAGGCGAGTTTGCAGGTAGCGCCGCGGCAGGCCTTCGAGGAACTGCTGGAGCTCGCCGTACTGTGCGGCGGGAACCATGGAGTGGATGCGATTGAGCAGGCTGGGGTCGAGGCCGGCGTGATAGCGAACCTCGTCAACCGAGCGGTCCATGCAGTTGGCGGTGGAGATATAAAGCTGCCAGAGGTTCTCGGCTTTCCAGGGCGTGAGGGCATCGGGGCTGACGGCCTTGATGTCGGCGAAGGTCAGCAGGGTGAGCATTTTAAGCATCTGCGGGCTGCCGAGCTTGTCGGCGAAGGAGCGGACGTTTTCCATGTCGAAGATGTCGCGGCGAAGGGCATTGGACATTTCGATGTGAAGGCGAATGAGCTGGAGGACGGCTTCTCGTTCCTCTGCGTCGAATTCCAGCCGAGCGAGAAAGGCGTCGGCCAGTTCGACGCTGGAGGTGATGTGATCGCCGGTGCGGCGTGCCTTGCCGATGTCGTGGAGCAGGAGAGCGAGCAGGAAGAGGTCGAGGCGGTCGATTTCAGGCAATAGCTTGGCGAGGCGCTGCTCGTATTCGAGGGCGGGCTGGCGGAGCGCGTGGACGTTGTCAATGACAAGGAAGGTGTGCTCGTCTACGGTGTAGCGGTGATAGCTGTCGCGGATGACCAGGGCGTCGATGCCGTGGAACTCGGGGATGAGCATTTCCAAAACGCCGAGGGCGTGCATGGTGCGGAGAGCATGAGCGGCGTGCGGCCCAAGCAGGACTGCGCGCAGGGCGTTCCAGAGATAAGGGCCTTCAGGGATGTGGATGGCAAGGGCGGCCAGAGCGTCGGTGATGCGGTCTTCGGCGGTTTGCGAAAGCGCGTAGCCGTTGGTGGCCATGAGGGCGAAGATGCGCAGAATGGCTCCGGTGTCGTTGAAGCGCGCGCCGGGAGCGATGTCGATGCGGCCCTGATCGAGGAAGAAGTCGGTGCCGGGGATGGGAGTGTGGCGGCGGCGGAACTGGCGGTAAAAGCTGACCGGGGCGGGCACGTTCTCCATGAGCAGGGCAGCGCGGCGATAGATGACGCGTGCATGGCGATAGTAAGTGCGCATCCAGTAGGCGGGGTCAGCGGTGCCGCGCGTTTCCAGTCCGATAGAGTTGGCGGCGGCTTCGTCCTGAGATTGCCAGTCGAGGGTGTTATCGTCGCGGCCGTGACGAAAGTGGAGAAAACATCGGACGGAGGCGAGGAAGTCGAAGGCGGCCTCGGCGTCGCCACGCGCGCTTTGAAAGACACTTCCGAGCTGGCGGGGCCACTCCTTGGTTTCCTTGAGGTGGAAGAGCATGGCGAACCAGACGGCCAGGCTGTAATCGCGCAGTCCGCCGGGACAGTCCTTCAGGTTGGGTTCGAGATGGAAGATGGTGTTGCCGAATTTGGCGTGGCGGGCGCGGGCTATCTCGCCAAGCTTCTGGGTGATGGCGTTCCACTCGCCCAGAAACAGGTCGGGCAGGACGGTCTGGTGAAGTTGCTGGTAGAGGGGGAAATGGCCGGCCAGGAAGCGGCGGTCGAGGGTGGCCAAGGTGAATTCGAGGTTGACGGCGTCGAAGCGTCCGGCTTCTTTGAGGGTGCGGTAGCTGGGGCTGGCGCGCAGGCCTAACTCCCAGATTCCCTGGATGATAGAGCGGACGGCCTCTTTGCAGTGCGTCTCGGTTTTTTCGTCAGCAAAGGCGAAGAGCACGTCGATGTCGGAGCAGGGAAAGAGGTCCTTGCGGCCGTAACCGCCCAAGGCGAGCAGGGCGGCGTTGGCGGGCGGCTGGCCGGCGAAGGTGCGACGCCACATTTCAATGAGAATGCGGTCTACCACGGAGGTACGTCGTCGAATGGCGGCAGCGCCGTCCCCGGAGCGCTCGAAGGTCAGGCGAACGAGCGCCATCTCCCGCAGATACTGCTCCCGAAGATCGTCAACCGCCAAAGCGACTGGATTCATAAGGTTGTGTGTGGCTTGCCTTCGCAAGAAGGGTTCTTAACAGCATAAGCGAAGTTGGCGGAGAAGGGAACTGAAAGCAGGGACCAGGGACTAGGGACTAGGGAATAGCCATGTCCTTGGGGGTTTCGGCAGAGCGAAGGAGGGGGATCCGGGCTTTTGTGGTTCGTTCAAGAATGGCGCACACTGCATCGCTGGGAAATAGCAGAACTCGGAGTTCCCGAAAACAAAAACCCACAGGTTGAGGCTCATCCAGGTTGAGGCTTATCGTCTCCCACATCTCAAAAGTCGAGATGTGGGAGACGCGCCGTCCATCGAAATGACGACGAGGTACGCGCCCAGCTTGAAGTACAACAAACAAAACAAAGTACAAAAGGACAAGCAAACAGCTATTCGCGAAAACCCTCAAGCCTATAGGCTGTGAAGCGTTTACCAGAACAGATGGAATGAAACTTCTATCTGACGCGGCGCATAGCTGAATCCGCTATTGTTGGTTTGCTCCCGCGTACCGAAGTTGCCTTGATAGGTCGCCGTTGTAGTGGGCACACCCGCTACGGTTGCGGTCGTCATGTTGTAGGCTTCCGTGTACATCTCCGTGACGTTCTGGTGATTCGCTACGTTGAAGGATTGTGCGATGAGCTCAAGCTTGATTCCGCCCTTTAGCAGGACGTCCTTCTGCAAACGAACATCGTCGACAATATCCCTGGGCTGGAAGTAGTTGTTTTGTCCCACCTGCGGGGCGAAGGTTACGCTTCCATTTCCATTCAAGTAGCCGAGAATGCCGTAGCCCTGGCCACCCATCCCCGCGGAGTAGGGCAAGCCAGTCTGCATCTGGAAGCTGTCGTCGAACTTCCAGTCGTTGGTCAGATATTTGACCAAAGTTCCACCGTGGATATTCGGGAAGCTATAGATCGCGTATCCTACCAGACGATCCCTGATATCCCATGTGCTGTTGCTGTAGTTGACGCGAGAGTTTTTATACGGGTCGTACCAGCCATTCGTGGCTCCCGCCGTCGATGCGTTCTGATTGAAGTCCAGCGCATGTGCCCAGGTATAGTTCAGATCGAACTGAAGGCTCTTCATGGTGCGATTCTGCACTTCAATAGACAACGCGTTGTAATTGGAGTTGACGTTGCTGACCATCTCCGAGATGGCCTGGAAGTTGGTGGCAGACGGCCCCAGCAGAGCAGTATTGCCATAGCCGGTAAAGGTAGGCACCGTGAATGAGGCGCTTCCCAGGGGGCCGTAGTTTGTGGTGCCCGTGGCAGGCGCCATGGTTATGGTTTCAGACACCTGTGTTGGGTTCAGGTTGACATCGAGGAAGTTGGGCAGTTCGCGGCCCAGAGCGCCGAGATAGCTAACCTGAACGACCGTTCCCTTTCCCAGCTCGCGTTGCACCATCAGGTCGAACTCATCGATCTGTGGATTCTGCAGATTGGGCGAGCGGAAGTAAGCGCTGGGCGCCGTCGTGATCGGGTTGGAGAGCTGTGTGGAGCTCAGGGTGTTCGGGAAAATCGGCAAGGAAGCCAAGGGGTTCGATTTGCTCACCTTGGTTGCAGTCTGGGCCAGCGGACTTCCCGTTGTCGCCAGTACAACACCCTGGTTTCCGTTGGTAAGGCGTCCGTAGTACAGTCCGTACCCGCCGCGCAAAACCGTTTTGCTGTTGCCGAAGACGTCATAAGAGAATCCGACGCGCGGTCCGAAGTTGTTTTTGTCGCTCGGATTGTTGTTGATACCGTTGAACGGCACAAAATTGCCGGATGCGGCCGTCAGAGCGGGAACCGCGGACGGCAGACGCTCGTAGTCATAGCGCATGCCAAGCTGCAGCGTCAGCCGTGGCAATATCTTCCAGTCGTCCTGAACGAAATAGGCTTGATCCATGGTGCTGAAGTCAAAGCTCGACGGACCGTAATCCTGCGTGTAATTCGAATAGCAGGGATAGGTTCCGACGGCGTTGCTTGTAGCTGCCGTAGACGAGATGCTTACGCCGGAGTTGCAAGTTCCCGTGCCGAAGCCCTTCGAGTAGAGGTCGGCGAAGTAGTTGGCAAGGTTGCTGCTGTATACGAAGTAGCCCTCGTAATACTGTTTTTGGTTGGTCAGATCGTAGTTGTGGACCATGTCGATGCCGGTTTTGAAGGTATGCTTACCGCGGGTATAGTACAGATCGTCATCAATCTGCCATTTCCGCTCGTCGGGATAGCTCGGGCGGAAGCCGTAGTATGGAGCGCCGACATAGAAACCTGCCTGGGTAACATCCAGTGCAATATACGGATCGTTGCCGTTTTCGACAATGTTAGCCTGGTCGTAGGCAGTGGTGGGCATCAGACCTTCGTCGTTCAACTCGCGGCCATATTGGTAGAGCAGCTCGTTGCTGATGTGCGGGTTAACCTGGCTGATCAGCTTGGCCACGCCGTAGTCCAGCTTGACGAAGTCGGTGCCGGTCGCGTTGAGACCATACTTTCCCGTGCTCACAGTCTGCACGCCGCCGGGAGAGTCCCAGCGCAGACGGTGATAGAGGAAGCTGGCATGTTCCTTGTCGTTGATATTCCAATCGACCTTGGGGGTGTTGATCTCCTGGTAGCCCGAGCGCGGGATGAGACCGATGTCGCTGCTCAGAGAGCCGGGGCCGCTAATGCCAGAGTTGAACAGCGCCAAGGCGTTGGAATAAGTTACATTGGCGCCATAGGCGGTCCTGGCGGAATAGGAAAGACGCGCGGCAAGCGTGCAGATCTGTTGATCGAGGGAGGAGTTGGCTGTCGTCACCCCAACGGTTGTAGTGGGGAGATAACCGGTCGTCTTGCTACACGCGCTATCGCCCGTGGCGCCAAGAGCGTCCGCCTGCTGGTAGAACGTGCTCGGGCTAAATGGTGCGCCGAGCATGGGAAAGATGTGGGTATGCTGATCGTAGGTATAGATCCAGAACAGTTTGTCCTTGATCAGAGCCCCACCGGCCGTGAAGCCATAAATTTTGCGAAGATCCTCGGGCTTGACCGGGGCGGTGACATTCACACCGTTCACTAACGTCGTGGCCGTGGATTGCTCGCCGAACGCCGCCCAATTGCTCTGACGATCGGAGAAATAGGCTTCGCCGTGCATCTTGTTCGCGCCGCTCTTGGTCACAGAGTTGATTACGCCGCCAGCTGCGCGCCCGAATTCTGCCGGGTATACGCCGGTGTTGACCTGGAATTCACGAACCGCCGAACCAGAGGTTGAATAGGCCTCACGCGTACGGCCGCGCTCTTCTGAGAAGTAGGCCTGGTTGTCGTCGGCGCCGTCGATCATGACGTTATTCAGAATGGTGCTGAGGCCGCGAACGCTGACCAGACCGAAGCCGGCTGTATCCACCGTAACGCCCGGTGTTGTCAGGGCCAAGGCGGACCAGCGACGGTTGTTGATGGGAATGTTCTCCATCGCAACCGAATTGATATTCGACGAGAAATCCGGGGATTCGAAGTTAAGAACCGGAACTGCTGCCGTCACTTCCACGACTGTGCTGGCAGAGCCCACATTGAGCGTGGCAACCACATGGGTGGATTGGCCCACCTGAACGATGACATGATTTGCCCGGTACGTATCGAAGCCCGGGGCATTGATTGAAACGGTGTACTCGCCGGGTTCGAGCAGCGGGGCCACAAATTCGCCGGAATCGCCCGATTTCAAGGCAAGTACAGCATTTGTGGCGCTGTTTACGATTCGAACAGTTGCGTTTGGAATGACAGCATGGGAAACGTCGTAGGTAGTGCCGCTGATCGATCCCTGGGTAGTTGTTTGCGCGAGCATACGGCCTACAGTCAAGCCGAGCACGGCAAGAAGAAAAAACACTTTCACTTTCGTCATTTAGTCTCCTGAATTTTCGGGCATTGTCAGTGTCCTGTCGGCCGTCCGCTATCTTACGCGGCAGCCAGCGTCTGCAATCAAGTCATCACGGAAAAGTAACGCATATAGAGATAGGCGTATGTAATTTCTGGAATGGACCGTTTAGCTAAGCGCTTTTTTTTGTTGACACTCTAACGATAGCGCGTCGATGCGTTCATTGTCCAGGTAACGAGAATTATGGCCCATTGCTGTCCGATTTAATTCAAGTTATTTTCCGTCATCAAGTCCATTATCAAGAGGGCTTTACAAGGAGGTTTGGGAAGTCGACGAACTTGGGGGCGCAGGAAGCTGGGATACCGCTATGTGGAGTTTCCTGAGGCGGGGATTTCTGGATGGTGGAGTCTTCGCCGACGGGGAGTTGGAGGTTGACGGAGCCGGGGCCGAGTGTGAGGTCGGCGTGGTTGAGGGAGTAGGTGTAGTCGGCTGTGTCGGTGAGTTGGACGGCGTCGAGGGTGGCACTGACACGGTGCAGCTGATCGTATCCGTTGAAGGAGATTTTGCCTCCGCCGGAGACGCGGACGTTATGCAGCGTGATGCCGGACATGGTGGGCGGTGAGTTGCCCTTGAGGGGGCCGTTGGCGGAGTAGCCGGTGTCGAGGGTGATGGGGTTGGGCGAATTGCGAATGCAGACGTCGTCGTAGAGCACGTCGTGGGTGAGGCCGCCGCGCGAGCCGTTGGACTTGATGCGGAGGCCGTTGTCGGGGCCGTCGAGGGAGAGGTCGAAGACGCGAATCTGGCTGACGCCGCCATCGGTTTCGCTGCCGATGGACATGCCGTGTCCATAGTAAAAGTGATTGTGACTGATGGTCATGTTGGTTGCGCCGCCGGGACCGCCCTTGATGGCGACGTTATCGTCTCCGGCGCGGATGAAGCTGTGGGTGATGGTGACATTGCGCGAGCCGTTGCCGGGATCGACGCCGTCGGTGTTGCGGGCGAGACGCTGGGGCGTGTCGATTTTGAGAGCCCAGACGGTGAAGCCGTTGCCGTGATTGTAGGAGACGTGGAAGTTGGGCGAGTTGCGGAGTGTGATGCGATAGAGGGTGAAGTTGTCAGCGTAGTCGGCGACGAGGATGCGCGAGACCTGCTGACGGCCTCCGGCGCGAGCCTGCTCGGCGAGATCCCACGGAGAGACGGATTTGCCGAGGAGTTTTTCACCGCCGCGAGCGTCGATGACGCCGTCACCCATGATGGCCGCGCCGGAGACGTGATCGGCGGAGATGAGGGGCTTGCAGCCGCGGGTGCTGGATTGATTGACGAGGCCGCAACTGCCGGGGGTGGTGGCGAAAAGCTCGGGATCGCGCGAGGCGAAAAGGGTTGCGCCCTTGCCGACGATGAGAGCGACGCCGGAGCGGAGCGAGAGCGGGCCGGTGAGGAAGGCGTCGGCGGAGGCGTGCGGACGCAGGAGAACGCCCTGGCCTTTGCGGCATTGATCGAGGTCGTGCTGGATGCGGGCGGTGTCGAGCTTGGACTCGTCGGCTTCGGCGAGGGTGCGGCCGATGGTGGGAGCGAGTTTGGGGATGCTGTGGAGCTGGGCGTCGAGCGTGAAGCAGACGGGCGGCAGGACAGGCTCGGTGACGGTGCGCGTGTCCTGAGAGATGAGATAGGGTGCGAGGCAGAGGGGGAGGACGGCGAGGATGAGGCGGAGTTTCATGGGTGACTCCTGATCGAGGTCTGGGCGGCGAAGAGGCCTGACGGTTCCAGAGTACACGGCGGGGGAGGCGGGGGGTTGCGATTTCTCATGTGTTGAACTGCGGGAAGATCAATGGGTTGCGTGGTGAGAGCGGCGATGATTGAAAGGGCGGGGGAAGATGATAAAGACAGCAGGCGGGTTCGGGTACTTAGTACAAGATTTGTATTGATTTGACCATACTAATGTTTCTTCAGGCGAAATAATCCTGTTAGTATCTCTGCGTTCGTGCCATCTTTATAGAGTTCCAGGCGTTTCAGCATCGCAATGAGGTTGGTGGTCATGACCGAGATACAGAATGCCGCAGAGTTGCAGAGCCTGTATGCACTGAACTGGGTCTATGGGCAGGATGGAAAGCTGGCGATTGACGCCTCCACAGGTGTCGTGGTGGATGCGAACCCGGCGGCAGAAGCATTGATGGGCTATTCTCGCGCGGAACTCATGGGCATGCAAATAACCATGCTGCACCCGGAGGGGGAGCGCGAGCAGGTGAAGGCAGAGTTTCCGAATTCTGATCAGCGACGATCGGTCCGCCACAACCTTCACATACAACATAAAGACGGCCATTGCGTGCCGGTGATGATTTCATCTTCTCAGTCAGTTGTGCTCTACGGCCGACCGGTGTCGATTTACGTGTACTTCGACACGATCGTACACGAGAAGGAGATGAAGCAACTGGCGAAGATGGAGGCAAGGTATCGCGGTCTTCTTGAGGCGGCTCCGGACGGAGTGGTGGTGGTGAATCAGGAAGGAGAGATCGTCATCCTGAATGCTCGCGCGGAGGTGCTATTCGGTTACCGCCGCGATGAACTGATTGGCCAGAAGGTGACCAATATCATTCCGGTGGGATTTGCGGAGCGGCTGATCGCCGACGGAACGCGGAGCACGGCCGAGGCGCTGGCGCAGCAAATCGGAACCGGGATTGAACTCAACGGGCGGCGCAAGGATGGGAGCGGGTTTCCCATCGAGATCATGCTGAGCCCGCTGGAAAACGAAGAAGGAATCCTGGTAACGGCATCCATCCGCGACATTACCGCGCAAAAAGAGAGAGAACATCGGCTTACGGCGCAGAATTGGGCATTGGGCGCCTATGCGGTCGCGGCTTTGGCACTTGGGGGGACGCATTCATCCGAAGACCTACTGTTCCAGGCTATCTGCAAGGCCATCACGCAAGAATCCAACTACCTTCTCACCTGGGTTGGAATTGCCGAAGATGGTCCGGGGAAGCGGATTCGAGTTGCCGCGGCTGTAGCGAATGAGGCAGTAATGAACTCGGCAGCGGCGAACACGAAAGCGAGGAGCGCGACAGAGTTTCTGGATGGACTGCATTTGAGCTGGTCAGAGGATGAGCCGGGAGGAGAAAGCATAACGGGCACCTGCATTCGTACCAACGAAATGCAGGTCGTACAAGACGAGGAGAAGTCGCCCATCCATGCACCCTGGCTTAGGCTTTTGAAGCAATACGGTATTCGCTCCAGCGTAGCCGTTCCATTTTCTGTTGCAGGCAGGGTGCGCGGCGCGTTGGTTGTGTATGCAGCAAGCCCTAACACATTCGAAGCCATGGCCATTGACGTATTCAAACACCTTGCGGAGCAGATTGGCTACGGCGTCCATGCGATCGAGCAGGGAGTGGCTCTCCAAGCCAGACAGATCGAACTCGATAATACACAAAAGAAGTTGACCAAGGCGTTGTCCGCGATGGTTGCGCCCATCGTACTGGCGATGGAAATGCGCGACCCTTATACCGCGGGCCACCAAGCGCGGGTGGCCGAAATCGCAGTCGCCATAGGCAAGGAGATGGGCTGGTCAGAGGAGCAATTGCAAGGATTGCGGGTGGCGGCACAGGTCCATGATATCGGGAAGATTTCAATACCCACCGAGATTCTGACCAAGCCTACCCAGCTACACAAGGGAGAATTGGCGTTGATTCACGAACATCCAGAGACCGGCTACACGATTTTGAAAGACATACCGTTTGCGTGGCCGATTGCCGAAATTGTGCGCCAGCATCACGAGAAGCTCGATGGCTCGGGCTATCCCAGAGGCCTGAAGGCGGATGAGATACTTCTGGACGCCAAAATCCTGGCCGTGGCGGACATTGTGGATGCCATGGCCTCCAATCGGCCCTATCGGGCGGGAATCCCTATGGATGACGTGTTGAAGGAGATTGAAAAACAGGCCGGGACACTTCTGGATGCAGAGAGTGTTCGGATCTGCGCTGGGCTTATCCGCGAGAAGCGTCTTGCGATACATGCATGAAATCGTCATTGATTTCGCTCCCCACCGGCCATTTATTCTATGCACGGCTATTATATGTACGGTCGGAATGCCGATAGGGAGGCAAGAGACCCATGCCAGAAACCGGCAAGACGGCGAAGAGGAGATACCTGACCGGGGCGTGGCCGCCGCGTTCGGGTTGAGGAGAGCATCATGGGCGCGCGCATGCGATTGGGAGATTTGCTGATACGGGCGAACCTTGTCCGAGAAGAGGATGTGGCCGAGGCGCTCAGGCATCAGGCCGGCAATGGGGGACGACTGGGCGACAACCTGGTGGCGATGGGAGCCATTGAGCAGCAGGCGCTGGATGGATTTTTGAAGCGGATTCCGGCGGAGCCGAAAGATTTGGCGGCCACGGGAATAGACGAGATTGATTTGCTGAGCCTGCTGTTGAGGCTGATCTATTCAGGGCGGCTGGAGAGCTGCCGGCAGTTCATTGATGCGATACGGCTGCCTTACCACATTGTGGCTGAACTGGTGGGGACGGCGGTGGACCGGAGGCTGCTGCGCACGCTGGGAATGCGCTCCTCCGACAACGCAATCGACATGAGCTACACGTTTACCGATGAGGGCAAGCGGTGGACGATCGACGCTCTTGAGCGATTGCATTATGTGGGACCCGCGCCGGTGACGCTGGAGGAGTTCAGCTACCAGGTGAGCATGCAGAAGCTGACCAACGAACGGGTGAGCTTCGAGCGCATCCGCGCGGCGCTGGGCGAGCTGACTTTTGATGCGAGCCTTGTTGAACAATGCGGCCCGGCGCTGAACTCGGGGCGGGCGATGCTGCTGTATGGCCCTCCGGGCAACGGCAAGACGTCGTTCGCTCATGCGCTGGGCAGCGTCTACAGCGATGTAATCTACGTGCCGTACGCAATCAGTGTGGAGGGACAGATCATCCGCATTCACGATCCCAGCATTCATACCGCGGTGAATCCCACGGAGTTGGACGACGAAGGCGAGCTCTGCTTTGTCCGCGCCGAGGAATATGACGCGCGCTGGGTTCCGTGCCGCAGACCGTTTGTGTCCACCGGAGGCGAACTGACGCTGGAGATGCTCGACCTGCGCTACGACGCGACCGCCCACTTCTACGAAGCGCCGCTGCACCTGAAGGCGCTGGGCGGCTGTTTCATCGTCGACGACTTTGGCCGGCAACTGGCAAGCCCCACCAGCCTGCTGAATCGCTGGATTGTGCCGCTGGAGAGCCGCGTGGATTACCTGAAACTGCATACCGGCAAGAGCTTCAGCGTTCCTTTTGAGGAATTGGTGATTTTTTCGACGAATATGGAGCCGGAAGACCTGATGGACCCCGCGTTTCTGAGGAGGCTACCTTACAAGATCGAGGTGGGAGCGCCCAGCGAGGGAAATTATCGGCTGATTTTTGAAAAAGAGTGTGCGCGGCAGGGAATGACGCTGCCCGACGATGCTTTTAACGCCATTGTGCAAAGGCTGAGTAAGGATAAGGGGCAGAAGCTGGCGGCATACCAGCCTAAGTTTATTGTGGACCAGGTGGTGGCGACATGCCGGTTCATGGGGCAGGCATCGCACTTTGAGCCGCGGTTCATTGAGTATGCGCTGAATAATTTAAGGGTGAAGAGGGGTACGGCGTGAAGGGCGCTGAGTTTATTATTGTCACAATCGCACCTGGTGCTACACTAGAAATATGGCGGGTCAGCCTGGAAGACAGACGCCGACATCGCAAAGGAATTGCAGCTCGACGAACTAGTGGAGATATGCCATGACGACGAATCGCAAGTACAAGAGTGATGCTTTTGAGGCGATCCATGGCGCCGTTGCCGGCATGGCTCGTGCTGGAACGATCGACAAAGCGACGATGCGGCAGTTTGACGCCTCCTGCCTGTCGGTCCCTGCACAGATGGAGCCGAGGCACATCAAGCGGATTCGCGAGAGCCAGCATATAAGCCAGCCGGTCTTTGCGCGCTACCTGAACACGAGCGAATCCACAGTGGAGAAATGGGAGTCGGGCGCGAAGAGGCCCAGCGGCATGGCGCTTAAATTATTGGATATTGTGGAGAAGCACGGGCTGAAGGTTTTGGCGTGAGAAAAATGCGCAAGCTATCCCACCCATTCGCAAAGAGCGCGAATGGATGGGGCACGGAGCAATGTTTCCCACCCTAGATCACCCCAGCGAGCAAAAATCGCTCGCTGGGGACCCCGATGCCACAAAAACAAGAACGTGGCGAGGGTGGGGCACCTGTGATCTTTCAAGAGGTTGTCCATTCGATCTGAACCGGAGATGCTGGTTGTGACGAGCAATCAGAGTCTTCGGAGGAATCGAATGGACATTCATAAGAATGCACGACTCAGCTTT
>Ga0302320_10001406_pt1 | contig 57869 bp, 49 predicted proteins | sample Bog_T0_3_FD_202130 | JGI IMG/M metagenome (GOLD analysis project Ga0302320, IMG submission 202130) | Peat permafrost microbial communities from Stordalen Mire near Abisko, Sweden - Bog_T0_3 | ecosystem: Environmental > Terrestrial > Soil > Wetlands > Peat | place: Sweden: Abisko, Stordalen Mire... | reverse complement strand
GCTTCGCTTCACGCTTCCTCCCCACACTCGGTCGCCCTCATGCAGTTGCGCTTCGCTTCGCTCGCTGTGACCTGCTTACGACGGGACTTACACCCGTAAGAGTGCGCCCATGCTGGGCGCACACGCACAAGGGCCTCCCCGGTCAGGGAGGCCCTTCAGTCTATAGCGCCGAACGGCTTGTTCTTAGCGCAGGCGCAGGGATTTGATGGCTGCCGGCAGGCGTTCTTCAATGAGGCGGGCGCGTTCGGCGGCGATTCCGCCCAGATAGGTCGGCGCAGGCGTGGCCGTGAGCACAAGGGCCAGCGCGATAACCGAGAAGACCAGACCCGCGATTCCGGCCGAGAACAGCATGTGGTAGGTGTCGGCGACATCCAGGCCGAAGACGTTGAAGGCTACATGCTCCACCGGTTTGATGTGCCGGAGCACGGCGAGCGCGAAAAGGAAGAAGAAGACCGCGAGGGAGGTTAAAACTGCAAGTGTCCCATCGAGACTGCGGTGGAACTTCTGCCTGGCGCTGCAATGCGGGCATTCGGCAAAATGGCTTTCGTAGTCTCTGCGCATCTCCGGGGAGATTCCCGAGATGTCATAGCGCCAGCTTGCCAGGATAGCGCCTACGACTCGATCGGTGCATTGGGTTTTTGCCATACTGTTTAGACTCACTTTGCAAAGGAAATGTTATTCGGCCCTGTCGCCGCGCGGTTCAGTTAGCAACGAGAGGCCCGCATTGAGTGTGTCCGGCTGGGCCCATTGGGGTTCAGCGGGACTACGTTTTCCTCTGCGACGCCACGGCGAAATAGCCCTGGCATTCCGTTGAAAAAATCCAGGTAATCCCTTGCCGGTGTACCTGGAACAGAGTGAAGCGTGTGTCTTCTTATTGTAAATGACTTTATCTAAAAGTAAATAGAAGAAAGCGGTTCATGCTGGCTGGCGAGCAGGAGGCGGTTGGCCAGCAGACTGGCGCGGCCACTCAAGGCGCGCTCGGCTGTCACCCGCGCCAGCTCTGGAAGATTATTGCTTTCAGAGAGATGCGCCAGAATGACGTAGGCTGCCTGGCCGTCGTAGTCCTGCTCGAGGAAGGTTGCGGCGGCTTCGTTAGACAAATGTCCTACACGGGAGAGTACCCGCTGTTTGACGGACCAGGGGTAGGGGCCGTCGCGGAGCATCTCCAGGTCGTGGTTGGATTCCAACAGCAGCAGGTCCACCGCTTGCAGTTGGGCCCGGACGTTGGGCGAAATGTAACCCAGATCGGTAGCCACGGCCATCCGCACTCCTTCGGCCTGGAAGACAAAGCCCACCGGGTCCGCGGCGTCGTGGGAGGTGGTGAAGGGGCTGATGGCGATGCCGCCGATCTGGAAGGGTTGACCGGCCGCAAAGAACTCGACTGCGGGCAGCCAGACGGGGTCCTGGGGCGGGTCAGCAGGCGTTGTCTCCACGATTTCCGCGCCGGCAGCGATGGCGACGGTCTCCGCCGCGGCGGAGTCGGACTCGGCCGACAGATCGCTCTCGTCGGGTTCGCCCTCTTCGGCAGCCTGGGCCTCAGCCTCGCGCTCGGCTGCCTGTTTGCGGCACTGCTCAAGCCATTGGGCATAGGTCATCTGGCGGCGGGGGGTAAGCCAGCGCATCCAGGCGCGATGGGTGGCCTCGGTAAAGTAGACGGGAATGCCCAGTTTGCGCGCGGTGACGGCAACCCCGTTGACGTGGTCGGAGTGCTCGTGGGTAATGACGATGGCGTCCAGGGTCTCGGGATCTTCGCCGGCAAGCTTCATGCGGCGGAAGAGTTCGCGGCAACTGAGTCCGGCATCGACCAAAATGTGTGTGCCTCCGCCGGAGACAACTGTGCTGTTGCCCTTTGATCCGGAAGCCAGCACCGTGAAGCGCACCATGATTTGAGGATACAGCGGAGGGTTGTGCATTACGTGGCCTATTGGGTTAACAGTGTTGGGGCAACCCGCGGGATCATGGGTTCCTGTGCGCACAAAAGGGTTGGCGGGCGGCTGTCTGGGCTTATTCTGGTTTGCAAGCCTGCAATTCCCTGCATGGCTGCGCAGGAGCAGGTTCTGGAATTGCTGGAGGTTCGAGAGATGACGATCAAGGTGGTCCGGAGCTTGTTTGCAGTGGCCGGCGCGCTCGCAGCCGCTGTTGCCCTGGTCTCGCTCGCTTGCGGCAATCCAGCGAAAGCGGCGGACAAGGCCAGTCCCGCCAGCCCAGCCGGCTGGGATCGCCAGGCAGCCGCGCGGTATCTGGATAGCCGCGAGGTATGGTGGCAAGGGTGGGACAGAGCGCAGAAAGACCACGGTACATTGTGCATCTCCTGCCACACCCAGATGCCTTACGGGCTGGCACGGCCGGCTTTGCGGATTTCGCTGCACGAGGAATCGTCAACAGCGACCGAACAGACGATGTTGCAAAGCATCGAAAAGCGGGTACACATCTGGAAGGATGCGGAGGCGTTTTACCCGGACGCGAAATACGGCGATGGCAAGGCGGTGCAGTCGCGCAATACCGAGGCAGTGCTGAATGCGGTATTGCTGGCGAGTTATGACGCGCAAAAGGGACACCTGGGCGAGACGGCGCGGTTGGCTTTTGACAATGCCTGGGCGTTGCAGTCGGCCAGCGGGCCGGCAAGCGGGGCATGGGTGTGGCAGAACTTTTCCTACACGCCCTGGGAGTCGCCGGAATCGGAATATCATGGCGCGGCGTTGATGGCCATGGCGGTGGGCAGGGCACCGGATCATTATCGCGACGACCCGAAGATCGCCGCCCACGTAACGGCGCTCCGCGGCTACCTGCAAAGCCACTATGCCCAGCAGCCACTGCTCAATAAGGTGATGGCGTTGTGGGCCTCTCGCTGGCTTCCCGACCTTTTGACAACGGACGAGCGAAATGCCCTGTTGGGGCTCCTTTACACCTTGCAGCGGCCCGACGGAGGTTGGAGCCTCAGCGCCCTGGGCAAATGGGAGCGGAAGGATAACACACCGATCGAATACCGCCCCGATGGCTACGCTACCGGGCTCATTGTGCTCACACTGGAAGAGGCCGTGGATGCAGGTCCGAAGACCAACCCGGCCACCGAAGAGCACATCCGCATGGGGATCCTGTGGCTCGAAGCCAACCAGGACAAGACCACCGGCGCGTGGCCGGCCTGGTCGCTGAACAAGAACCGCGACCCCAAGTCGAACACGGGCCAGTTTATGAGCGATGCGGCCACGGGTTACGCGGTGATGGCGCTGGAAGCGCGGCGGTAGAGACAGTTGAACTGCCGATTGCCGGCCATTGCAAGCGAGAGGATTTCAGCATGAGACTCGGGTCAAGGCAGGCTGTCGTTCCCTTGCTGGCTTTGCTGGGGGCGATGCGAGTTGGCGCGCAACCCCCGGCAACGCCGCAGGCAAGCAGCCCGCCCGCGGCGCAGGCAGCGGCAAACATCGAGTATCGCAACGCGCGTTACGGCTTCTGCTTTGTGCTGCCTGCCTCATGGACGGGGTTCTCGATCGTTCCCGGCCAATGGACGGGCGGCGCGATGGACGGCGGCCCTCCGGCCACCGGTCCGCTGCTTCGCATTCGCCATCCGGCATGGACGGCAGATAATCCTCGCGAGGATATTCCCATCATGATTTTCACGCCGGGCGAGTGGCGGCGCATCGAGAAGGACGGGCTCTCAGTGAGCGCGGCTCCGATTGGCCCCAGCGAGCTTGGACACAATGCCCGCTACGTTTTCGCTCTGCCGGCGCGGTACAACTTCGATTTTGCAACTGGATATGAAGAGGTGGACGGCTTGATCGGCCAACATGCGCTCCATGCCCCATGCGCGGCAGACGGGAAGCAGCGAGAGTCCAACGCCCACCCAAAGCCAGTTTCTCGAACGGAGGTTCACCACGGCGGCTCCGGCCCGCGTCCGGCAGGTTCGGCGGAATCTCGATGGCGCCCAGCGTGTCCATCGTTTCTGGCCGTCGCCTTGCCCGCGCGACGCAGCGCCATCGAAGGGGAACAGGCATATTGCGGCAATGCCCTGTTTGCAGGGCTCCCGGCGTGGCAGGTCACTTGCCATCGGCGTCTTCGTTCCAGTATCCTCGGGGACTGGGCGCCATGAGATTTACAGCTTTGGGCAGATTGATCGGCCGTATCTCCGCACTGCTGGCTCGCGCCACGCCGGCGCTGGTTCTTACGATCGTTCTCGGCGCGTCCCAGGCTTCGCGGGCGCAAACGTGCACGGGGCCGGCCCCGCTGGAGGCGCGGATTCACGCCCAACCTACGGCGCCGGCTTACTCCGAGCTGGGCAACTGGTTTATCGAGAATCACAAAGCCAATTGCGCGGTACAGGCTTTTCAGTCGGCACTCAAGCTGGAACCGGGTTCGAAGAAGATCATTGATGGCCTGGCCAAGGCCTTCATCGCCGCCGGCGACGACGATACGGTCATCACCCAACTTCGCAATGCGCCGCGCGACGAGAACCTTACCCTCGACCTGAGCAATGCGTACAGTCATACCGGCCAGATGGATGAGGCGATTCAGGTGTTGGCGGACGGCCTGAAGACCTACCCTGCGTCCAATGCCCTCACCGAGGCTCTGACCGGCCTCGATATCCGCATGTCCCATTTCGAGCAAGCATTCCAGTCGTCGCAAAAGCTGGCCACTCTGAAGCCGAACGACATGCAGGCGCAGCGCATTTACCTGCGCACCATGGTAATCACCGACAAGACGGATACGGCTGCGCCGCTGGGCGTTAAACTGCTGGCGCTGGCCCCGCACGATTCCGATCTTCTGAACTTGAACGGCTACATTGAACGCAAAGCCGGAAACTATGACGCGGCGCGCAAACATCTTGAAGAAGCGGTGGCTCTGAACCCCAACGACTATAACCCCCGCGTCAATCTCGGCCTGGTGCTGGTGGCGGTGAAAGACGCTCCCGCTGCAAAGATCCAGTTGCAGACTGCTCTGGGACTGGGCGCGACCGAGCCGCAGGTTCGCTTCGAACTGGCCAAGGTTCTGCGCACTCTGGGCGAGACGGAGGAAGCGGCGAAACAGCTCAAGCTCTACCAGCAGGAGTTGCAGCATCAGTCCGATCAATACCAGGCCATGCTGAAATCCAGTGCGGCCGCGCAGGCGGAAAAGGCTGGAGACAAGCGGAAAGCCGCCGATCTTTATCGCGAAGCCTCCACGCTGGCGCCGGAGAATGCCATCCTCTCTTACCGGCTATCGCTGGTGCTGGAGCAGTTGGGCGATGTGCGAGGCGAGCGCGCCGCGCTGGAGCTGACGGTGAAGTCCAATCCGCGACTTGGCCAGGCGCAGTATGCGCTGGGCTATCTGGAGTTTCAGGCGGGCGACAATGCCGCGGCGGAGCGGCAATTCCGGGCGACGGTGGAGGTTCTGCCCAATAACGCGCAAGCGTGGATCTCCCTGGCAGCCACTTTGGCCAAGCAGGGCCGATTCGATGAGGCTCAGGACGCGACGACGCACGCCCTGAAACTGGAGCCAGACAACCCCATCGCTCTGAAGATGAACGAAAGGCTGGCCGCAGTGCCCGGCCAACGCTAAAGAATTCTCACGTCTGGGAGGTAGCTGGCGCTCATGAGTGACAGGAAACCGGGTGATTGGTCACGGCGCCGGCTGCTTGGCGCCGCCCCCGCGGTTCTTGCGCCAGCCCTGTTGCCCGCCCGGTTACGCGCGGCTATCGCGGCGCAAAAGGCGGCAGCGCCGTTTTCCCGTTTTGTGGATGTGGCGCACGGCGCGGGCCTCACGGAACCCATGATCTACGGCGACCCCGGCATATTCACTTACATTGTCGAATCGATGGCCGCGGGCTGCGCCTTCTTCGATTACGACAATGACGGATGGATGGACATCTTCATTCTGGGCGGCAGAAGGCTCAAAGACACGCCGCCGAACGCCAGCAACCGGCTCTACAAGAACAACCGCGACGGCACGTTCACCGACGTCACCGCCAAATCAGGCCTGGGCGGCGCGGACTGGGCGCAAGGCGTTTGTGTGGGCGACTACAACAACGACGGGTTTGAAGATCTTTTTCTCACTTACTACGGCCAGAATCGTTTGATGCGCAACAACGGCGACGGCACTTTTACGGATGTAACGGCCAAGGCCGGCCTGCTGCATCCCAAGACCCGTTACAGCACCGGGTGCTCTTTTGTGGATTACAACCGCGACGGCCAGCTCGATTTGTTTGTTTCGAACTATCTTGAAACCGACATGGCGACGGCGCCGAAGCCCTCGATGGAGATTCCCAACTGCAACTACGAGGGCGTGCCGGTGATCTGCGGGCCCACCGGGCTGACCAAGGCGCAGAACTACCTTTACCGCAACAACGGCGACGGCACGTTTACCGATGTCTCGAAGGAGTCAGGCGTTGCGGCGGCGCGGGGATCGTATGGACTTTCGGTGGTGTGCTTCGATGCCGATGAAGATGGCTGGCCCGACATCTTTGTGGCCTGCGATGTTTCGCCCGCGCTGCTGCTGATGAACAATCGCGACGGTACCTTTCGCGAGGAGGGATTGATCCGCGGCGTCGCCGTCAGCGGAGAAGGCCGGCAGATGGGCGGAATGGGCGCGGCGGCGGGCGACTACAACCTCGACGGCCACACCGACCTGGTGAAGACCCACTTCTACCATCAGCCCCCGGGACTTTATCGCAACGACGGCAAGGGCAACTTTGACGACATGACCGTCGAGGCAGGGCTGAACAAGGAAACACGCTTTGTGTGTTTTGGAGCCGGCATCGTGGACTTCGACAACGACGGCCACCCCGACATTATGCTGACCAGCGGCAGCGTGTACCCGCAGATTGCCAAGGTGTCAGCGGCCTATCCGGCGAAGAGCCCCAGCCTGCTGTTCCGCAACCGGGGCGACGGCACGTTTGTGCAGATGGGCGCGGAGGCCGGTCCCGCGTTGGAAGCCAGCCACTGCGGCCGCGGCGCTGCCTTTGGCGACTTTGATAACGATGGCGACATGGACGTGCTGATCATGAACGTGAATGAGCCGCCCAGCCTGCTGCGCAACGACGCACCGCCCGGCAACCGTTGGATCAAAATCCGCCCGGAGGGAACCAAGAGCAACCGCAGTGCGCTGGGCGCGCGCGTCGTGGTTCGCTACGGCGGCAAGGTACAGGTGCAGGAGCTGATGAGCCAGACCAGCTTCCTTTCCGCCAACGATCCGCGCCTGCACTTCGGGCTTGGCGCCGCGGAAACTGCCGACGTTGAGATTCGTTGGCCGCTGGGCGCGGTAGAAAAATATGCCGGTCTGGCTGCCGGCCAACTCGTGACCATCCGCGAAGGCCAGGGCATCGTCAAAGGCCGGCCTTTCCGCTGAGCAGCAGCGGCACCGCCAGACGTCTAAGCATAGCGTCGCCTTACCGGCCTATTTTGCCGCTGCCTTGGGAGGGCCGCCCAGGTGGAAGCTGGGGCGGTCAAGCTTGCTGAACGTGGTTGCGAATTCCTTGATCTCGATGTACTGATTCTTCGCAATCCCTGTAAAGTGCTGCTTTGTGTTCGTGACCGGCCAGAAAACGTCGATCGCCTGAATCTGCGCGTTGTGCCCCAGCCCTATATGCAACTCCAGCGGATTGGCCCCAAACGAACTTGTCTCGCCGCCCGTGCGATAGATCGATCGTGGCGCCTGGCCATCGTCGCTTACCGTAACGTGAACCTGCGCGCCCACCCCCGACCGGTTGCTCTTCACGCCCACCAGATGAACATTGATCCAGTCGTTGTTGCTGCCGGGGTTCTTGAATAAACGCACATAGTGGCTATCGCCCGGGATCGCTCCGCCATAACTTGCGACGATGTCCTCATTGCCGCTCCTGTCTAGATCGGCGAACGAGATGCCGTGCCCTTTGTGCATATCCCCGGTGCCGGATGAAGCCGTGATGTCCACAAATTCTTTTGCTTCCTTATTGTGCAGCAGCACATGCGGAAACATCGCCGTATACGAAGGGTTTCCGTTTCCCAGGTAGATATCCAGAAATCCATCGTTGTCGATATCGCCAAAGTTCGAGCCCATCGGCATGAAAACTTTATCCAGTCCCACCTTTGCCGTCACGTCTTCGAAAGTTCCATCGTGCTTGTTGCGGTAGAGCTTCATCGTCTCGGCGTTTTGTTGCTGGCCAAGATAGGTCTTCGCCGACTCGGTCATCGGCATGTAATAGCTGTTCACGAAGATGTCGGGCCAGCCATCGTTGTCATAGTCAAAGAACCACGTAGCAAAGCTGATGAGCGGCGCCTGCACACCCGCCTGCCGCGAGACATCGGTGAAGGTCAGGTTCCCATTGTTGTGATACAGGGCGTTGGGCCCGTCGAAGTTCGACACGTAGAAATCGACAAACCCGTCGTGGTCGTAGTCTGCCGCCGTCACGCCCTTGGTAAAAGCGCTGCGGTCGATGCCGGCCGAGTGCGAAATCTCTTCAAACGTCCCGTCGCCCTTGTTGTGAAACAGTTGGCTGGGCAGGTTCTCATTGCCGATGAAGAGGTCCAGGTAGCCGTCGTTGTCAATGTCGGCCCACACGGCGGAGTTGGATCCGGTTACGATGTCTCCCAGCCCGCTCGCTTCCGTCACGTCGGTAAACGTCCCGTTGCAGTTGTTGCGCAGCAGCGACCTCCGCTGCGGATACTCCCACCCCCCGCGCAACACCAGCAGGTCCATGCAGCCGTCGTTGTTATAGTCCCCCTGCACCATGTTCAGAGCGCCAACCTGCCCAATCAGCCCCGCCTCTGCCGTCCGGTCGGTGAAGGTTCCATCCCCGTTGTTGTGGAAGTATTTCATCTGATCGCAGACACCCATGCTGCTGAGAACAATGTCCAGCAATCCGTTGTTCTCAAAGTCGTCCACAACCACCCCGCCGGCCTCGAAAATCGCCTTCACGCCCGCCGCCGGAGCCACGTCGATAAACCGTCCGATATCTTCCTTCGACTTGAGGTCCGCCAGCGGAATGACATATGCCTTGGGAACGCTGTCCGGATACTCTCCAAGAGTCATATAGGCCAGGTTCAAATCCCACTTCACTTCCAGATCGTCGGGAAATTGCGTCAGATATTGAGTGAAGTATTGAATCGCCTGCCTCGACTCTTCCTTCTTTTCATAACTTGCCTTGAGATTCACCGGAGGCACCAGCCCGAAGTCACTGGTCTTGTTGTAGACGCCATTCTCCATCTCGGAGAGATGCAGATAAGCTCCTCCGATATCCTCAAGATATTGCGGCACAAGGTTCGGCGCCGCGGTCTGGGCGATGTCGTTGGCAGCCTTCAGATCCTTGATCGCCTCTTCCATCTTGCCCACGTAGGCATAAAGCTGTCCCCGGTACGCGTGCAGCTTCATCACCTCGGTCGCGCTGTAGGTGCCTGCATTGCCCGCCTCCGCAGCCGCCAGAATCTTTCCCATCCTGTCCACGGCATAATCCCACGATTGATTGCGCAGATCGCAGCTTTGCTTCAGGTCGTGATTCCATCCCTCCGGCTTGGGAAACTGCTTGAACACCGTAATTGCTTCTGAAAAACCGCCGATCGAAGGCCCCAGGCGCAGATCCCCGCTCGCATACAGTTGCCCAACGCGATCCACCTTCAGGTCTTCGGTTGCCGGCGGCGCGGCCAGAATCTTCAATATCGCAAACCCCGCAGATACGGGAATAATGCTGCTCAGTTGTCCGGCCGTATGCCCGGCCAGCGCATCGCGAAACTCAGGCCGAAGCTGATCGAGGCTGAAGTTGCCTATATAACCGCCGTCATTCGCCGTCGAGTCAATTGACTTCTCTTTCGCCAACACGCTGAAGTCAAAGCCGCCGTTCAGCCGCTGTAGCAAGTCTGTAGCTTCGGCCTCCGTCGAGGTCACGATGATGCCCACATCCACCGGATGCGGAGCGCTCTCTTGCTGAGCTGTAGCTTTAGGACCAATGTTAACCAAAAGCAGAACTGCCATCGCGATCACTTGTGTTGAGAGGAAAACGCCTGCGGCCTTGTGCTTTTGCATTGCTGCCTCCACGGCTTGAGCGGATTGCCCGCACCCCGTGAGTTTAGTGAAATCCCGCCATCAAATCAAGAAACTGGCGGCTTGCGAAGCTTTGCCTGCAAATCATCCTTCCGGATAAAGGATTCACGTTGCAACTTCGCTATAATGGCCGTTTGGCAGCAATAAGGCAGGAGAGTTCCCTGTGAAGCACAACCTGATTTTGTGCGCCCTCATTTTTGTGCCCTGCTCATCGCTCTCCGCACAACACGCGGCCGCGATTCCCACTCCGCTCTCCACTCTGCTCAAGGAGGCAGAAGCGAACAACAGTGACGTTGCCGTGGCCGACGACAACTGGAAAATGCAGATGCACGTCGCGCAGCAGGCCTCCGCGCGCCCAGGGCCCGAGATCTCCGTCCAGTCATTCGACGTAGGCAGCCCCAAGCCCTTCGCCGGCTTCAGCAACAGTGAGTTTGCTTACCTCGGCCTCGGCGCCTCGCAGCAACTGCCTTACAAAGACAAGCTCAAACTCAGAGGCGAGGTTGCCAACCGTGAGATGGAAACCCAAAAGGCCGCTGCCGGCGTTGTCCGTTCCTCGGTCGCCGAGCAGGTCAAGCTCCTCTATCTCCAGATCTCCTACTCCACCGGCGCAATCAAATATATTGACCGCACTGACTCGGTTCTTCAGTCCCTCATCCAGGAAGCTCTGGCTCGTTACAGTATTGGCCAGGGAAGCCAGGCAGCTATTCTCAGAGCACAGTTGGAGCGTACACAAATCCAGCGGCAGGACACCATGCACTACCAGAATCTGGATCGGGCGCAGGCGCGCATCAAGCAGTTGCTCCATCGCGCCCAGGACTCGCTCGACATTGTCCCCGTGCCTCTCGCAGCCACGCCCTTCAACCACGACATTGCAGAGTTGCAAACCCAGCTGCGCAACCAGAATCCCAGGCTCCAGGTCGACTCCAGCGCCATCCGGAAGCAGGATGCACAGCTCGCCTCGGCAAAGCGCGAAATCAAGCCCGACTTCTCTGTCGGCGGCCAGGTTGAACTCACCGGCGAGGGCTATCGCAATCGTTACGAAATGACTGCGACCATTCAACTCCCCAACCGCAGCCGCGTTTCCGGAGAAGTCGCCCAGGCCGCCCAGCAGGCAACCCGCGCCCGCCACGTGCTCGACGCCGAGGTGCAGCAAACCCTGGCCGAACTGCAAGAGCAAGCCGCCGTTGTCAGAAGAACCACTGAGCTGCTCGATGAATTCACCCAGGGACTCCTCCCGCAAGCCGAGGCTGTCTTCCACTCCGAGGAGTCCTCCTATAAGGAAAATAAGGAAGACCTCGCACCGGTGCTATCCTCGCTGGTGGATGTCCTTCAGTTGGAGAACGACTATCAGCAGACCATCTTCGATCACGAAGCCGCACTGGCACGCATGGAAACTCTCACAGGAGAAACGCTTCGATGAGTGCAGCTAAGTACGTCCTGGCGACTTCACTCATCTGGGCAGCCGCCCTGGCTGCGCTCTTCCTCTATGTGCGCCATTCCGGGCAGCATCCTGTGCCGCCGTCCGGCCCGCCCGCGCCCATCGCCATGGCTCCCGCATCCACGTCCTCCATGGCCTCCATAGCGCCGGCCACCATGCCGCCGCCGCTTTCTCCGGTCCAGCTCACGCCCCATCAGATGCGCAGCATCGGCCTGACCACCGGCACTGCCGAATACAAGCAGATCAACGACGACCTGCGCGCCACCGGCAGCGTTGCCATCAACGATCGCCTCGTCTCTTATGTCCAGGTCCGCTTCTCCGGCTATCTTCGCCAGGTCTTTGTCAATGCAACCTATCAGATTGTGAAAAAGGGCGACCCGCTCTTCACCATCTACAGCCCCGACCTCGTCGCCACTGAGCAGGAGTACCTCCTCGCCAATGACAATCAGCGCGCTTTGGGTTCCAGTTCCATTCGCGGTGTCGCCGCCGGCGCCCGCTCCCTCTCCTCAGCGGCTGAACGCAGGCTCGAGCAATGGCAAATTCCCGTCGACCAGATCGACACCCTCAAGCACACCGGCAAGGCACTCACCGACATCACCATCCAGTCACCCGCCTCCGGCTACATCGTTGAGCGCAACGCCTTCCCCAACATGTTTGCCGAGCCCGGCACGCGCCTCTACACCATCGCCGACCTCTCCCGCGTCTGGGTCAATGCGCAGGTCTTCCAGTCGGACATCGCCCGTCTCAAGCCCGGCAGCGCCGCCACAGTCACCGTCGATGCCTATCCGCAAAAAACCTTCAGCGGCCACGTGGAAGAAGTCCTTCCCCAGCTCGACGCCGCCACGCGCACCGTGCCCGTCCGCCTGCTTGTCGAGAACCCCGGCCTGCTGCTCAAGCCCGGCATGTTCGTCAACGTCAACTTCAAGTCTTCCCTCGGCCGCAGCCTTGTCGTTCCGGCGTCCGCGGTTCTTCAAACCGGCCTCAAGCAGTACGTCTTCCTCAGCAAGCCCAACGGCCTCATCGAACCAAAGGAAGTAATTCTTGGAGCCCAGTCGGGCAGCGACATCGTAATCCTCCACGGCCTTGACGACCACCAGCCTATCGTCACCTCGGCCAGCTTCCTCATCGATTCCGAAAGCCAGTTGCAGGCCGCCTCCGGCGCATCCATGCAAGACATGCCGGCCGCAACCCCCAGCCAGTCGGCTGCGCCCGCCCCATCCTCCGACATCGAATTTGTAACGCATCCCGACCCTCCCCAGATGGGATCGAACCAGATCCGCGTCAACCTGGCCGGCAAGGGCGCACCCGTCTCCGGCGCTGAAGTCGCCGTCACCTTCTTCATGCCCGCCATGCCGCAGATGGGCATGGCCGCCATGAGCGCCAACGCCAAACTCTCTGAAAGTGGCCCCGGCCTCTACACGGGCTCCGCCGATCTCTCCATGGGTGGAACCTGGCAGGTAACCATCACCGCCAAACTTCACGGCCAACTCATCGCCACAAAGAAGCTCAGCGTGAATGCAAAAGGCGGAATGTGAGATGATCGCGCGCATCATCGATCTCTGCTCGCGCAACCGCTTCCTCGTCTTCGCCATCGTTGCGCTGCTCACTCTTGCCGGCTACTGGCCCTTGCGCCACGTCCCCTTGGACGCGTTGCCCGATATCTCCGATGTTCAGGTCATCGTCCGCACCAGTTGGGCCGGCCAGCCCCCCGATATCATCGAAGACCAGGTCACTTATCCCATCGTGACTAGCTTGTTGGCCGCGCCCCGCGTCAAAGCGGTCCGCGGGCAAACCATGCTGGGCGACTCCTTTGTCTTCGTCGTCTTTCAGGATGGAACCGATCTCTACTGGGCCCGTTCCCGCGTCCTTGAGTATCTCCAGCAGATAAGTGGCCGCCTGCCCGAAGGCGTAACTCCCACCATAGGCTCCGATGCCACCGCCGCGGGATGGGTCTTCGAATACGCCATCGTCGACAAGAGCGGAACCCACTCCCTCGCCGACCTGCGCACCTTGCAGGAGTGGCATCTGCGCTATGCGCTTGAAACCGTTCCCGGCGTCGCCGAGGTAGCCAGCATCGGCGGCTTCGTCCGCCAATACCAGGTCCGGCTCGATCCCATGAAGCTGCTCGCTTACGGGATCCCTCTCTCCACCGTCATCGACCGCGTAAAAGCCAGCACCAGCGAGGTCGGCGGCCGCGTCCTCGATCTCGATGGAACCCGCTACATCGTCCGCGGCCTCGGTTACCTCAAGTCAACCAGCGATCTTGAAACCGTCGCCGTCGGCAGCAAGAACGGCACTCCGGTCCTGATTCGCGACCTGGGCACCGTAGGCTTCGGCCCCGATATCCGCGATGGCGTTGCCGACTGGAACGGCCAGGGCGAAACCGTCGGCGGTATCGTCATCATGCGCCAGGGCCAGAACGCCCTCAATGTGATTGACGGCGTAAAAGCCAGGTTCCGCGAGATCGCATCCTCGCTTCCACCTGGCGTCGAAATCGAATCGGCGTACGATCGCTCCGGTCTCATCCACGACTCCATCAACACCCTGCAGCGCGCCTTGATTGAAGAAGCGGTCATCGTCAGCCTGGTCATCCTTGTCTTCCTCTTTCACTTCCGCTCCGCGCTCATCGTGGTCGTCACGCTGCCCATCGCGGTGCTCGTCTCCTTCATCCCCATCTACTTCCTCGGCATCACGTCGAACATCATGTCGCTCGGCGGACTCGCGCTCGCCATCGGCGTCCTCGTCGATGCCGCCATCGTCATGGTCGAGAACGGCTACCGACACCTCTCCGAGCGCCAGGCCAACGGCGCCGGTCCGGTCTCCAACTCCGAGCGCCGCCGGATCCTCATCCATGCCGCCCGTCAGGTCGGCCCCGCGCTCTTTTTCTCCCTGCTCATCATCCTCGCTTCGTTCCTCCCCGTGCTCCTGCTTGAGGCGCAGGAGGGCCGCATGTTCCGCCCTCTCGTCTGGACAAAATCCCTCGCCGTCGGCTCCGCCTCCCTGCTTGCCATTACCCTTGTCCCGGCCCTCATGCTGCTGCTCATCCGCGGCAAGCTTCGCCCTGAGCGCGCCAATCCCGTCTCCCAAATCACCCAGGCCATCTATCTTCCCGTGCTCCGTTTCTGTCTCCGCCACAGGTTCATCACCATCGGCCTCAACCTGTTGTTTCTCGCCGTTACGCTGCCCATCGCCTTCAAGCTGGGCAGCCAGTTCATGCCGCCGCTCTACGAGGGTTCCACGCTCTACATGCCCACATCGCTTCCCGGCATCTCCATCCAGCAGGCTCGCGCCCTCCTCATCAAGCAGGACCAGATCCTGCGCACATTTCCTGAAGTTGAAAGCGTCTTCGGCACCGTCGGACGCTCCGAAAGCGCCACGGACAACGCCCCCCTCGACATGTTCGACACCACCCTCATGCTCAAGCCGCGCGAGCAGTGGCGCCCCGGCCTCACCTACGACAAACTCGTTCAAGAGATGGATGCCAAGCTCCAGTTCCCCGGCATCACCAACACCTGGACAAGCCCCGTGGAAGGCCGCCTCGACATGGAGCTCACCGGCATCAAGACCCCGCTCGGCATCAAGGTCCAGGGGCCGAATATCGATGGCATCGAACGCCTCGCCGGCCAGATTCAGAGCCTGCTCGCGACCATGCCCCAGCAGCGCTCCATCTTCGCCGAGCGCATCTCCCAGGGCTTTTATGTCAATGTTGAAGTCAACCGCGAAGAGGCCGCGCGCTACGGCCTGACCGTCGACGATGTGCAAACCGCCGTCGCCTCCGGCATCGGCGGCCGCAACATCGCCGAGAATGTCGAGGGCCGCGAGCGTTATCCCATCAACGTCCGCTACGAGCAGGACTTCCGCGACAGCCTCGACCGCATGCGCGCCGTGCTCATCGCCACTCCATCCGGATCGCAGATTCCTCTCGGCGAAGTCGCCCGCGTCTCCTTCTCGCCCGGCCCCTCCATGATCCGCGATGAAGACGGCCAGCTCACCGGCTACATCTACATCGATCTCAAAGACGCCAACTATGGCGCCTTCGCCGATGCCGCCAATCGTCTTCTCGCAGCCAAACTTGTTCTCCCGCCCAACTACTCCTTCTCGTGGGCCGGCGACTACCAATACGAGCAGCGCGCCCGCCAGCGCCTCAAGCTCATCGTGCCGGTCGTCTTCGCGCTCATCTTCCTTTTGCTTTACATGATCTTCCACTCTGTCTTAGAAGTTATCGTCCTCATCGTTCCCACCTTCTACGCCATGACCGGCGGCCTGCTTATGCAGTGGCTGCTCGGCTATAACTTCAGCGTCGCCGTCTGGGTGGGGTACATCGCTTTGTTCGGAATCGCCGTTGAAACCGGTGTCGTGATGGTGGTTTATCTCCACGAAGCCCTGGAGCGCCACCTGCAGTCAGGCCAGATTCACTCCCCGGCCGATATCGGCTCCGCGGTCATCGAGGGAGCCGTGCAACGCCTCCGCCCCAAGCTCATGACCGTCTTCGCCGTGCTCGCCAGCCTCGTGCCCATCCTCTACGCCACCGGCGTCGGCTCCGATGTGATGAAGCCCATTGCCGCGCCCATCGTCGGCGGAATGATCACCTCCACCATCCACGTCCTCATCCTGGTCCCCGTCTTCTTCGCCATGATGAAAGAGCGGGCCTTGCGCGCCGGCAAACTTGGCCAGGCAATTGACAGCGACGATTGAGAAGACCCCATGGCGCAGTGCGGCAGGCCGCACCGGCCAGCAAATCATGCAAACCGGCTGAGCGCCGTGCCGTTCGAGTCTGCCGCTTCATGGGGTGCTATTGCAGGTCAGGCAGATTCGCCGGAATCTCGATGGAGACCTGTGTGCCGCGGCCGGGGTTGCTGACGACCTCAAAGCGCGCCTGGTTGCCGTAGAGAACCTCAAGGCGCTCCTGCACATTTTTCATGCCGATGCCCGCGCCGCCGCGGCGCAACGCCGAGGGCGGGCGGTTGCCCATACCCACGCCGTCGTCGGCCACCTCGATGGTCACGCGGTCGCCATTGAGGCGGCTGCGCAGGATGACAGTACCACCGTTGATGCGCGGCTCCAGGCCGTGCTTGATGCTGTTTTCAATGAGGGGCTGCAACAGGATGCTGGGCACCAGGACTTCGAGGGTGCGCGGGTCGATCTCTTTTTCAACACGTAGCTTGTCAGCGCCAAAGCGAACCACTTCGATGTCGAGGTAATCGTCGGTAAACTCGAGTTCCTCGCGCAGCGGCACATAGGTGTCGTGGTCCTTGAGCAGGGCGCGGAGAATATTGGCGAGCTTGACGGTCATCTCGCGAGCCAGTTCGGGCTTCATGCGGACGAGCGAGGTGATGGAGTTGAGGGTGTTGAACAGGAAGTGGGGGTTGATCTGGCGCTGCAAGGCGTCAAGACGAGCCTCAAGCAATAGCCGCTTCTGTTCTTCAAGTTTGAGCTCGATGCGCAGGGCGTTCCACACTTTGAGCGCGATGCCGACCACCATCGGAGCGCAGAGCCAGACCAGTATTTGCAGGCCCAGGACACCGGTGTTGAGGGCAAAGAGGCGGCGTGGGCCGGATTGGCTGGGAAGGTTGCGGGCGATCCACTCGCGGATGATTTCTAGCACCGCGATGAGGAAGAGCATGAGGATCTGGCGGTCGATGCGCGGTTTGCGCAGATTGCGGCGAATCCAGCGGTAGAGGCTGAGGTCGATAAAGGGAGTGAACGACCAGATCTCCTCCATCTCGACGAAGCGACCGAGGAAGCCGGCGGCGAGTCCCAGGGCGGCGTTGAAGGGCAGGGCCAGGTACTCGTGGTGCCAGACCGCCGGAACAGACAGCACCACCCCGCCCAGCATGGCCCAACCAGGGCCTACCAACAGGCCGAGCAGAATAACGGTCTCAAACGAGATGTCGGCGGCGAGGAAGTTGGGCACGGTCGTCCTGACCCACACGCCCAAGGTAAGCGGAACCAGAAAAAAGGCGAGCATGGCAGCTGTTTGCCGATGGCGGCGATGCTCTGCAAAGAGCAGGCGCTGGAAGGTGCGGGAGCGCGCCAGTGCGCTGGCTACCGCCGCGGCTACGCCCAGCTTAACCAGCAGCGTGATGAGAATCAGCTTGTTGTCGCCCACGCATTCAATGTACCGCACGAAGGCAGGGATCAGGGGTCGGAGGTCAGGGGGAATGGCCAACCTGCGGTCCCCAGCTACTGAGGTCCTGGACCCGGGATTCTCCGCATGGAGGACCGAAGCGGTCCCTGCGCTCTGCCCTCCGTTCCCTGCTCTCTGATCTCTGATCTCTGTAGAATGGAGGTATGGGATTTGAGAGCGTAAAGAAGGTGGCCGAAGCGGATTTCCCTACCCGCTGGGGGGCCTTCAGGATTCTGGGCTTTGAGGGCTATCTGGAGGCTCCGCGCCCCTGCGACGAGGCCGCAACGAGCCCGGCGAAGGGCGAAGTGGAGGGGCTGGTGGCGCTGGTAATGGGCGACATTCACTCCACGCCCCCGGTGGTGCGCATCCACTCGCAATGCCTCACCGGGGATGTGTTTGGGTCGCTGCGCTGCGACTGCCGGCTGCAACTGGAGCTGGCCATGCGCCGCATTGCCAAGGAGGGCGCCGGCATCCTGCTCTACGAGCAGCAGGAGGGCCGCGGCATCGGCCTGATGGCGAAATTGCAAGCCTATGAGTTGCAGGACCATGGCATGGATACGGTCGAAGCCAACGTCGAACTCGGCTTTGCCGCCGACTGCCGCGAGTACGAACTGCCCGCCGAAGTGCTGAAGCTGCTGGGCGTAAAGCAGGTACGGCTGATTACGAATAATCCTGAGAAGGTGGCGGCGCTGGAGTCGGCCGGAATTGAAGTCACGGAGCGCGTCTCTGCCGAGGTTGAGCCGCAGGACAGCTTTGCGGACTATGTGCGCACCAAGCAGGAGAAGATGGGGCACATTGTGGATGCGGCCCCAGACTCGCCGGTTACCGAGGAGCAGGCCAGCTGACACGGCCGGCCCTGCCTGCTATCTGGCTGGCATCGTCAGGGCCATCACGGAAAGCGCCATCATGAGAGCAAAGACAATGGTCAAGAGCCAGCTCAGCCACTTTTTGTCGGGGTTGTTGACCCAGTAGCAGAGCAGCGCGGAGAGCAGCAAAGCCTGGGGGACTATCTCAAGCAAGCCGCGCAACTGCTGGGCCACCGGCGCCGTCGTGTAGATCAGCCCTTCAAACGAGCCCGGAGCAGCCGCAAAGGTTCCCACGATTCCCAGGGCGACCAGCGTCCATCCCATAAGCAGCCAGCCGTTTTTGCGGCCGAAGAGCGTCTCCCTGAACGGGTAGAAGACGAGCGCGAAGAGCACTCCGCGCAAAGGCTGGAAGAGCGGGCCGGCGAGCACCAGCGGATCGGTGACCGGCCTCATGCCGGAGCAGGCCTGGGCAAAGATCTCCGCGTAGTGCAGGAACCGGTAGGCGAGCGCGCCCATGATGAAGTAGGTGATGGTGTGGCAGACCACGGCCTTGGCGGCAAGCGGCAGGAATCGGGGTTGCGAATTGGGCACGCGCGTTCCTCGTTTCTGGGGATGCGCGAAATTGTATCCTGCCGGGCGCTGAGGGGCAATGGCGGCGAGCAGCTAGTGTCCCAGGTCCGAAGTCCTTAACCTATTCACCGCTGTCATTCTGAGCGAACGGGGCCCCGAACGCTCTTCAGTTCCGGGGTCCCCGCGGACGGGTCTTCGTCCGTGGGGCGAAGGTCGGGGGGTGGTGAACGAAGAATCTGCGTTTGTGCTCCCACAGTGATGCAGCCAACTTAAGGCTCAGGACTCCACCCCCGCAGCGCCTTCAGCACCTTGGCCGTGGTGACCACTTGGCCCACATGGCGCTGGGTGTGGTCGGCCACGTGAATCAGCGCGCCGCCAATCGAGGTGGGCAACTGCTTGCGGCCTACGCCGCGGAAGATGTCGAAGTCCGCCGTGGCCAGCACGCGGACCCGCTCGGCGGCATCGGCAAAGGCAATCTCGACCTCGGCGAGGAGCTCGGGGAGAGACTCCACATTCGTCTCGTGGGGCCCAGCCTGCTCGGCCTTGAGAGCGGTCAACTGGTCGGCGGAGAGCGGCTTCCCTTCCGCGTAGCTCAACAGCCTGTCGGTTGAGCGGGCGATATGGCGGAGATGGAAGGCGATGGACGGCAGGCCGAGCGGATTGGAATGCACCTCGGCGCCAGTCAAGCCTTCCGTCCACAGGGTCAGGTCGTCGAGCGCGAGGTCGAGCGCGTGGAGCACGGCGCGGCCCACGGCGGGAACTTCAGCGTGTGTGCCACGCAGCCAGGGTTCAATGGAAGGAGCAGGGGAAGTGCTCATGGAGCGGCTGTCCTTTACCCGGCGCTCTTCACGCGCACCACGGTGATCTTCGCAAAGCCCTCTTCAAACACCGGCGGCTTCAGCTTTTCGGCCATCTTCCGCATCACGTCTTCGCTGACCGAGCGGTCGCGCTTGCTGTTGCGCTCCAGGCAGACCTCCAGCGGCACGTCGAAGAAAACAGCCTGCACCTCGTAGCCGAAGCTCTTGGCCATCTTGATCCACTGCCGCCGTTCGTGAATCGACAAGTTCGTCGCGTCCACATAGTTCCACGGCATCCGCGCAATCAACCGCGCGCGCAACAGCGACCGGAGCGTCGAGAACACCAGCCCCTGGTAGCGCTGCTCCTCGACATCGTCAAAAAGAATGTTGCGCAGCAGGTCGCTCGATAGCGGGGTGACGCCGCGCCTGCGGAACCAGGTGGTTTTGCCGGAGCCGGGCATGCCAATGGCCAGCACGACGTAGCCCTTCGGCTCCAGGGGCGAACGGGATGCGGCCTCAGCCTCCGGCGGAGGGATGGAAGGGCTCTCGGGTTGGGTTTCGAGCTCGAAGCGGCCGGAGTCGGCCGGCTCGTTCCACTCCTGCCTGGGAGGCCGATCCAGCTTGGCGGCCCGCGGGGACGCAGCGGCACGCTGCTCCGGCACACGGCGCGCCGGCTCCGGCGGACGCGGAACGCGTGGTCGCGGGACCTGAGCCGGGACCTCGTCCGGATAGAGAGGAACCAGCGGAGCGGGTTGATTCGATGGGAGTTCCTGGCCGATTTTGCCTGTGGATTCGGAGGTATTGGGGGTGTGTCGGGAGCGTCTTCTCATGCCGCCTTCAAACGGTACGTGTTGATACCGGGATACCATACTTCCCGAGGGTGCTGCAAATGGTGTGCACCCCGTCACATACCGTCCCGTATCGGGAGAGGCATCCTTTCGGTGAGGGAGTTTCCGCAAAAAATGCAGCAACGAGCGCGGATTCACTTCGCTGCGCCGCCTCAAGTGTTACGATCAAGGGTTTGGTGGAATCGCATTTTGGCGCAATTCCAATGGCCGAACCGGAGCACGTTCGAACAGGCTCAAAAACCACAGCCTCATTGAAAATTCAAGGAGAAATCGGACATGGCAGTTAAGGTTGGTATCAACGGCTTCGGCCGCATTGGCCGCAACGTTTTGCGTGCCGCGCTTGGCAATCCCGAGATTGATTTTGTTGCCGTCAACGACTTGACCAGCCCGGCGATTCTGGCCCATCTGCTCAAGTACGACTCGATTCTGGGCAACCTGAAGAACGAGATTACGGCGGGCGAGGACTTTATCTCAGTCGATGGCAAGAAGATCAAGGTGTGGGCCGAGCGCGACCCCGCCAAGCTGCCCTGGGCCGAAGTAGGCGCACAGATCGTGGTCGAATCCACGGGCCACTTTACCGACGGAGCCAAGGCCAAGGCGCACCTGGGCGCGACGGTCAAGAAGGTCATCATTTCGGCCCCTGCGACCAACGAAGACATTACGCTGGTGCTGGGCGTGAACCAGGACAAATACGATCCGGCGAAGGACAACATCATCTCCAACGCCAGTTGCACCACGAACTGCCTGGCGCCCATCGTCAAGGTCATCCTGGAGACAACCGGACTGGTGAGCGGCATCATGACCACCATCCATAGCTACACGAATGACCAGGTCATCCTGGACTTCCCGCACAAGGATCTGCGCCGCGCACGCGCAGCCGCGCTGAGCATGATCCCCAGCTCGACCGGCGCCGCCAAGGCCCTGAAGTTGGTCATCCCGGAGACCGCCGGCAAGCTCGACGGCTTTGCCATCCGCGTTCCCACACCGAATGTCTCCATCGTCGACCTGACCTACATCGCCGAGAAGCCCGCCACGGTTGAAGCCCTCAACGCCGCCTTCACGGCTGCTTCCAAGGGCGAACTGAAGGGCATCCTGGGTGTCGACTCGAACCTGCTGGTCAGCTCCGACTACAAGGGCAACCCGCTGTCGTCCATCGTCGATCTTCCGCTGACCAAGGTCGTGGGCCAGAGCGTGAAGGTGCTGAGCTGGTACGACAACGAGTGGGGCTATTCGAACCGCGTGGTCGACCTGATCGGCTTCCTGGTCAAGAAGGGCCTGTAACCGCAGTTGACAGTGGACAGTGAACAGTGGACAGCGATTGCTTGCTGTCTACCGGTCACTGTCCACTGAACACTGACCACTGTTCACTGTAAAAGCCATGCGCAAAAACATCCCCGGCACTTCTCCCTACGAACCCATCATTGGTTTTTCCCGCGCTGTGCGCGTGGGGAATACCGTCCACCTGTCTGGAACCGGCCCGGTGGGCGCAGACAACGAGGACGCAGCCGGGCAGACGCGGCGCATCTTCGCGATCGCCGCCGAGACGCTGGCCCAGGCCGGGGCTTCGTTCAACGATGTTGTCCGCACGCGCATGTTTCTGGCGCACGCCGAGGACTGGGAAGCCGTTGGACGTGTCCACGGCGAGTTCTTCGGCCAGATTCGCCCCGCCAGCACCATGGTCGTCGCCACGCTGCTCAATCCCGCCTGGCACGTCGAAATCGAGATGGAAGCCGTCATTCCCGAGGCCTCCAAAACTGCATAACTGTTGGCCGTGGCTCGAAAAGACTGTCCACTGTTCACTGTCCACTGTTCACTGTCCACTGTTCACTGAATTTCAAGGAAAACCTCATGCCCAAGCTTTCAATTCGCGATATCGACATTGCCAACAAGCGCGTCTTCATCCGCGTGGATTTCAACGTGCCGCTGACCGAAGACGGCTCGACCATCACCGACGACACCCGCATTGTGGCCACACTGCCCACGATCGTTTACGCACTCAAACACAAAGCCAAGGTCATTCTGGCTTCGCACCTGGGGCGCCCCAAGGGCAAGCCGAATCCGAAGTACTCTCTGCGCCCGGTCGTGGACCGGCTGCGCGAGCTGCTCGACAAGGAACTCGGTGAAGGCATCAACGTGGCCTTTGCGCCGGATTGCATTGGCGAAGTGGCCAGCGAACTCGCCCGCCAGCTTGAGTCCGGCCAGGTGCTGCTGCTGGAAAACCTGCGCTACCACGCCGAAGAAGAAGCCAACGACCCGGGCTTCTCAAAGGCACTGGCTTCGCTGGCTGAGGTGTATGTCAACGACGCCTTCGGCAGCGCGCACCGCGCTCATGCTTCGACGGAAGGGATTACGCATTTCCTCCAGCCCGCCGTTGCCGGCCTGCTGATGGAAAAGGAAATCACCTATCTCGGCAAGGCGCTGGAAGCTCCTGAAAAACCCTTCGTGGCCATCATCGGCGGATCGAAGATCTCCGGCAAGATCGACGTGATCGACAACCTGCTCGACAAGGTGGACACGCTGGTCATCGTCGGCGGCATGGCGTACACCTTCCAGCGCGCGCTCGGCATCACGACGGGCAAGTCGCTGGTGGAGGAAGACAAGATCGACATGGCCAAGGCCGCGCTCGACAAAGCCAAGGCCAAGGGCGTGAAGCTGCTGCTGCCGGTCGACAATGTGCTGGCAGACAGCTTCTCTCCCGACGCCAAGACGCAGTTGTGGGACTGCTCGGTCAACTTCCCCGACGACTGGCAGGGTCTCGACATCGGCCCGAAGTCCGTGGCGGCGATTGAAGAGGTTGTCTCGACGGCGCGGACGATTGTGTGGAACGGGCCGGCGGGCGTCTTCGAGTTTCCGCGGTTTGCCGTGGGCACCAACGCCATTGCCAAGGCAGTGGCCAGCAACAAGGCCGCCATCTCCATCATCGGCGGCGGCGACTCAGTGAGCGCCATCAACAAGGCGGGCTATGCCGACCAGGTGACGCATATCTCGACCGGCGGCGGAGCTTCGCTGGAGTTTTTGGAAGGCAAGAAGCTGCCGGGCGTGGAAGCGTTAACGGACAAGTAGCACCTGCGGTGCGGCCAACTCACCTGCGGCGAAAAGCCCTAGAGCGGCACTAGAGTCATAGTGTCCTGTTGGGATTTGTGCAGGGCCGCCGCTCGCTCCGCCCCAACGACGAAGACCTGTCGTTGGGGTCCCCGGGTCTGATGGTCGCGTCGACTTGAGTGCAGCGCCTTCGGGATACATCCACTCTGGTTCCGCTATAACGAAATCGAGGAAGCCGCATCCGGCCCGAATCCTGAGCCGGATGCGGCTTTCTCGGTTAAGAGCAATGGAAGAAAGAAGATAGGCGGCCAGATCTGCCAATCGGTGTATAGGTGCATATATGCTTATCCGGCTGTGCGCATAGCTGTTTAGGTGTATATTGGTCATGGAGTTGCCCCATGGCCACCAACACCACCCGCTGGAATCTTGTCGTCTCCAAGCAAACAGACCGCGATCTGCGTCAACTTCTCGCCAATTACTCTGAGGATGGGGGCAAAAAAGGCTCTCTTTCCCGTTTTGTCGAGGATGCGGTGAAAAAGCAGATCTTCGAGACCACTGCCCAAAGAATCAAGGAACGGAACATCAATGTCCCTTTCGCGGAGATCGAGGCGGCTGTTGAGGAGTCGCTTGCCTGGGCAAGGGCGCAGCGCTGATGCTGGTGCTGCTCGACACCAACATCTTTCTTAGCGCCCTGCTGACATTCGACGGACCGCCAGGCCGAATTTATCGTGAATGGCGCTCCAATCGCTTCGATCTCGTCACCAGCACGGAGCAACTCGACGAGTTGCGGAAGGTCTCGCGCAACCCCAAGTTTCGCGGGATTCTTCAACAACACGACTTCGGAACGCTCGTCAACCTCATGCATCGGGCGATTGTGTATGGCTCAATCCCCCGAAAGCATCAGGCAGCCGATCCGGCCGACAGCTACCTCCTCGACCTGATCGAGGCTGCGCAGCCAGACTATGCTATCACCGGCGACAAGCGCTCAGGCCTGCTGCAACTCGGCACGCTGGGGCGAACGAGGATTCTGACCGCAGTAGCTTTTGTTTCCGAAGTCCTGCACCTCTAGCGATTGAGAGGGGAGAACCACCATGGCCTATTCCACACGCGTCCTTTCGAAAGACGAAGAGTTTCCGCCGTTTGAAGACCTGGCGGAGTTGATTCGAGCGGGGCATTCTGAGTACAAGCTGACCATCGAAGAGGGCACCGAAGAGGAGTGGGATGCGCTTCTGCTCTCGAGCGTCGACGAGGTGGAGGTAGCACTGCTGGAGCGCAAGCCGGTCTTCGACGGCTCTGCCGGCCAGGATGAGATTGCCGACTTGCTCGAAGATCTCGATGGGTGCAAGCCGAAGAGCGCGGTGCAATGGCTTGAGGACTATCTGGAGTCGGTGAAGACAGTCTATGCGCTACAGCACCTGCAAGGGGCGGAGCTGGCCGAAGGCGGCAACGCGCTTCATGCGCTGCGATCGGCACTCTGGGAGCGGGGCGATGCGATTATCCAGGCAGACGGCGAGGGGTTTACCAATGAGGAGGGTTTCCACATCGTGTGGCAGTTCTCCGACTCGGTTTCAGGGCCGTGGAATATGGGCGTGCTGCACGACGGCGTGTGGCACCACTTCAAGATGGACCTGGGCGATCCGGATCATCGGGCCGCTTTCAGAAGGGGCGAAGTACCGGGCGACTTGACCTCGATTCTGGCATCGGGACCGCAAAGCTAAGCAGCCGCGGTTTCGTCCCGTTTCGCGCCTGCGTTTCCTCCGCTTTGTGCCCGGCGTCACCTGATTGCCGATTTCCATCTACTAAAATCGGACTGAGGAGTACGAGAACAATGCCGCGTAAAGCACTCATTGCCGCCAATTGGAAGATGTACAAGACGCCCGCCGAAGCCAAGGCGTTTGTCGATGCTTTTTTGCCGCTCGTTGCCGGCCACACGCGCGACGAGATTGCCCTGTTTCCCTCGCCCGTTCTGCTGCCGACGGTGATTGAAGCCGCCAAGGGAAGCAACGTGCGGGTGGGCTGCCAGAACATCCACTTTGCCGAGGAGGGCGCCTACACCGGCGAGACCTCTATTGGGCAACTGACGGCCGTGGGCGGAACGCACACGCTGATCGGCCACTCGGAGCGGCGTCAGTACTTTGCCGAGACCGATGAGATTGTGAACAAGAAGCTGCACACAGCGCTGAAGCACGGGGTGGTGCCGGTGGTGTGCGTGGGCGAAGTGCTGGCCGAGCGCGAGGCCGGCAAGACGGCCGACGTGCTGAAGACGCAGATTGCAGGCGCGTTTGCCGGGATTACCTCCGCGATGGCCGCGCCGATTGCGATTGCCTATGAGCCGGTGTGGGCGATCGGCACGGGCAAGACCGCGACGCCGGAGATTGCCGTGGACGCGCACAAGATTATTCGCGCGGAAGTGGCCAAGCTGCTGGGCGCGGATGTGGCAGCCGCGGTGCGCATTCTCTACGGCGGCAGCGTGAAGCCGGACAACGCTACTTCGCTGATTGGCGAGGAAGAGATTGACGGCGCCCTGGTGGGCGGCGCCAGCCTGAAGCCGGACTCGTTCTCGGCGATCGTGAAGTATTGAAGTGCAGCTCTTAGCCTTTAGCTGTTAGCTTTCAGCTGTGAGCTGTGTGCCCCGGTTCTGTTGCCAGAACCGGGGCGCTGCCTTTTTTGTGAACTGAGAAACGGTCCAGCCCGTACTGCACTTCATGGCCCAACGCGACCTTTACATTGACCGCTTGCGCACGGCGATGACCGCCTTGGTGATCGTCTTCCACGCCGCCATCACCTACGGCGCTTCAGGCGGGTGGTTCTACTACGAGTTGAAACCGTCCGCGTCCTTCTCAAGCCTGCTGCTGACCGTGTTTTGCGGGACGCAACAGGCTTATTTCATGGGGTTCTTCTTTCTGCTGGCGGGATACTTTACGCCGGGGTCGCTGGAGCGGAAGGGGTATGCGCGGTTTATCGGTGACCGCTTTCTGCGCCTCGGGTTGCCGCTCCTGGCGTTTGGGCTGATCCTGGCGCCGATTACCGTGGGGATGGTGAATTTTGCCGAGGGCGACGGGTTCTGGTCTGCTTGCAGATTCCTTTGGGAGCATCGGCGGTTTATCAACGGGCCGATGTGGTTTACGCAGGCGCTGCTGATCTTCAGCCTGGTTTACTGCGCATGGCGTGCGGTTTTTGAAGCGCCGCTTGCGGAGACGGCACGCATGCCGAAGGCGGTTCCGGCGGGGCGCTGGTGGCTGCTGACCGCGCTTGGGACCGGGGCCGTGGCGCTGGCGATTCGGCAGTATGTTCCCGCCGGCGAGAATGTCATCGGGCTGCAACTTGGCTACTTTGCCACTTACATTTTTCTCTTTGGCGTGGGCATTGCCGCGTGGCGGCATGACTGGCTGCGGCAGCTCACGTGGAAGCAGGCGCGGGCGGGGATCTGGGCGTTGGCGATTGCGTGGCCGGGAATTCCGATTGGGATTGCGGTTGCGCACGCGACGTATGGACCGGGAAAGGCCAACTTCTCAGGGGGATTGTCGTGGCCGGCAATTCTCTATGCCTTCTGGGAGCCATTTGTGGCGTGGGGCATGATTGCGCTTTGGCTGCTGGTCTTTCGTGCCTGCCTTAACCGGGAGTCTGCCGTGTGGTCGTGGCTGGGACGGCGGGCTTATGCGGTGTACATCATTCATCCGCCGGTGCTGGTGGGCGTGGCAATTCTCATGCATGGCTGGGTTGCGCCGGCGCTGGTGAAGTGGGGCGTGACGGGCACGCTGGCAGTGATCGCCTGTTGGCTGGTGGCCGATCCGCTGGTGCGGATGCCTGGGGTGCGGAGGGTGGTTTGAGAAACAGCTTGCAGATGACAGGTGACAGCTTACAGTTTGGGGTTGCAGGTGGGCGGCTTTACCTTGGTCGCGGAAGGGTTGGGTTCGGGGCACCCGGCTGCTCAATGGGCGCACGGCTGCGGCTCCCGATGAATTTCCCGCGTTCGTTAGCATTGAAGCAGGGACATCATTGCGTTGAGCGCGTACGATAGCGCATGGCACAACGGGAGTTTTACATTGACCGGCTGCGCGCGGTGATGACCGTCCTGGTCGTCCTCCATCACACTGCCATCACCTACGGCGCGATGGGCGGCTGGTTCTGGCATGAGCTCCAGCCCTCCCGCACGCCCTCCAGTATTCTGCTCATCCTCTTCTGCACCACCAACCAGGCCTACTTCATGGGCTTTTTCTTCCTGCTGGCCGGCTACTTCACGCCCGGCTCGCTGGATCGCAAGGGTTACGGGCGGTTTGTTCTCGACCGCTTCATTCGCCTGGGCATTCCTACTCTTGCATTCGTGTTCATCCTCGGGCCGCTCACGGCCGCCATGGTGACCTATGCCCAGGGCGACGGCTTCTGGCCCACCTTTGGATGGTATTGGCGGCACAAGGAGATCAACCCCGGCCCGCTCTGGTTTGCCGAGGCGCTGCTCATTTTCAGCTTGTGGTATGTGCTCGTGCGGTTCATCCGCGGCCAGCGGCCCGGCGACCCCGGCCGCGCGCCCGCTGAGTCTCCTGTGCCCGCCTGGCAGGCCTGGCTCTTCGGCGCACTTATCGTCGGAGCCGCGGCGCTGGCGTTGAGGCAGGTCTTCCCGATCGGCGCAAGCCTGTATGGCTACTGGGCCATGTACGTCTTCCTGTTTGTTGTAGGCATCCGGGCCAGGCCTCGCAACTGGCTGGCGCAACTCACCTGGAAGCAAGCCCGGCCGTGGGTCATCACAGCCGCTGTTGTGTGGCCTATGCTACCTCTTGGATGGATGCTCGCGCGCGGCAATGCCAACTTCAACACCGGATTTTCATGGGCTGCGTTTCTCTATGCGTTCTGGGAGCCTCTGGTTGCATGGGGAATCATCGCGGCGTGGCTGCTGGTCTTCCGCGCGCGCATGAACCGGCCGTCCGCCTTCTGGAGCTGGCTCAACCGCCGGGCTTATGCGGTGTACATCCTTCATCCGCCGGTGCTGGTGGGCATCGCGCTGCTGATGCACGAATGGGTTGCTCCGGCGCTGGTGAAGTTCGGGGTGGTGGGGTTGCTGGCTTGTGGGTGTACGTGGCTGCTGGCCGATCCTCTGGTGCGGCTGCCGGGGGTGCGGAGGGTGGTGTGAAAAGGCAGTGGTTCGTGGTTAGTGGTTAGTGGTTAGTGGTTAGTTTGGCCGTGCGGGTGGGGGCGACTTCACCCTGCTCTTCGCGGGGTTGTTGCGCGTGGTTTCCTGCCCTTCGAGCAAAGGGCGCTCGAAGGATGGGGCACGCGGCAGGGATTATCGATCGCACATGAACGCCATCCTCCGGCGCGAGATTCTGTCGTCGATTAAGTACTGCTTCACTTCCAGCTTTGTTCCCGGGCACTTTGTGGTTGTTCATCCCAGGTCCCCAAGTGCAGGACGGGACCTGGGGCACCGAGATTTGATTGATTTATCTCAACGGGGGCCTACGCCACCCGCCCGGTCGAGGTTCGGGGCCGCCTCAGGACGACAGAATTATAGATAGAGAATGGTCCTGCGGTATCGGTATCCCACCTTGGGCTCAAAAACAAAGACGTGCCGAAGGTGGAGCACCGAGGATTGTGGCCTGTCAGACCTGGACCACCCGCCTAAAGCCATCGCATTCTCCAGCCGATAACGCCTGCAGTCGCACGGGCAGGGCGGCTGGAGGACAGTATGACAGCGGTGCGCGGATCGGTATGGGTCTTGGTTGTTGCTGTGGGAGGCTGGGCATGCTCGGCGCAGGAAGCCAGAGTTCCGTTCGGGCAAATTGAAAGGGATGCGCAGCTCTCAGCAAGGCAGATGATGGCGGACGATGCGATCCCAACCAATCTTTCGCCCATCAACATCTCTTCAAGCAGCCTTTCCCCGGGCGGTACTGCTCTGGAGCCGCCCAGCGGCGGTGCCGGAGGTGGGGGAATGATACACCGCGTTCCTCCCGTAGGGGTCCGGCGATCCATTGGTGCAGGCTTCTTTGCACTCAACGGGATTCACCTGGGGCTTGCCGCCCTGGACGTGGGGCTGACCCATCGGTGCATCGTTTCTCACCAATGCCGCGAGGGAAACCCCCTCGTGCCTTCAAATCTGGCAGGCGCACTCGCCGTGAATATTTCGCTCGTCGGCTCCGGTGCGTACCTGAGCTACCGGGAAAAGAAGAGAATGGCCCGCACATGGTGGCTGACGCCGGCGGCCGGTTCCGCAGCTCACGTGGTAGGGATTGCAACCGGGATTGCCAACCAATAGAGGTCAAGGCGACCCGCGTGCCCGATCGTGCCTGCACGATGTCTTCCACGCGCCGCAGGCTCACCCCGGCCGTGTGTCCTTCCGGTCATGGGTGCGTTTGTACTTCCTTGCTCCGCACAGATGATCCGGCGGGTGGCCGCTGTACTGTGGCTGTACGCGGTTTTGGGGAGGGTCTGTAAATCTTTGCAAATATGGGGGTTGGGGGCGTTTTACTGGGATACTTATTTTGCAATTTGGCTGGGAGTTGTGGCGGCAGGTTATTGAAGGGAAATGACTTAGTTTGGTTTTACAGGAATACAAACCGAAAATCGAGAGTTGTTTTGCGGTTTCTGGGGTGAATTTGGGGGCGTCTGGGCGGACATTTTCGCGGCTTGATCGCGGAGGGCCATGGCTGCGGCGAACTGGGGACGGTCGCCGGGGAAGCGGGCTTCCAGGACGGCGCCGGGCAGGACGAGGAGCGGGGACAGGAACCTGCCGGTGACGGTGGCGCCGCACGCGGTGGCGATGCTGTGGCTTTGACGGCACGGCTCGGGGCTTGCGTCTTCGGCGATGTTTCTTGCTTTCTGCATGGTCTTGTTTTCCGTTTGTGGGGCCTGGTTTCAGGGACGGCCCGGGCTGATCTTGCCGTGGGCGTGTCTCTGAATTCAAGTTTGCGCCAATGGGGGGTAATTTTCGGCAAATTGGTTTTCAGGGGCCGAGGTGGTTGCGGCTTTCGCTGACGTGCGGGTGGACGCACAGCAAAAACGCGAGATGGTGGCTTGCAGGCGGACGGAATGGTGGGAAAGGTCTAGTTATAATTGGACTTTTTCATCGAAATCTAGCTTAAAATAGGGCGTTTTTGGCGCGAAAATGCGCGAAAAGAGAGTGTTTTGGATGGCTTGGAGGAGGAGGCGGACCTTGCCCGCGCAAAACGCATCCCATTGCGGGCTGCTGTAATAGCGAAAAGGGAGACGCGTTCCGGGGACGAGGTCACCCAGGACTGTGGCCGGTCAGACCTGGGCCACCTGCCCGATCTCCTCTCCGCATTCGAGCAGAGCCCTCGCGACCTTTCTCCAGCCTGCGCCATCGGATGCACATTGCCGGTCAGCCTCGCCAGCTTCGCATCGTCCACATGGTCCACGACGCGCGATGGAACCACGGAATTCTCAGCGGTCTCGCCCGATACCGTAAGCTTCTGCGCGGTTGCAGGAATCGGAACCCCGATTCCCAGCATCGGACAAACCAAAGATTGTGTGAAACTTCCAATTCGCATGATGGTCTTCCTCAGCGGCTCATCCCGGAATCCCGTGGCCCGGGGAGAAATGGTTTGTCGGGAAATCAGGATGAAGCTACAAATCTCCATCTATCCGCGCTTCGCCAACCTGCCAACCCGCTAACTCCGCGAAGCGGTGCTAACTCGCTGACTCACTGACTTGCCGGCCTACCGCCCCTTCACCGCTTCGCATGAATCAACGGCTCCCCGGCAATCTTCAAATGCGTCCGATACACGCTGGTACTTGCCGCAATATAAAGCGTCTTCCGGTCCGCCCCCGCCCACGCCAGGTTCGCCACCTTCTCCGGAATCCGAATCACCGCCAGCGGCTTGCCTTCCGGCGAAAAAATCCAAACCCCGCCCGGCCCCGCGCTATAAATGTTCCCCTCCACGTCCACCTTCATCCCATCCGGATTCCCGATCCGCGGATCGTTCGTCGCGTCATACAGCAGCTTTGCCTCCGTCAGCGTCCCATCCGGCTGCACCCGGTACCGCATCCATATCTTCCTCGGCTCGGAGTTATTCACATACAGATACTTCTCGTCCGGCGAGAAGGCAATCCCGTTCGGCCGCGTCAAATCCGTCACTAACAGTTGTAACTCGCCCCGCGCCGGCTCCGCCCCCGCCTTCTGCTCCAGCGCGTGCGGAATCCGATACACCCCGTTCACCGCAAGCTGCTTCCGCGGGTCGTTGTCCTTCTGCGACTCCAACCCATACGGCGGATCGGTAAAGTACAGCGACCCATCCGACTTATAAACCACATCGTTCGGACTGTTCAGCCGCTTGCCTTCGTACGAGTCCGCCAGAATCGTACTCGCCGCTCCCCCCTCCAGCCCCTCCAGCCGGTAAACATCCCGCTGCGCATGCCCGGCCACCGTCAGCCGTCCGCGCGCGTCCAGCGTCATCCCGTTCGATCCCGGCTCAATCCCGTTATAGTGCCGCGCCTCCTTGAACCCGCTCGGCTCCAGGAACGTGCTCACGCCCTTGCCCGGCGTCCACGTATGAATCCGGTTCGCCGGAATATCGGCGAAGAACAGCCTGTCCTTCACCCACACCGTGCCTTCAGTCCACGTAAATCCCGTCGCGATCCGCTCCAGCGTCGCCCCCGCCGGAATGATCCGGTCCGCCGCCGCCGCATCCTGCGTGTCCACCTTCAGCGGAGTCGCATTCTCACTTCCAGCAGCCGCAGCCGCCACAGCCCCCACGCAGGCGCATGAAATCCAAACCGCCATAAGGGTCAACACAGAGAACAATCGGAAAGGTCGCATCGTTTGCATCTCGTTTCATCCCACAAGCTCGTTGAGCTGGAATCGGCCGCCCGATTGCACTCCGCCTCGCCCACACGCATCGGCGCGGAAGCCACAATCCTGCGTCCTCCATCCATATCGTCCCCGCCGCCCGCTGTCAAGCGTCCACCCGCCCGCCCCCTCCACCCCGCTCCTCATCGATGCCGGGCGCCTCGCCCTGGCCCTTCCAAGCGCCGGCCTTCCCCCAAAGGTGTGTGCCCTACCCTTGCAGCAGCTTTATCGCGGCAAGGGTGGGTAGGGCACGCGCCATTTGCTCATTCCGTTTTTGCGGCCCGGCCGTGGCCGGATTCAACTCCGAGGCGGAGGATTGCTCCTCAACGTGCGCGGTGATCCTCCGCTTTTGCCCCGTCCAGGCCGGGTGCGGCGTTGGCGCTGAGAGCGCTCTTGGAAAGCGACCAAGAGGCTTGCGTGTACTGCCTCTGGATGACGGAAGCCGGTGGGCCTAGATCGCTGCATATCGATGGGTTGGAAGTATTGTCATAATCCCAGAGCCACGGATAGGGATCGCCGCTCGGCTGAAACGAGGGATCCAAACTGTTGCTCATCAAGTTTCCGGAGGGGCTGGTATAGAGTGCTCCGGTGGTGTTGTCCGTCCAGAGGTTGCTCATGTTGGGGAACCTGGCTTCAATCTCCGCCGGGAAGGTGGACGCACCGCCGGGCGGGTTCGGCAGATTGGCAGCGGGACTTGTGGGGGTGGCGACCAGTCCCACCTGGCTCCCGAAGCATGGATCGCTTGCGCTGGCTTCGGTAATGTTAAGCAAATCCTGACCACTCAGATTCACGGCCTTGGTTGTCATGACGATGGTGACATTGAACGCTTGCGCCCCTTTGACCCAGTTGCAACTGTCACTGCCGTTGTCCCAGTAGCAGTCTCGATACTGGGCGCTGAACTGCCCGATCCATGTGCCTTCGTAGACGGATTTTCCCGGCGGAGGCACGATCACCGCGAAGGTTGCGGTTACTGTCCGGCTGGCGCTCATGGTGACCGTGCAGAAGTAACCGGAACAGGCGCCGGAATATCCGGCAAAGACTGCGTTGGCGCCCGTGGGCGTCGCCGTCAGCTTAACGACCGTGCCGGACGCGTAACTGTAGCAGTTCTTTCCGCAGCTTGCTCCGGCAGGCGTGGGCGTCACCGTGCCCGAGCCTTTGCCGGTGATGGAGATGGTGAGGGAATAGGCGACAGGCGGCGCGATATTGAATTTGGCGGTGACGGCGCGGTTGGCCGTCATGGCCAGCTTGCAAACGCCGCTTCCCGAGCAGGCCCCCGACCAGCCGGCAAAGCGCGATCCCGAGGCCGGCGCAGCCGTCAACGTGACCGCCGTGCCCGTCCGATAGGTAAAGCAGTTGCTTCCACAACTGGTTCCGGCAGGCGTTCGCGTCACCGAGCCGGAGCCCGTCCCGCTGGTGGAAACAGTGAGGTTGTAAGTAGAGGGTGGAATGAGGTTGAATCTTGCCGTGACGGCCCGGTTGGCCGTCATGGCCAGCTTGCAAACGCCGCTTCCCGAGCAGGCTCCCGACCAGCCGGCAAAGCGCGATCCCGAGGCCGGCGCAGCCGTCAGCGTGACCGCCGTACCCGTCCGATAGGTAAAGCAGTTGCTTCCACAACTAGTTCCGGCAGGCGTTCGCATCACCGAGCCGCTGCCCGTCCCGCTGGTGGAAACGGTGAGGTTGTAAGTGGAGGGCGGAATGAGGTTGAATCTTGCCGTGACGGCGCGGTTGGCCGTCATGGCCAGCTTGCATGCGCCACTTCCCGAGCAGGCTCCCAACCAGCCGGCAAAGCGCGATCCCGAGGCTGGCGTAGCTGCCAAACTGACCGCCGTGCCCGCCGGATAGGTAGAACAGTTGCTTCCGCAACTCGTCCCGGTAGGCGTGGGCGTCACCGAGCCGGAGCCCGCGCCGGTGACAGATATGGAGAGGTTGTATGGCTTGACGACCTTGATGGATTGGGAGACGGGTGCGGCGGCGGCGTAGTTGCCGTTGCCGGCCTGCCGGGCGGTCACGGCAACCGTTCCCAGGCCGGTAAACGTCAGCACAGCGCCGCTGACCTTCGCCGGTCCCGTGGCGCTAAACGATACCGCCAACCCCGAACTCGCGCTTGCCGATAACTTCAGCGGGCTCACCCCCATCGTGACGGGAGAAGGAAGGGGCTTGAAGCTGATGGTTTGTCCGGCTTGATTCACGCTCAGCGTAACGGACGCTGTTGCCGTGGTGTAGTCGGTGCTGTCGTTCGGGGTAAAGACCACTGAGAGCTTATGAGTGCCGGCGCCCAGAACGGACCCTGCCTTCGGCGTATAGACATAACTTCCACCAACCGAGGCGGTGGCGTCGAGCTGGGTTGAGCCCAAGGGCGTGCCGTAGACGATGGATTCCGGCGCCGTCCAGGTGATTGAGGGCTTGGTCTGGATCGTATAGACGGCCTTGGCGACTGCGCTCGGCGAGTAGCCCGCCGCTTCCGCCATGGCTTCCAGCGTTTCGGTTGCGGTCACCTTGATGGGCGCACGGTAGAGATTGGAGGCGGATGTTGGGGTGCTGCCATTAGTGGTGTAATAAATGGTCGCCCCGGCCGCCGCATCGGTGATCTTCACCGTCTGTGCTGTGGGATACGAACCGGCTTTCGGCGTGAAGATTGGGGTGGCTACCGGCGCAGGCTGATACACCCACAGGTCGTTGAGCGTGCCGCCGTTGCCGACGGCATCGATGCCGCAGCCGCCAAAGAGCCAGAAATGGCCGTTGCCATCTGTCCAACTCGAGGCGTCGCTGCGGCTTCCGGGGATGTTGCCGGCGGCAGGGGTTCCCAACGAGCCGTACACTCCAGGAAAGCCGCTCGCACAGTATTCGCACACCCGCACTGTGCTGCTTCCGCCCATCCATGCCCATTCACTGGTGGTTGGATTGAACACCCAAAGGTCGTTGAGATAGCCGTGAATGCCCGTGGCGTCGTATCCTAAGCCGCCAAAGAGCCAGAAATGGCCGTTGCTATCAGTCGCGTTAGCAACATTCTGGCGGCCTCCCGGAATGTTGCTGGCAGACGGGACACTTAATGTGCCGTACACTCCGGGGCGGCCATTATTGCTGCCGGCCGTGCTGCTTCCGCCCATCCATGCCCATTCACTGGTGGTTGGATTGAACTCCCACAGATCGTTGAGAATGACTAGACTGCCGCCGTTGGCGTCGTAGCCTTCGCCCCCGAAGAGCCAGAAGTTGCCTTGACGGTCGTCCCAACTGGTGGCGAAATAGCGGCTTCCGGGATAATTCCCGGTGGCTGGTATTTCCAATGCTCCGTAGGCGCCGGCAATGTACCCGGCATCACTGCTGCCGCTCATCCAGGCCCATTCATCGGTGGCTGGACTGAACTCCCAAAGGTCGTTCAAGCCACCGACATTATTAGCATCAAGACCATAGCCTCCGAAGAGCCAGAAATGGCCGTGGCCATCCGCGCTGCCCGTAGCCTCCACGCGGCTGCCGGGTATATTGCCGGCAGCAGGAGCTCCCAACGTTCCGTACACTCCAGGCCAACCATACTCGATGCCAACCGTACTGCTTCCGCCCATCCATGCCCACCGGTTGGTGGCTGGACTGAATTCCCAAAGGTCGTTCAAGTAGCCATAATGGCCCGTAGCATCATAGCCAATACCCCCAAGGAGCCAGAGATGGCCGTCGCTGTCAGTCCAGCCTGTCGCGTAACTGCGGCTTCCAGGTATATTGCCGTCAGCAGGCGTTCCCAACCTACCGTATACTCCGGGCTGGTTGACCGTGTCGCTTCCGCCCATCCACGCCCACTCACCATAAGAGCCGAGCGAAGGATTGAACTCCCACAGGTCGTTGAGGTAGTGCCAATTACTGTTGGCATCGTAGCCGAAGCCACCAAAGATCCAGAGATGGCCGTCGCTGTCGGTCCAGCTTATTGCGTCCTGGCGGCTACCGGGGGTGTTCCCGGTGGCGGGTGTTCCCAGTGTTCCGTAGACTCCCGGCTGGTTTACCGTCGTGCTTCCGCCCATCCAGGTCCAATCGAAGGTGTGCGCGGACGTCGCCGCCTCCTTCGCCGCACTGCCGGAGGCGGACGTCGTGGCAGCGGCGCCCACCGCCGCGTTCAGGGTGGAGGAGGTTGCCGCGGAATGGGCGCCGGCGAGCTGGGGACAGGCGATGAGGCCCATCGCGATGGCCACTGAAACAATCAACTTGCGGGGAATGTCGACCTTCACGGACGATCTCCATCCTGAACGGACGCCAGACCCAACTTCCGGGAAGAAGGAAGCACCTCGGGCGAACGAATGAGTCGAGTGCCGATCGGCCACTCATAGCATTTCGACCCGGCCGCCCGCTGTGCTTCCAGTCACAATGGAGCGAGATGAACGTGGCAGGCAGGACTTTCCGCCTGTGAGCAAGTGTCCGGCCCAAACCGGCAGCAAGCCGGCCTGGAGGGGCCAGTTCCCCATGTCCGGATTTTCAAACATGAGAGACCACGAACCCCGCCGATGACAACCGACCCGTGACCCCAATCCCCTATCCGCTACTCCAGTAAATCCCACGCCTTTTCAACGCCTTACGCCCTTAACTGCCCCGTTTCAGCGCAATATGCGCGTACAGGTGAAATTAATGGCAACCCAATGCCCAATATGTCTAACCTTTCGCGGTTGATTTTTTCGAAATCGCGCACCTGAAAATTGAACAAACGACGGAAATCACAACCTTCTTTGCATACGTTTCGACGCCAAACATAACCTTCTTTGCATACGTTTGCCACCTTCCACGCACCTTAAGCGCAAACGTTTGCGGCCCCTTTTTCCCCAGCACCGCTCTCCCTGCTCCCTGTTCCCTATTCCCTGCTTTTAATCGAACACCACCGTCTTGTTCCCATAGCAGAGAATCCGCCGGTCCAGGTGCCAGCGCACGGCGCGGGAAAGCACCAGCCGCTCGAGATCGCGGCCGCGCGCCACCAGGTCTTCCACCTGGTCGCGGTGCGAGATGCGCGCCACATCCTGCTCGATGATCGGCCCGTCGTCCAGCACCTCGGTCACATAATGGCTGGTCGCGCCGATCAGCTTCACGCCCCGCTCATGCGCCGCGTGGTACGGCTTGGCCCCTGTAAACGCGGGCAGAAACGAGTGGTGCACGTTGACGATGGCCGCCGGATACCGCGCCACAAAAACCGGCGAAAGAATCTGCATGTAGCGCGCCAGCACCACCAAATCGATGCCGTGCCGCGTGAGCAGTTCGAAGTGCCGCGCCTCTGCCTCCGCGCGCGTTGCCGCCGTCACCGGCACATGCTCGAAAGCAATGCCGTAGAAGCCCGCCAGGTTCTCCACCGCGCGATGGTTCGACACGATCACCGGAATCTCGCAGGCCAGCTCGCCCAGCCGCCAGCGCTCCAGCAGGTCGGTCATGCAGTGCAGATATTGCGAGCAGAAAAGCGCCACCCGCGGCCGCCGCGCCCCGCCCGTAAGCTGCCAGCGCATCCCCAGCTCCGCGGCCAACGGCGCAAACGCCTGCTTGAATGATTCCATGTCGAAGCCTGGCTCCGAAGGGCTGCTGCCTGCAAGGCCAAACTCCACGCGCATGAAAAACAGGCCCAGGTCGTGGTCCTGGTGCTGGTCGGCATGAAGAATATTGGCGCCGTGCTCGTAAAGCAGCGTCGACACCCGCGCCACAAGGCCCTTCCGGTCCGGGCAATCGACAAGTAGAACCGCTGAATCTCTCATTCTCTCTCCAGCATAAGCCACCACCTGCGGGCACCTGCGGTGCGGCCAGCGGCCTTCGGCGCGGAGAACGAAGAGTCCCGGTTTTCCATCCTTCGCCCTTTCACCCCGGCAAGAACAACGAAAAACCGGCCTTTTTGGGGTCAAATAAGTGCCTTTTTTGCCTGAAAAATGGGCAGAATTCGAGGTTTGAGATTACCGGTCAGTTAATAGGTACATATTACAAACTAATGATTTCATGTGGCTTACTGCACATCGGCGGATCCAAAGGTGGCTTTTACAGGAGAGGGGGGTGGGGTCAGGCGGTCAAAAGCAGGGCAAAGGGAGCAGAGAGTGGGGAGCAGACAGCACACTTTTTGGTCCCTGGTCATTTTTCTATTTTGCGCCGAGGGTGCGTATCGATCTGCAAACCCCCGATCCCTGCGATGAGGCCGGCGGCCTTCGGCGCGGAGAATGGACGGTATCGGCTTCCCACCCTTCGCCAGAAAAAAGGCGAAGGATGGGGCACCCGGCCTCCTTGGACTGGGACACCCGGCAAGAGTGCCTATAGCTCGGCTCACAGGGACGGGCTGGATGTGGCATAAAAAAACGCCGGGGCAACTGCCGCCCCGGCGATGCGCGTGCAACGCAATGAACTTTTCTTAATTTCTCCGCTGTGGACCCCGGCGGCTTTGGAGCCTGGAAGTTCCGCAGTCTGGAAGCAAGAATTCGCGCCTGTGCTTTCCCCCCCAGCGACGAAGACCTGTCGCCGGGGACCCCGGTGTGGCGCGGAATGCGCCGCAGGCGCGATTGGCCCCACCGCAGGTGGTCAGGCGGCGGTGTTGCCGCGCACCTCCAGCGGGACGCTCAACTGCTGGCGGAGGCTGCCGGCAAGGTCGGCCACCACGCGGAGCTTTTCCGCCAACGGCGTCGAGGTTTCGGTGCCTGAAAGCGCCAGTTGCGAGTGCAGCAGCAGGCCGGCAACCGTGCTCTTCAATTCGGTCTCGATGGCCGCGGTAGCCGCCCGCCGCGCCAGCGTCTGCTCCCGCTCGCGGCGGCGCAGCGCGGAGCGAATCTCCCGCGTGAGCCGCGCCGCACCGGAGAGCGCGAAGTTGATCTGTAGCGGAATCGCCAGCCCGGCGTGCTCCCAGATCGCTTCCGCCGCTGCCGGATCGCACTCGGCCATGGTCTCGTCCACCACCACGGCCAGAAACTCCTTGCGGCGGAGCGCCGCCAGCGCTGCCTTGCGCCCCTCCGCCACTTCCACATCGAGGCCCAACTGCGCTCCCACCACGGCGGCGCAATTCCGCGCGCCCTCAATTCCCGTCACGATTAAAATGCTCATCTCCAGCTCCTTCCAGCGTGCCCGCGCGGCTTCTGGGCCTGGGGCGGTTCTCGCGGGCCATCTCCACGTTCCATGCTCTTTCCCGGCACAGATCGTGTCCCATGCACTTTTCCCGCACGGTGCGTATGGCCCAGGTGGGTTTTCCCGTATCTGACCTATCGGCGCAAACGGTTCCGGCTTCAGTCCGCCCGGCTCACTCTTCCCGAAGCGGGTCGGCGATGCCGTACTCCTTCAGCTTGCGGTAGAGCGTCGTCTTGCCAATGCCCAGCAGCTTGGCGGCCTTCAGCTTGTCGCCGTTCAGCGTCCGGATGGCTCCCAGGATGGCCTGGCGCTCCAGATCGGCCAGCGTCGCCAGTTGCGGCGCTCCGCTCTCCTCGGCCGGGTCGCCGGCAGCCGTCGCGGCGCGCCGGGCTTCCAAACCCTGCTGCTGCAACTGCGTGGGCAGGTCGCCGAGGTGCAGAATCGGCCCGGATGAAAGCGCGCAGGCCCGCTCGATGGAGTTTTCCAGCTCCCGGACGTTCCCCGGCCAGTCGTGGCGCATCATGGTGCGCAGAGCCTCGTCGCTCAGCGTGAATTTGGCGCCGTGCTCGCGGCTGATCCGGTCCAGAAAGTGCGCCGCCAGCAGCGGGATATCCTCGCGCCGGTCGCGCAGCGAGGGCAGCCGCAGGTTCACCACGTTGAGCCGGTAAAACAGATCCTTGCGGAAGGTGCCCTTCTCGACCATCACCGCCAGGTCGCGGTTGGTGGCGGCCACGATGCGGGCCTTGATCGGCACGCGGTGCGTGGCCCCAACCGGCCTCACTTCTTTCTCCTGGAGAGCCCGCAGCAGCTTGGCTTGCAGATCCAGCGATAACTCGCCGATCTCATCCAGAAAGACCGTGCCTCCCTCGGCCGAGACCAGCAACCCATCCTTGGAACGGTTGGCCCCGGTGAATGCGCCCTTCACGTAGCCAAACAGTTCGCTCTCGATCAGCGTGGGGACCAGGGAGCCGCAGTCCACCGGCAAAAACGGCTTCTGCGAGTTGGGTCCGTAGGCGTGGATGGTCCTCGCCACCAGTTCCTTGCCGGTGCCGCTCTCGCCCAGCACCAGCACCGGGTGCGAACTCTGGGCGACTTTGGAGAGAATGCGATAGAGCTTTTCCATCTCGCCCGAGCGGCCGATCATGGCGCCCAGCCCCTGCGAGAGCCTGAGCCGCTCCCGCAGTTGGCGCGTGGCGGCGTCGGTGGTCAGCGAGGCCGAGGCGCGGTCCAGGACGGTCGAGAGTTCATCCATGGCGAAGGGCTTCATCAGGTAGTCGGACGCGCCGCAGCGCATGGCCTCCACGGCCGCATTCACCGAGCCGGAAGAGGTCATGGCGATGACCGCCGTCTGCGGGTAAAGCAGCTTGACCTCGGAGACCATCTCCAGCCCCGCGCTGGAGCCGGCCGGCAGGTTGACCAGCAGAATATCCGCGGCCCGGCCGCGCAACTGGCTGCGCGCCTGCGTCAGGTCGCCGGTGCTTTCCACGGCATAGCCCAGGCTGGCGGCAATCTCCGCGCAGGCCGAGCGCACCGCGGCGTCCGCATCCACCACCAGCAGGTGCAGCCGCACCGCCGGTTCCGCGACTTGGGGGATAAACTCCATGACCCTTGTGTTCAAGACTGTTTCGAGCATTGTATTCGCCTCGCGCAGGTTTTGCTGCATTGGTTTTGATGGTGGCCGTCTGGGCGCCATTTCCGCGCCCGTCAGGCTCCCATTCCGATTTGTTCCTGTCCCGTCTCATTTCTGTCCCGGTTTGACAGGCTGCGGGAAAACTCAATCCGAAGGGGCTTTGTAACAGGGCACGACTTCGGTCGTGCCGCAAGTTGTGCAAAATCAACGCGGACTTCAGCCCCTGCAAAGGCCTCTTCCGGCATTCTGCTAGGATTCAGGCTTTTTTCCGCAGCCTGTCGGCCCGCTCCGGTTGTACATCCGGCTCGGCTCAGGCTCCGGCCGCGCCCGGTATTCTCCGGCTTCAGCGGGTCCTGACCGGCAGCTCCATCTCGAACCGCGCGCCGCCCTGGGCGCGGTTGGCGGCATGGATGCGCCCGCCCGCCTCTTCCACGATCGAGCGGGTGATGGCCAGGCCCAGCCCGCGATGGGTAGCCGGCCAACCGCCCGTCCCGGCCCGCGGACGCGTCGTGTAGCCGGCTTCAAAGATCTTTTCCAGGCTCTCCGCCGGGATTCCCGGCCCGCTGTCTTCCATTGTCAGCGCCAGCCAATCCACAGCGCGGGCGCCGGCGGGTTGCTCGCGCAGTCCGAGCCGGATGCGCCCGCCCGCCGGCATGGCCTCGGCGGCATTCTTCACCAGGTTGACCAGAATCCTGGTCAGGTCTTCGCCGGTCAGCCGCACCGGCCGCGCGCCGCCTTCCGTATCCACGGTCAGCGCAATCGCGGGACCGGCCAGGGCCGCCAGCAGGTTGCGGTTGGCCAGCAACTCCTCGGCCAGGTTATCGATCGGCACGGCGGGCATCATGTCCCAGCGGTGTTTCGGTTCCTGCCGCTTCGCACTCCAGGCTTCGGCAACCGGTGCTGCCGCGGCCCATCCCGCGCCTTCGCCCGTCCCCGTGGCCGCGGCGGTCCCGGCCCCAGCCCCGGTTGCTGCCGCTGCCGCGCCGAGAAGCGCCGGGCGCGTGCCGGGATCGCGCCTGTCCAGATCGCGCGTGTCCAGGTCCCGCGTGTCGAGATCGCGTGTGTCCAGCGCCACCAGCTTTTCCACCAGCCGGCGGCTGGCCGCGGCCACCAGCCTCAGTTCGTTGCCGTAATGCGTGTACGGGGTCGCCAGCACCCCCGGCTCTTCCAGCAGGTCGCAGTAGAGCCCCAGCGCCGTGACCATATTCCGCGCGTCGTGCGCCACCTCTGCCAGGCTCTCGCCTCCGCTGCGCAGCGTGGCCAGCGTCTCCACCACCGCCTCCACCCGCTTGCGCTCGGTTCCGCCCCATCCCGCCGTCTCTTCCATCTGTTGCATGATTGGCTTCCTTTCCGCTTCCAGTGCCTTTTGGTTTTGCCGGGCTAAATCCCTAACCCCTAACCCCTCGTCCTAATCCCCAACCCCTGCTTTTCCGCTTCCCATTCCTGTCTGACCCTGGGGTTTTGTCCTCTTCTATTACACGCAGCGTGCCAAACTAGAACACTTTCCCTAAGGTCCTGATAAGGGAAGGCTTGAGGTGTCCAATTCTCGGACACTCGCGCGGCCTGCCGAGGGCCGTTCTGTCCCGAAACGGAACAGCGCGCCCCGAAGAATCGATCCAAGCTGATGGTTCTAAACCAGTTAACGAGACATTCCCTTTCCGGTTCGCCCCAACCCCCAATTCCCATCCTGGAACTACCCTTTCCCGCTCCGGCAATCCCCACTCCGCCATCCCCCTTCCCGTACAATCGCCCTATGAACGCCACCCCTTTTTTCCGTCCCGGCGGCCGGACCCCGCTCCAGCTTCGCCCCCTCACCCTCACTCCCGGCTTTGTTCAGACCGCCGAAGGTTCCGTTCTCGTTTCTTTGGGCAACACCCGGGTGCTGACCAACGCGACCATTGAGCCGGGTGTGCCGGGCTGGCTGCGCAACTCCGGCCGCGGCTGGGTGACGGCGGAATATTCGATGCTGCCCCGCTCCACCGTCACCCGCACGCCCCGCGAAAGCGAACGGGGCAAGATCGGCGGCCGCACCCACGAGATCCAGCGCCTCATCGGCCGGAGCTTACGCTCTGTTGTGGACATGAGCGCACTCGGCGAACGTACGGTGATTCTGGACTGCGACGTGATCCAGGCCGACGGCGGCACGCGCACCGCCGCCATTACCGGCGCCGCCGTCGCCCTGGCCCTGGCCCTGAACGCCCTGGTCTCGGCCGGAACCCTCAAGGCGTCGCCGCTCAAACAGTTGGTCGCCGCCACCTCGGTGGGCATCGTGGGCGGCACGGCGCTGCTCGACCTCTGCTATGAAGAGGATTCAGCCGCCGAGGTGGACATGAATGTGGTGATGACCGCCGACGGCGGACTGATCGAGACCCAGGCCACGGCAGAGAAGGGAAGCTTCTCCCGCGCCCAGCTCAACGGCCTCATCGACCTGGCCGAAGCGGGGCTGAACGAGGTCTTTGCCGCCCAGCGGGCCGTGCTGGGCCTCTAAAGCTCCCGGCGCGCCCCTGCGGTCTGCCTTAGCCAGAAAGCGCGGCCGCGATGTAGGATGGACCGCGAACTCCTGACCCAGGATTCAGATGCCACTCCTGCGAGGTGAATGTTTCGTGCGTACGCTCATGGTGCTGTCGGCTGCATTGCTGGTTTTTTCTTCCCTTGGATTTTCCCAAACCGCACGCACACTTTCCCTGATGCCCTTGCCGCGCCAGGTCACCATGGGAACAGGCGAACTGGCCATCGGCCCCGCGTTCCGCATTGCCGTCGAGGCGGACCCGAACGACGAGACCACCCGCGCCGCCGCCGAACGCTTTCGCCAGTCGCTGGCGAGCCGAACCGGCCTGCCGATCCCCGCTGTTTCCCGAAGCTCCTCCTCGCATCCTCGCGCCGGTTCGCTCTCCATCGTTGTCCACCATCCCGCCGCCCTCCAGATCGGCGTCGATGAGTCCTACGCGCTCACCGTCTCCCCGGCAGGCGCGCGCCTTGAAGCGGCCACCGGCATCGGCGTGTTGCGCGGATTGGCGACTCTGCGTCAGTTGTTGCAGCAGGACGGCAAGCGGGTGTTCCTGCCCGCCGTCAGCATTGAGGATGCCCCGCGCTATCCTTGGCGCGGCCTCATGATCGATTCCGCCCGCCACTTCCTTCCCATCGACGTTCTTGAGCGCAACATCGATGCCATGGAACTGGTCAAGCTGAACGTGCTTCACCTGCACCTCTCCGACAACGAGGGCTTCCGCATCGAGTCCAAGGTCTTTCCCCGGCTGCAAAGCGAAGGGTCGAAGGGCGAGTACTACACCCAGGACCAGATGCGCGCTCTCATCCGCTACGCCCAGTTGCGCGGCGTCCTCATCGTTCCCGAGTTCGACATGCCCAGCCATTCCATGAGCTGGTTTGCCGGCTATCCCGAGCTATCGAGTTCGCCCGGCCCCTTCAAGCCCGGCGCTCTCACCTATGAGGGCATCACTCCCCAATCCAGCCTGCAGGAGTTGGGGGCGGCCATGCAGACGGCCAAGGTGCCCGCCATCGATCCCACCCTCGAGTCCACCTATCAGTTTCTTGATCGCTTCATCGGCGAGATGACCGCGCTCTTTCCCGCGTCCTACTTTCACATCGGAGCCGACGAGAACAACGGCGCGGTCTGGCTGGCCAATCCGTCGATTGTGGCCTTCATGAAGACCCACCAACTCGCCGATGCGCCGGCCCTGCAAGCCTACTTTGTGGCCAGGGTGCAGGCCCTGGTCGAGAAGCACGGCAAGCAGGTGGCCGCCTGGGAAGAAGCCTACGTCCCCAACCAGTTTCACAATGCGATCTTCGAGGCCTGGTCGCCCTTCCGGAGCGCGGGCCTTCTCGGCAAGCCCCTGAGTAACGGCAACAAGGTCCTCATCTCGCTGGGCTTTTACCTGGATATCTTCTATCCCGCCCACGCCCATTACCTCAACCCGGCCCTGCCCGTCGAAGCCGATCCCGAGGTGGAGGCGTCTCTGCTCGGGGGCGAGGCCGCCATGTGGACCGAGCTCGAAGACCGGGCCAGCATCGAGTCCAGAATCTGGCCCCGCGCCGGCGCGGTTGCCGAGCGGCTCTGGTCGCCCGCCGGCCCGCTTGACGCAACCAATCTCTATCCCCGCCTCTTCCGCTTCAGCGCGGAACTGGATCGCGCGGGCGTACACAACCTCTCCGACTACGACCTGCGCGTCAGGCAGCTTGCCGGCGCTTTGCCGCCTCAGCCGGCGAGAACGCTTCTCGATGTCTTGACGCCGGTCAAGGGCTACCGGCGGCTGATGGCGGCGGCCTACACTGCCATTGTCACCGGACATCCCGACCCGCCGCTGGGCCGCGTCGCCGACATCGTGCTGGTCGACTCAGCCGCCAAGTATGCCTTCCGCGATGCCGTCGCGGCCTGGCTCCATACCCACGATGCCGCCTCGGAAAAGACCGTGCGTACCTGTCTCCAGCTCTGGTCGCGCAACGGCGCGCTCTTTGCGCCTTATCCGGCGCAGTCCAGGGAGCTTGCCGAGGTAGCCGGCCACGCGCAGCGCCTCGCCGCCGTGGCCGATGCCGCGTTGCGTGCCCTCGATCAATTCCATCGCGGCGAGCCATTAAGCGCCAGCCAACTGGCCGAGGACGATGCCCTGCTCAAGGCCGCGCAGGCCAGCGACGGCGAAGTCGAGATCGCGGTTTTGCCTGAGATTACGGCGCTTCTCCACGGCAGCCTGCCGCCGGAACCGGCCAGCTACCCGCTTTTCTAGTGCATCACCGCGGCCAGCACCAGCGTCGTCGCGAGGCCTGCCACCGACAGCACCGTCTCCATCACCGTCCACGTCGAGAGCGTCCGCTTCATATCCATCTTGAAGAACGACGAAACAATCCAGAATCCCGAGTCGTTCACGTGCGAGAGGATCAGCGAGCCGCAGCCGGTGGCCAGCACCAGCAGCTCCGGCTGCACGCCCGCGTGTCCCGCAATCGGCGCCAGAATCCCCGATGAAACCGCCATCGCCACCGTCGCCGACCCCATCGAGATCCGCACCACCGCCGCCAGCAGCCATGCCAGCACCAGCGCCGGCATATGCGCGCCCAGCGCCAGGCCCACCGTCGCCTGTGCCGCTCCGGAGTCGCGCAGAATGCCGCTCAACCCGCCCGCAGCCGCCAGAATCACCAGCACCCCGGCAATCGGCTCAAACGACTCCGCTGTCAGCTTGCGCAGCATCTCCGTGCCGTGCTCCCGGCCGGTCTGGATGTGCCCGCCCAGCAGAACCACAGCAATAAGAACGGCCAGCAGCATCGCCAGGTCTGGGCTTCCCGTCAGGTGCAGAATCTGGTTCGGCAGGCTGCCCACCGTCGTCAGCGCATCCGCCCAGCTCCCCAGGCAGATCAGCGCTACCGGCATCAGAATCGCCACCAGCGCCCGCAGCGGCCCCACGGGCGCGGGAACCACCTCGTGGGACGAATCGGCGGTGACAACCGTCTCGCCCTCGGCCTGCAACTCGACCCGCAAATCCTCGGCCAGCGTCGGCGCAAACAGCGTGGACTCTTCCGCGCCGGCCGCCAGCCAGCCTTTGTGCTTCTTCCAGTAGCGTGTCATCGCCCACGCCAGCACCGGCCCCGCCACCATCGCCGCGGGCAGCCCGCCCATCAGGCCAAACAGAATCGTCCGTCCCAGGTCGGCGTGGTAAGCCGTCGCCGCCAGCATCGCCGCCGGATGCGGCGGCAGCGTGGCATGAACGATCGACAAGCCGGCCAGCACCGGCAGCCCCACCAGGATCGGCGGTTTTCCGCTGCGCCGCGCCGCTTCGGCCACCACCGGCATCAGCAGCACCAGCCCCACTTCAAGAAACACCGGCATCCCCACCACGATGCCCATGCCCATCATCGCCCAGGGCAATCCCCACGTTCCGCAGCGCTCGAACAGAAACCCGCCCAGCGCGGTAGCGCCCCCTGAGGCAGCCAACAGCCGCCCCAGGATCGCGCCCATCCCCAGCACAATGGCGATGTGCCCCATCATGTTGCCCACGCCGCCGGCAAACGCCAGCGGAACCTGCTTGAGCGGCATGCCCGAGGCCAGGCCCAGCGTGAATCCGGCAATGGCCAGCGCCAGCGACGGATGCAGCCGCAGCTTGCCAATCAACACCAGCAGCAGCAGGACCGTCCCCGCTACACAGGAAACCAGAAAAACATCGTGGGAGGATGCGGCGGCAAAGTTCACGCAGCGATTATTCCACAATGCCGCCACACCGCACACGGGGCTTCTCCGCGAGGCTCCTGAAGCGTACAATTCTGGCCACCGATGGATGAAACAATTCTCCATTACGAGCTTCACTGCAAGGCTTGTGGCGCGCCGCTGTTGCTCCCGAAAGTAATGATTGAGTTGTTATTTGCCGATCCGGTTGCCCAACCCAATCGTTCTCACGCGATAGCCGTGGTATGCCGTCAATGCAAGAGCGTGGATACTTACTTTCTCGAAAAAAATCACCCGCGCCACAACCCTCCCTGCCCGGCGAAGTTCGCGGACCCAATCCGCGACACCATGGATGGCCCCATGCTCGGATGCGGCGAGAAAGGTTGTAAGGCTCTTGTGCCACTCATCGCGCAATGGTGCCGGGATACCACCACCGCGGAGCGCAAAGCCGATTTCGCAACCTGGCGCTGGGGGCACTTGCTGTGCCCGGAGGGACATCCCATCGCAAAGCCGGATTGGGAGCTTTCCTGAATCCTCCCAAATCCAAACTGCCCCGCCGCCCTGTGCGCCTCAACACACTTTTCCCTTGCGCGTCTCTGCTACCATAAGGACGATTGCAGTTCCTGCCGCCCGACAGGCTGAATTCCCGCCCCCAAGGGGCCGAGCACAGCGGCGGCCGGAGCCAACACAAGAAGGAGAATCCTTTATGCCTTTAGTCACTACGCGGCAGCTCCTCGACGAGGCCGCCAAGGGCGGTTATGGCGTCGGCGCCTTCAACGTCAACGATATGGAACAGATTCAGGCCATCATGGAAGCCGCCAAGGAAACCAACTCGCCGGTCATCATCCAGGCCAGCCGCGGCGCGCGCCAGTTCGCGCAGGACAACTACCTCTTTCACCTCATCCTCGCGGCCAACGAACTCTATCCCGAGATTCCCATCGCCATGCACCTGGATCACGGCAACAGCTTTGACACCTGCAAGAGCGCCATTGCCCTCGGCTTCAGCTCGGTCATGATGGACGGATCGCTCAAGGAAGACGGCAAGACCCCCACCACCTTTGAAGAGAACGTCGCCGTCACCAAGCAGGTTGTCGATTACGCGCACGAGCGCGGCGTCTCGGTCGAAGGCGAAATCGGCGTCCTCGGCGGCATTGAGGACGGCCACGGCGCAGGCGGCTCCGGCCTGGAGCACGTCACCGACCCCGACCAGGCGGTCGAGTTTGCCGAGCGCACCGGCGTCGACGCCCTCGCCATCGCCATCGGCACCAGCCACGGCGCTTACAAGTTCACCAAGAAGCCCGACGGCTCCGTGCTCAAGATGGACCTGCTCATCAAGATTCACAACCGCCTGCCCAAAACCCACCTGGTCATGCATGGCAGCTCGTCGGTCCCCAAGGACCTCCAGGACATCGTCAACCAGTACGGCGGCAAGCTCAAGGAAACCTGGGGCGTGCCGGTCGAAGAGATTCAGCTCGGCATCCGCAACGGCGTCCGCAAGATCAACGTCGACACCGACAACCGCCTCGCCATCACCGGCGCCATTCGCAAGGTCCTCTGGGAGACTCCTGAAAAGTTCGATCCCCGCGACTACATGAAGCCGGCCCGCGCGGCCATGCAGAAGGTCGTTGCCCAGCGCATGACGCAGTTCGGCCAGGCCGGACACGCCGCCGACTACAAGGCCATCTCCATCGCCGACATGGCCAAAGGCTACAAGAACGGTACCCTCAGCACCCGTCCGCTGGTCGCGGCCAAGTAACGGCCGGCTCGCAAGAGTTGTCATCCAAAAAGGGCCGGTCCGCATCTGCGAACCGGCCCTTTCTCTCTCCGCGGCGCGCCGTCCTCGCGGCTGCCCATGCTATCCGCCACAGGTCACCCCGGATACGATCCCGTAATGTAGCCCTGCAGCTCCTTGATCGTTTTCTCGTGGCCTGAGATCACCCACTTCACCAGGTCGCCAATGGAGACAATGCCCACCACCTTCTCGCCCTCCATCACCGGCAGATGGCGAAAATGATGCTTCGTCATCATCGCCATGCACTCATCCACAGTCTGTTCCGGCGTCACAAACTGCACCGGCGTGGTCATGATCTCGTGCACCTTGGTCTCTTTGGACTGATGGCCCAGCAGCACCCCTTTGCGCGCGTAGTCGCGCTCAGACAAGATGCCGACCAGCCGATCGCCGGAAAGCACCAGCATCGAGCCAACATCGTGCTTGGCCATCTTCTCGATCGCCTCGTAAACCGATTGCTCCGGAGTGATCGAGAGGGTTTTCTTTTTGCCTTTGTTCTGCAGCACCAAACCAATCGTATCGGTGATCTTCATCGAATCCTCCTGACCTTTCGCAGCCAAATTCCAGCGTAGGCTCCCCGGCGGCAAATGCCGTCGTGGAACAGCAGTGTATCTTGATCTGCGCGCGACGGGCTAGCCCTTTCGGGAAAATTCTCCAAACCATGGGCAGAAGCCAGCTCATAAACCGGCTTTGAAAGGGCACGACTCGGGGTACCCTCTGGGTCGCGTGCCGCAACGTCCCAACGGAGGGAGCCGGGGGCTTCAGCCCCCGGAAATGAAAGCTAATTGGAAAGGCCTTCAGGCCCGGGTCTATGGTCAGGATGGAACGTGACAAGCCCCTACCGCCCCACCACCGGCACCCTCACCAAAACCGCATCGTCCACCCGCACAATCAGCCGCGAATATCTCTCACGCCCCACATCCCGCATCGCCTCATACCGCGGGCTGAGCGCCTCCACATCCACCCGCAGCGCAGCCTTCGGGTCCTTCGGCACATCGAAGCTCACCCGCACATCCGGCTTCCCATCCCCATCCACATCGACCAGGTCCGACACGTGCGCCGGCAGCGCCGTCGCCGGCCGCCAATCCATCTGCACAAACGCCGTCTCGCGCTGCAGCATGTGCGGCATCACCGCCCGGTGCACATCGATCGAGTAGCCGCTCATCTGGATCGTCCGCACCTTCGGGCCGCCGGAGTAGATCTCATCCACATGCAGCCCCAGCGCCGCAACGCCCTTCGAGAACATTCCCATCAGCAGAAACGGCGTCAACAGCGCCACCACCACCGTCGCCCCCGCCGCCACGTAGCCCAGTTTCGCCCGCATTCTCATGGCCGTCCCTCTAAAGCACAAAGTGCAAAATCGTCCGGATCCCCTGCGCAATCACGCTGCCGCCAAACATCACCGCCATCGCCCACGCCGCATACAAAAACAGCAGCCGCGCCCGCTCCGGATTCGCCGCCGCCTCGGTCCCCTTCACATGCCAGTTCACCGCGCCCCGCGGGCACGCATCCACGCACGCCCCGCACTTGGTGCACGACAGCAGCGTCTCGCCCCGCTCAATCGACTCCTTGCTCAGCGACATCGTCGGGCAGGCCGTCTGGCACAGCACGCACGGCTTGCACCGCTCCTTGTCAATCTTCACGTCAAACACGCTGGTCTTGTTGAAAATGGATTGAAACGCCCCGAACGGGCAAAAGCACGAGCACTGCGTCCGCTTCTTCGTCAGCAGCGGCAACACCACCACCAGCCCCGCAAACAAAAGCACAAACAACGCATTCTGAAACAGCCCCAGCGTGTTCCGCGCCGCCAGATACTCACTGACCGCCTTGAACGGGCAAAGCCACTCGCAATAGGCCGGCTCAAAGAGCGCCAGCGAAAGCAGCACCATCGCCAGCAGCACCGCCCACGGCATCAGCCGCCAGCGCGGATCGATCTTGCGAATCGTCGCCTTCTTCGGCGCCGCCGCCATCCCCTCCTCAATGCCGCCGAAAAAACACGCGTAGCTGCACCAACCCCGGCCCAGCACCAGCGTAAGCGCCAGCCACATCCCCACCATCGCCGCAATCCCCGCGCCGCTCATCCCGCCCGCGCCCAAAATCGATCCCGGAAACACCACCGTCCGCGTCACCGCCGCCGGCAAAATCAGCATCGGGATCGGCATGAAGCAGAACGGCGTCCGCCCCGCGATCATCTCCTCCATCGGGATGCCCATCGTGCCCCGCAGGTGCATCACCTGGTAAATGAACCCCACCGGGAACAGCAGCCCCAGCGCGACAAAGAAAACCCTTCGCCACCGGTACGTCTTCCCCGTCCGCATCATCAGGAAGAACAGCGCCACCATGAACGCCGCCGTCGCCCCCGCCGCAATCAGCGACTGCCGGTCCGTCGCCGTCCCCGGATGAAAGAACATCAACAGCGCCCAAACCACCATCGGCAAGGTCAGCAGCACCGACCGTCCCACGCCACGCCGCACCGCGCTCCCCAGCCGCAACCCACGCGCCTCAGTAGCCATACACTCTTCTCCCCAAAAGCATCGCGATTCCCAATCCCAGGTACCACACCGCGATCAGCGCCATCGCCATCCGCGCCACCGTGGTCACCGCCTCGTTCCGCCCCACCGCGCTTAATCCAGCAAACGGCACAAACCAGACAGAAGTTCCCACAAAAAACGCCATGAAGAATAGCAGCGCCGCGCCCAGGCTGCCCAGCTCCGCTGCCCTTATCCCCGCTGCCACAAACGGCGGGCAAAGGTTCAGCCCCGTCAGCAGTCCCAGCGCCGCCGCACCCCCCAGCCCGTCCTCCTGCTTTGTCTCAACTTTGTTTTCCGCAATCTGCACCAGCGCCTGCCCGGCACAGACCCCTGCGCAGCGCCGCCGCGCCGCCCACGCATACCAAAGCAGCACCCCCGCCAGCAGCACATACACCGCGCCCACCAGCGGCATCCGCGGCGCGCGCAGCAACGAAACCAGCGCCCCCAGCTCCCACGCCACCGCGGCAAACACCAGGTACCCCAGCAACCGCGCGCCTAGAAACGCTGCGAGGTAGCACGCATGAGCCCACACCCCCGCGCGCTCGGTCAGCAGCGATGGAACCAGCACAGGCCCGCACGCCGCAATGCACGCCGGCCCCGACGCCAGCCCCAGAACCAGAGCCTCGCCCATTTCAACAGACGCCGTCATGCGCGGTATTTTCGCCGCGCAGCCGCGTCTCCGTCAGTGACCGTCGATACCCGCCATCCAACCCCTCGACCCAATCCCCGCTACAATAGAAAGGTGACCAAAACCTCCTCACCCACGGCCCCTTCCGTGGGCTTTATTTCGTTAGGCTGCCCCAAAAACCTCGTCGACTCCGAGGTCATGATGGGCCTGCTTGACCGCGCCGGCGCTCGCCTCACCGCGCGCCCTGAAGAAGCCGAAATCCTCGTCGTCAACACCTGCAGCTTCATTGACACCGCCAAGCAGGAATCCATCGACACCATCCTCGAAATGGCCCGCCACAAGTTGGCCGGGACGGCCAGGAAGCTCATCGTCGCCGGCTGCCTCGTTGAGCGCTACCGCGACGAAATCCAGAAAAGCATCCCTGAAGTCGACGCCGTTGTCGGCACCGGCGAACTCGAAGCCATCCTGGAAGCGGCGGGATTAGGCGCCGTCGGCCTCGCCGACCCTTCCACCGCCCCGTCCCCCTTCACCATCCTCACCACTCCATTCCAAAACGAGGACCGCCCGAAGGGCCGCCCCGGCCAAGAATCTCGCTCCGGCACGCACAAACGGGCGGTAGGTCAGGGCTTCAGCCCTGACATCAAGCCGGCAAAAATGACCGGGGCTTTAGCCCCTGCGGAGATTCACGCCACGGAGGGAACAGGGGCTTTCAAGCCCCTGAATTCGGCCCCGCCATCGAATGGGGCTTTAGCCCCGGATACAACCTCCAGGCCCGAAGGCGACGCCCGCGAACAACAAGGCCGCTTCTCCCGCGAAACCTGGCAAGGCGCAACCCACCTCCTCCCCACCTATCTCTACGACGAAACCACCCCACGGCTCCTCACCACCCCGCGCTCCTCCGCCTACATCAAAATCGCCGAAGGCTGCGACCACCCCTGCACCTTCTGCGTCATCCCCAACCTCCGCGGCAAATTCCGTTCCCGCCGCTTCGAGTCCGTCGTCGCCGAGGCCCGCCAACTCGTCGCCCGCGGCGTCCAGGAAATCACCCTCATCGGGCAAGACACCACCTGCTACGGCGAAGACCTCGGCCTCAAAGACGGCCTCGCCCTCCTCCTCGATGCCCTCGCAGCCATCCCCAACCTCCGCTGGCTCCGCTTCCTCTACGCCTACCCCAACCGCATCACGTCAAAACTCCTCGACACCATCGCCAAGCACGACAACATCTGCAAATATCTCGACGTCCCCCTCCAGCACGCGTCTCCCGATGTGTTGAAGCGCATGAAGCGCGGCGCCGGCGCAGACATCTTCCTCAAGACCCTCGACAAAGTCCGCGCCGCCGTCCCCGGCATCGCCCTCCGCACCAGCTTCATCGTCGGCTTCCCCGGCGAGTCGCTCCGCGACTTTGAGATTTTGGAAGAGTTCATCGCCGAAGCGAAATTCGACTGGCTAGGCGTCTTCAACTACTCCGACGAAGAAGGCTCCGCCGCCTTCCCCCTCGACCAGAAAGTTGCCAAGCGCACCATCGAATCCCGCAAGCGCCGCCTCATGAAGCTCCAGCAATCCATCAGCAAGCGCGCCAAGCAGCAATGGATCGGCCGCGAGTTAATCCTCCTCGCCGAGGGCGAAAGCGAAGAAACCCCGCTTCTCTGGGAAGCCCGCGCCCAGTACCACGCCCCCGAGATCGACGGCAAAGTCTACATCAACGACTTCGGCTCTCTCGGCCCAGAAATCGCCACCCTCGAACCCGGCCGCTTCTACTCGGCAGTTATCACCGAAGCCCACGACTACGACGTAGTCGCAAGAATCCTCTCCGGCCCGCTCTAATCCAACCGCGATCACGGCTCACCCCTGCCCCGCCAGCTCCTCCGTCACCTCCACCGCCTCCGCGCAATACCCCGCATACCGTATCTCCACGATCCGGTTCCACGCCTCGTTCACCCGCTGTTCCGCGATCAGCTCAAGCCACTGCCGCCCGCACCCGATGCACTGCTTGAACTCCACCCGCAGCGCATACCCCGTATACGCATCCGCCTCGCGCACGCCCGCCCTGGCATGGGTCTCCACCGCCCTGCGCGCCTTTCCCATCCGGTCCGCATACTTGAAGTCCGTCACGCAGGCCGCCATGTCGATGCGCCGCACAAAATACCGCGTCTGGCTCCCTTGCTTCTTCATATACACGCCGCACTCCTGGCAATACGGCGCCGACCGCACCAGGCTGAACACAAAATATCCGCCAAAGGCAAACCCCAGAATCAGCAGCGCCGCATACCCATAACCGCCCGCGCCCAGCGCCGCCGCATCCCCAGCCGTGTGGCCCATCTTGAACGGCGTGTGCGCCAGCACAATGCGCAGATACGCCCCATACGTCATCCAGTTGCGAACCGGCTCTCCAGCCACCCGCAGCAGCGAATATTTCAGCCAATAAACAAGAAAGAAATTCCCCCCCGACACCCCGACCATGGTCGCAAACATCCCCCACCCCGGCCGGTAACTCACCATCCGCGATCCCAAATACGTCCCGCTCGCCGCCACAAACCCTGACAGCATCGCCCCCAACGGAATCACGAATCCAAACACAAATCCATAAATCGCGCAATCAAACCGCAGCTCCAGGTACACCACCCCCGCCGCCGTAAGCAGCGTCGTCGATATCCCGAACAGCGTCACAATCACGCCCCGCAGCTGCCGATCCGTCATCCAGCCCATCCCCCGTCAAGCGAACCCCGGCGCGCCCCACCCTGCCCGCCTGCGTCCCAGTCGAATGCAGCTCCTTGAAAACCCGCTTCACGCTAGTGTTCTGTCTCCGATGTTCCTGACATAAATTACGCTGTCATTCTGAGTGAAAGGGGCCCCAAACGCTTTTCAGTTTGGGGGTGGTGAGCGAAGAATCTGCTTTTGCCTTCCCGTAGTTCTGATGTGAACGTCAGAGAATCCCCGCTCGCTGAAAAATAAAATGGCTCCGCCTTGCACCCATCACCGCTCTCACCCGAAAGTCAGCCCAGCCTATACCAGCATCCGCGCAACCGGCAACCCCTCGCGCGGTACCATATTCCCTGGGCGTCCGCGCCCCACTCGCCCACGCCATGGCCACCAAGAAAAAATCCGCCAAGCTCCTCCGCTGCCCCACCTGCGGCATGTTGGTCCGCTTCAACGACGAAGACTTCCCCTTCTGCTCCGACCGCTGCCGCAAAATCGATCTCGGCAAGTGGGCCTCCGGCGTCTACAAAATCAGCTCCCCCGTCCTCGACCCCGAAGTCCTTGAAGACCTCGGCCCCCTCGCCGGCGGCCGCGAAAGAGACTCCGATGAAAGCTAACCCTCCCACCACTCCCGTCCAAAAGGGCCGCTCCATGCAATGGTGGGCCTGGACTACCGCGACCTTCTTCGGCGCCGGCTTCGGCAAGCCCGGCCCCGGCACCTGGGGCTCCGTCGCCGCCGTCCTCCTCTGGGCCGCCTACGCCTGGCTCTTCCATCCCACCCCGCACGCTCTGCTCCTCACCCTCCTCATCGCCATCGCCCTTACCCTCATCCTCGGCATCCCCGCCGCCACCATCGTCGCCCGCGAAGCCGGCCGCAAAGACCCGCAAATCGTCGTCATCGACGAAGTCACCGGCCAGTGGATCGCCCTTCTCTTCAGCCCCTTCGACCTTCGCCACGCCCTCATCGCCCTCGTCCTCTTCCGCCTCTTTGACATCGTCAAGCCCTTCCCCGCACGTCAGTTAGAGCAGCTCCCCGAGGGCTGGGGCATCGTCTTCGACGACGTAGCCGCCGGACTGTATGCTTTGGGTGTAGCATCCTTGTTACGCATCTGGTTCTAGGTAAGAGAATGCCCCGTTCGCACTCCCAATCCGCTGAAACCCTCCCCGCCCCGCGCATCGACGACATTGTGCCCGCCGCCGCCCTGCCCCTCGGCGAAATCGAGCTCACCGGCGCTTCTCTCGGCCCCGCCGCCGACAGCCTGCCCACCGTCCTCGTCGACGGCCACCCCGCCCACGTCCTCCTCAGCCGCCCCACCCGCCTCGCCTTCCGCGTCCCGGAAGACGCCGCCACCGGCATGATTGAGGTCCGCAACCCCTCCGGCCAAAGCAACGCCGCGCCCCTCCGCGTCGCCCGCCAACTCTCCGATGGACTCCATCCCGTCACCAGCCCCGCCGTCAGCCGCTCCGGCATGATCTACGCCACCATCTCCGGCCCCCGCGGAAAAGAAACCCCCGTCTCCATCGTCCGCATCAGCCCCGACGGCCGCGGAACTCCCTTCGTCACCGGCATCCTCAACGCCACTGGCCTCGCCTTCTCGCCCGACGGCGACCTCTACGTCACCTCCCGCGCCGAGGGCAACGTCTACCGCATCGACGACGCCGGCGAACCCTCCCTCTATGCCGAAGGCATGGGCGTCGCCACCGGCGCGGCCTTTGACGCCGAAGGCAACCTCTTCGTCGGCGACCGCTCCGGAACCATCTTCAAAATCAATCCCCAGCGCCAGATCTTCGTCCACGCCACCCTCGAACCCAGCCCCGCCGCCTACCACCTCGCCGTCGACGCCGCCGGAACCCTCTTCGTCACCGCCCCCGCGCTCTCCTCCAACGACGCCATCTGGGCCATCGACCCCCACGGCGAAACCCGCGTCTGGTATCGCGGCCTCGGCCGTCCCCAGGGCCTTGCCATCTCCAAAGAAGGCGACGTCTACCTCGCCGCCTGCCTCCATGGCCGCCGCGGCCTCGTCCGCGTCACCCCGCAGGGCGAAGCCTCCTTAGTCCTCGCCGGCATCAACATCGTCGGCCTCGCCTTCTCCCCCCTCGGCACCACCATCCTCGCCACCAACGAAGCCGTCTACGACGTGGATCTGGGAGTCGAAGGACTGAATCTGTCTTGACAATCCTCAGCTTCTTGGTGACAAGTGTAAAGAGAAGCGTTATAGTCAATGCATGATTCAATCGTTCCGGCACACTGGGCTGGAAAAGTTTTTCAAGTCTGGCAGCAAGGCCGGAATACAACCGGATCATGCCGGTAAGCTAAACCGTCAATTGACCCGTCTGAATGTAGCAAAACAGCCTGTCGATATGAATGTTGCAGGATGGGACTTTCACAAATTGAGCGGTAAAATGAAGGACTGTTTTGCGGTGAGCGTGAATGGAAACTGGCGTCTGACATTCAAGTTTGAAGGCGAAGACGCTCATTTAGTTGACTATCAGGATTACCACTAGGAGCAGGACCATGACTGAGATGTACAATCCGGCGCACCCCGGCGAACTATTACAGGAATGGCTTGAAGGATTGAACGTAACTGTAACCGATTTCGCCAAGCACATCGGAGTATCGCGCGTCACGCTCTCTCGTATAGCGAACGGCAAAGCGTCCATTACCGCGGATATGGCATTGCGATTTTCAGCGGCATTCGGCGATCGTCCCGCGATTTGGATGGCCCTGCAGTCGCAGTACGATCTATGGCAAGCAAGCCGCAAGGTAATGCCCAAGATCAAGAAATATCCCATCGCTGCATAGTTAAGGTTCATCGGCTCCCAGGTCTCAAAGAGGAGGCCCAAGGCGTTCGGCTACAATCATTTTTGGATCAGATGGGTATTTATCTGACTAAGGTTACCCCAACATCTTGTGGTTTCACAACTTCTGGGGCGACCTGGGATTTGACCAAAGACTTGTAGGGAGCCGG
>Ga0302320_10001405_pt1 | contig 57919 bp, 48 predicted proteins | sample Bog_T0_3_FD_202130 | JGI IMG/M metagenome (GOLD analysis project Ga0302320, IMG submission 202130) | Peat permafrost microbial communities from Stordalen Mire near Abisko, Sweden - Bog_T0_3 | ecosystem: Environmental > Terrestrial > Soil > Wetlands > Peat | place: Sweden: Abisko, Stordalen Mire... | reverse complement strand
GGCGTCGGCATAGCGGTTGACGTAGGTCGTGTCAGGCAACCACCGCGCGCCGGCGCGGTAGTCGCGGAACAGCGCGCGGTACTCGTCACGGCCGCGCAGCGTGGCTTCGAGAAAAGCCGAGAAGTAGACCCGCGCAATCCGGCGCTGCTCTGCGCCGCTCAGCAACGGCCGCTTGTTCAGAAACCAGCCGCCCGGTGGCCCATTGTCGCCATCGCCCCACACCGTGTTGAACTGGCCGTGGTTGGCGCGGTAGATCCATAGCTCGGCTTTAAATCCGGGAAACGAGTCGCTGAAAGTGGTGCGGTTGAACTGGCGCGTGCCGATGAATGCACTGACGTCGCCGTCGTACCCGCCTTGAATTACGAAATAGTTCACGTCCTTCAAGGGACGATCCATGCCCGCCGGTTTGTACTGTCCGTCGGCGGGCGCAATGGCGATCAGTGAACGGATGTTGAAGTGGTAATCGAACTTCTGCGTCGCATCTCCGGGGAAAGCGGGCAAAGGGTTGAAGGCCGCCGCCGTCGCCACGGCCTCGCCCCCGCGCGAGTGGCCGATGAGCGCGATCTTATCGAGGTCCACCAGACCTTCGAAGCGCTGGCCATGGGTCGAGTTCCATTCGCGGAACAGCTTCAGATGCTCCAGCAGCAACCAGCCCCGCGCGGCCGTTTCCCGCAGATCGAGTCCGTCGATCCAACTACTGTTGATGAAGTTCTCGTCGATGGACGCGCAGATGTAGCCGCGGCTGGCGAGCAACTCGCCCAGATAGGCATAGCCGGGATCGGAGAAATCCTGCGCCGTGTGGTTGCCATGGACGATCAGGATTAGCGGAAATGGACCGGCGCCACTGGGGTACCAGACGCGCGCGTTCAGCGGCAGCTTTTTGCTGTTGAAGCCCCAGTACCACTCGTACAGTTTGCCGCGCCACCCTTCGAGGCTCTTGAAGAGCTTCGACCCATCCACCGTGCGCGACTTCAGCCCGATGCCCGCGCCCTTCACCGGCGGCCCATACTCCGGCCGGCGCAGGTCCGTGCCCGGCCCGTAGGTCAGCGTCAGCACTTTGTACGGTCCGGGTTGAGACGGGTCCGGAAGACCCAGCGCGGCAATGCGGGGCTGCTTGGAAAGCGGTGCGTCGGCCAGGTCCTTGTCAAAGCCGCGCCAGATCAGGAACCACGTTGTGACGCCCGCGAAAGCCACCAGCAGCACCAGCAACGCGATCGTGATCACCTGCCGTTGCCGGGCCATCCGCCGGAATCCGCCGCGGTAGAGTGAGGCACAGGTCGATGCGATGCCTGCCGCGGTGAGAACCAGCGCCGCGCCCGATGCGGCGGACGATGGCCAAGACGAGCCGATCAGCGCCGCCGCGACCAGCAGCACCGCCGTCGGCCATAAGGGGAGCTTGCGAATAATCCACAGCGCCAGCGCCACTGCGAGACAAGCCAGCGCCAGCACCACCGCGGCGGCAACCACGCAAATCGCCGCATCGCCCAGCGGACCGAACCCGAAGCGAACCTGAGTGCCAACATAAGCGGCCCAGGCTAATGCGATCAACGCCGCGCCGGCCATCGAGGCGCGGCGCACTTCGGGACCGGGCCGAATGGCGGTCCACTGGCGCGAGCACCAGTCGCGGGAAACTCGAAAAGCGTTCTTGGTCCAGCGCCAGGAGACGCCGGCTTTCTCGCGCACAAACTGGAAGTTCATATCTCTTGGCTATACGGACGCATGAGACCGCAAGTTCGGCTCGATCTGCGTCGCGCCTGCTGCTCTGAATCCCGATCGGTGAGACAAGTCGACTCCAGGTCCAAGCCCGCCCCGGCCTAGCCCCGCGGCGATTACGGCACGACCTGAAACTCGCCCCTCAGGCCGCGCGCCGAGTCCGGGGCGATCCATACCTGAAACTTGCCCGGTTCGGTGGTCCACTTCATCTGCTCGTTGTACGCGCCCACGGCGGCGCCGTTCAATGGAAACGTGACCGTTTGCCGCTCACCGGCCTTCAGGTGCACGCGCCGGAATGCTTTCAACTCGCGCACCGGCCGCGTCACACTGCCGGTCTGCGCGCGGATGTACAACTGAACAACCTCGTCGCCGTCACGCGACCCCGAGTTGGTCACGTCGGCCGTGACTTCGAGCTGTCCGCCCACGTTCATCCGCGGCGCCGACAGCCTCAGGTTTGAGTACTCGAACGACGTGTAGGAGAGGCCGAACCCGAACGGATACTCGGGCGTGAAATCGACATCCAGGTACTTCGATGTGAATCCTTTCGGGTCAATCGGGTTGCCGGTGGGAATGCCCAGCTCGCTCTCCGCCGGCGGCCGGCCCGTGTTCATGTGCGCGTAGTAGATCGGAACCTGCCCGACCGTGCGCGGAAACGTGACGGTGAGCTTGCCTGAGGGGTTCGCGTCGCCCAACAGCACGTCGGCGATCGCCGGGCCGCCCATCGTCCCCGGATGCCAGGCGAACAGCACCGCGCCGGCCTTCGCCGCCACGTCATGGAAGGTCAGCGGCCGGCCGGCCATGATCACCACGACCATCGGCTTGCCGGTCTTGGCGACTGCGTCGACCAGCGCTTCCTGCGCGCCCGGCAGGTTCAGGAAGGCGCGCGAATGGGCCTCGCCCGACAGAATCTGCTCTTCACCCAGGAACAGCACGGCCGCATCGGCGCCGCGCGCGGCCTCGACCGCCGCGGCGAACCCGTCGTGGCTCAGGTCGCGGCTGGACTTCAGACCCAATGCCCAGGCCACGCGCGCCCCGCCCAGCCGCTCGCGCAGCGCCGCCAGCGGCGTCCGGACCTCCTGGGCGCGGCCGTCCACCGTCCACGCGCCCATCTGGTCCACCGCACTGTCGGCCAGCGGCCCGATCACCGCCAGACGGCTAATCTCCTGCGCCAGCGGCAACGTCGAGCGCTCGTTCTTCAGCATCACGATGCTCTCGCTGGCCAGTTTCCTCGCCACAGCGAGTGCGTTCTCATCCGGCTGCGCCGGCAACTCGTGCGGGCTCGGATCGCCTTTGTCGAACAGCCCCAGCCGGAACTTCACGCGCAGGATGTTGCGGACGGCGTCGTCAATCAGTTTGGCGTCGATCTGCCCCGCATCCACGGCCTGCTTCAGATGGTCGTAGTAACTCGTGCTGACCATCTCCATGTCCACGCCGCCGCGCAGTCCCTTCACCGCGGCCTCTCGATCGTCGCCGGCGTAGCCATGCGCGACCATCTCGGTGATGGAATTCCAATCGCTCACCACGAAGCCGTCGAAGCCCCACTCGTGGCGCAGTACCTGCCGCAGCGTGAAGGCATTGCCGCTCGCCGGGACGCCGTTGATGTTGTTGAACGCGCTCATGTAGGTCGCCACGCCCGCCTCGCGAGCGGCCTGGAACGGCTTGAGAAAAACCTCGCGCATCTGGATCTCGGGTATCCAAGTCGTGTTGTAATCCCGGCCGCCCTCGGCCGCGCCGTAACCCACGTAGTGCTTGGCGCAGGCCGCGATCGAGTCCGGCGCGTCCAGCGAATCGCCCTGAAAACCGCGCACCATCGCCGCGCCCAGCGTGGAAGTCACATAAGGGTCCTCGCCCAGCGTCTCCGCGATGCGGCCCCAGCGCGGATCGCGCGTGATGTCCAGCATCGGCGCGAACGTCCAGTGAATGCCCGTCGCGGCGGCCTCGCGTGCGGCCGTCCGTGCCGCTTGCCTAATCAGTTCGGGATCCCAGCTCGCGGCTTGGCCCAGCGGGATCGGGAACATCGTGCGGTAGCCGTGAATCACGTCGCGACCGAACAGCAGCGGGATCCCCAGCCGGCTTTCGTGCAGCGCGATGCGTTGCGCCACGGCGCGATCCGCCGGTGCGCCGGCGTTCAGGAACGAGCCCCAGCGCCCCTGGCGGATCTCCTGTTTGTTCTGCTCCGACAGCGGCGTCTGTAGCCCCGTCGCCTGCGACATCTGGCCGAGCTTCTCCTCGATGCTCATCTTTGCCAGCAGGGCGTCGATGCGGGCTTCGATATCGGCGGGCGGCGCGGCTTGCATTGTGAAAGTCATCGTGAGCACTAGCGGAATCACGGGTGCGATTAGAACCTGTAGCCTCATAGCGACCCGATTCTATCGAATCTGCGGCCCGGATTCCCGCGCTGCCGCATCTGCACGCTTCGGGCCGTTGGCCCCGCCATCAGGGCGCTATTCCTGCTTCGCGATGCCTCTCCAGAACAGCGGGTCCGTTTCGGCAAAATCGTCCGAGACAAAGCTCAGCCGCGGCTCCACGCGCAGCAGGAAATGCTCACGGTTGATTTCGCCTTCGGCCGCAACTTTGGTTGGTAATTCGGGGCTCTTGGTGAGCGCTTCGTCCATCGTTTTCAGAGACGTGAGCGGAGCGAGGAACAGGATGGTCCCCGACGGCGCGCCGCTGAGCACAGGGTAGGCCAGTTCCGGCCGATCCAGATTGACCGTTTCAAAGCCCGCCCTCCGCCGGTGCACCGCCTCCGCAAACGCCGCCTCCGTGCCCGACCGGATCGTGTAGATCGTGACATAGAAATAGCGCGCCTTCGGCAACAGCTTGACGGCCTCATTAGCCCGGTAGCTCCAGTTTGGCCGATACAGCGCGATCATAGTCCTCGGCGGGGCCACGACCTCTTTTTCAAAACGGCTCTGGTTGTCCATGGCGTCGAGCTGGTTCCGGATGGCCGGGGCCAGCGCCTGGTCCAGATTCTCGATGCTCGCAAAGCTGTCGTGCGTCTCCAGCAGCCAGCTTTCCGGCACGCCGGTAATCGCGGTCATCGCGAGCACCGTGAGGTGCGCCCCAATGTCTGAATAGGGCCGCGGCAGCCCGGCTGCGAGTCCCGGTTGGCGAATCAGTTGGATCAACGCGGGCGGTTCGGACGGAATCTGGGCGGCCGCGCACACGGCGAAAAGACCGGTCAGCAGTAGAATCCTCATGGCTCAGAGTCTAGGACGATTCCGGGCCCGGCTGCGTGCACACCAGCCTCAAAATGATTGCCCCATTCGCGATTACGATTGAGCGACCGCCAGCGCCTGCTCCAGATCCCACAGCAGATCCTCCAGGTCTTCCAGCCCGATCGACAGCCGGATCATGTCGCCCGTCACGCCCGCCGCCTTCTGCTGCTCCGCGTTGAGTTGCTGGTGCGTCGTGGACGCGGGATGGATCACCAGGCTGCGCGCGTCGCCGACGTTCGCCAGATGGGAAAACAACTTCAGTGCATTGACGAACTTCACGCCGGCGTCATAACCGCCCTTGATGCCAAAGCTGAATATGGCGCCCGCGCCCTTCGGCAGGTACTTCCGCGCAAGTGCGTGATATGGGCTCGACTTCAGCCCCGGGTATTTCACCCAGCTCACCCGCGCGTGATTCTCCAGCCATTCGGCCACCGCCTGGGCGTTGGCCACGTGCCGCTCCATGCGCGGGCCGAGCGTCTCGACGCCCTGAATGAACAGGAACGAGTTGAACGGGCTCAGCGCCGGTCCCAGGTCGCGCAGTCCTTCCACGCGCGCCCGCAGAATGAATGCCAGATTGCCGAAGGTTTCGGCGAAGTTCATGCCGTGATACGCCGGCGACGGCTGGTTCAGCAGCGGGTGCGCCGACTTCTTCCAGTCGAACTTTCCGCCGTCCACGATGATGCCGCCGATCGAGTTCCCCTGTCCGCCCAGGAACTTCGTCAGCGAGTGCAATACGATGTTCGCGCCGTGCTCGATAGGACGGCACAAATAGGGCGACGCGAACGTGTTGTCGATCAGAAACGGCACGTTCGCCTCGGCGGCGATTTTGGCCACGGCCGCGATGTCCAGCACGTTGCCGCGCGGGTTCGAGATCGTCTCTCCATAGATCGCTTTCGTGTTCGGCTTGAGCGCCTTGCGGAAATTTTCCGGGTCGTCCGGCTCGACGAAGGTCACGTCCATGCCGAATCGCCGGAAGCTGACGTCGAATTGCGTGTACGTCCCGCCGTACAGCGTCGAGGCGCTGACCACGTGATCGCCCGCCTCGAGCAGGCTCGTAATGGCCAGCAACTGCGCCGCCTGGCCCGAGGCCACCGCCAGTGCCGCCACTCCGCCCTCCAGCGACGCCACGCGCTTCTCCAGCACGTCCGTCGTCGGATTCATGATGCGCGTGTAAATGTTGCCGAACTTCTGCAGCGCAAACAGCGCCGCCGCGTCCGCCGTATCGTCGAAAACGTACGAAGACGTCTGGTAGATCGGCACGGCCCGCGACTTGGTCGTCGGATCCGGATCGTAACCCGCGTGGAGGGAGCGGGTATTGAAGCCCAGCTCGCGCTCGCCAGCTTGCAGTTTAGCCATATACCCCAAATCCTATCAACGAAACGGCATTGAATCAACTGCCAAACGCTTGCCGGATTCGCTTGACGCCGGGTGTAGCGTGAAAACAGAGTGGGGGGACAAAGGACAGAGCGGGGGGGCTGCGCGCATTCCAATCGATTTCGGCAACTACACCCGAGTGTGCCAAATCTATCTAACGATAGTTTCGTAGTTGATTGATTCTAAAAACAAAAGTCAACAATTGGCTTTGTTCCTTCTTTTTTTGAATCTTGAGCATTGCGGGACGGCCCTGGCACTCGTCCGGCACCGTGGTTCGGGACAGCCTATGGTCGGCGGGCAGACCGCCTGGGCCGGTTCTATTGGAGGGGACGTTGATTGTTGCCGCGAGTCGCTAGGACCACAGCTAGGAAGGGTCGAAATATCGTAAGATAGCCAACGCAATCCAATGAATCCAAAAGCCAAACTCGACAATTGGCTTTGTTCCTCCTTTTTCGCTTGGATGCGCTGCGCCGCAGCTTGCGATATGCTCAATCCCGTCATGAAACGCCGCGACTTTCTTGCCACCCTGCCGGCCCTGCCCCCGGCGCTGACCGCTTCCGCCAGTGCCGCTGCGCCCGCCGGCGAGCTCGCGGGCGACTTCAAGCTCTGGTATCGCAAACCCGCCGAAAAGTGGGTTGATGGGCTGCCCATCGGCAATGGCCGGCTGGGCGCGATGGTCTTGGGAGGCGTTCCCGAGGAGCGCATCTTCCTGAATGAGGACACGCTTTGGTCGGGCTTCCCCGGCGCCGGCGGCAACGATCCGAACGGCCCGAAGTACCTGGCAGACGTGCGGCGGCTGATCCTGCAGGACAAGAACTACGTGGCTGGCGAGACGGCTGCCAAGAAGCTGCAAGGGCCCTTTACCGCCAGTTACGAGGCCCTCGGCGAGTTGCGGCTGAAATTCGATGATGTCGGCCCGGTAACGGATTACCGGTTTGAATTAGACCTCGAAAATGCTTTATGTAAAACAATCTATCATATTGATAAAACAATAGTTACGCGTGAAGCGCTGGCCTCGTACCGGGATCAGGTCATAGCCCTCCGGCTGACCGCGCGAACCGCGCCGGGCGACGCCGATTCCGGTGCCAAGCTCAATTTCACCGTCGGCCTCAGCAGCCTGCTGCAGTCCACCGCCGCCGCCGAGGGTGACACGCGCCTGCGTTTGACAGCCAAAGCGCCGGCTCGCATGGACCCCGATTACTTGAACTCCAAGAACCCGGTGGTTTACGACGACGCCGCGGGCCATGGGATGCGCTGCGAAGCGCTTGTGGATGTCAAGGCCGAAGACGGCACGGTGCATGCCGACGGCGCTGTGTTGCGGGTCGAAAATGCCACCGCCGTGACGTTGCTAGTGGCCGCCGCTACCGGTTTCCGCGGTTTCGACAAGCTCCCCGACCTCAGCGCGGACGCCATCCATGCCCGCTGCGTGCAGACGCTCGACGCCGCCGCAAAGTTGTCGTGGCCAGAGATCCACAAGCGGCACGTCCACGATTACCTTCCGATCTTCCGCCGGGTCTCGTTGCGGCTCGGCGCCGGCACGGACGCTTCCGCGCACTCCACGGATGAGCGTCAGTTGGCCAACGCCGCGCAGTCCGATCCCGCCTTCGCCGCCCTGTACTTCCACTTCGGGCGCTACCTGCTGATCTCCAGCTCACGCCCCGGCACGCAGGCGGCCAACCTGCAAGGCATTTGGGGCGACCTGTTGCGTCCGCCCTGGAGCTCCAACTACACGACCAATATCAACGTCGAGATGAACTACTGGCTGGCCGAGACCTGCAACCTCGCCGACTGCCACGAGCCGCTGTTCCAGCTCACCGAGGAGTTGAGCCGCAACGGCGCCGCCACCGCCCGCGTGCTCTACAATCTGCCCGGCTGGGTGGCCCACCACAACACCGACCTGTGGCGTCTCTCCAACCCGGTTGGCGGGAAAGTGGGCGATCCGCGCTGGGCTAATTGGCCGATGTGCGCGCCCTGGCTGTGCGAGCACCTGTGGGAGCACTACGCCTTCTCAGGCGACCTCGAATTCCTGCGCCGCCGCGCCTGGCCGGTGATGAAAAGCGCGGCCGAATTCCTCCTTGGCTGGCTGGTCGAGGACGGCTCGGGTCACCTGACCACCTGCCCGTCCATCTCGCCCGAAAACGGCTTCTATACGCCGGATGACAAAGTGGCCACCGTCGATGCCGGCTGCACGATGGACCTGGCGCTCATCCGCGAGCTGTTCGGCAACTGCATTGCCGCCACGAAGCTGCTGGGCATCGAGGTCGAGTTCGCCCAACGGCTGGAAGCCGCGTTGAAGCGTCTGCCGCCGTTTCAGAAAGGCAGTCAAGGCCAGTTGCTCGAGTACTCTCAGGAGTTCCGCGAACCCGAGCCCGGCCACCGCCACATGTCGCACCTCTACACCGTCTATCCGTCGCCGCTGTTCACCTGGAACAAGACGCCACAGTGGATGGAAGCAGCGCGCAAATCGCTCGAAATCCGCCTGGTCAACGGCGGCGGCTACACCGGCTGGAGCGCCGCCTGGGTCGTCTGTCTGCGCGCCCGTCTGCGCGACGGCGACAAGGCCGGCATGGCCGTCGCGAGGCTGCTTAAACAGAGCACGCGCCTCAACCTGCTCGACACCCACCCTATGGGCCAGGGCAGTTTCGTGTTCCAGATCGACGGCAACTTCGGCGGGCCCGCCGGCATCGCCGAAATGCTGCTCCAAAGCCACGACGGAGAGATCACGCTGCTCCCGGCGCTGCCTTCGACCTGGAGCGCAGGTTCGTTCAGCGGCTTGCGCGCGCGCGGCGGTCTGACGGTGAGCGTGGATTGGGTCAATGGCCGCGCCACCGCGGCGCAACTGCAGGCCGCGCAAACGGCCGATTTCACCTTCCGTCCGCCGAAAGGTCAGCAGATCGCCGCGCTGCGTCAGGGTACGGAATCGCTAGCCCTTCAGCGCAACAAAAACGGCGCCGTGACCGCCCGTCTGCAGGCGGGTACCGTCACCCGTGTCGAATTCGCTTGAAGCCGCGCCGTCAGCTCGCCGCGGGCACTGGCTCCGCCACTTCGTTGAAGCTGTAGCCGAAGCCGCGCACCGAGCGGATGTAGCCCGGGTGCACCGGGTCCAGCTCGATCTTCTGCCGCAGCCGCAGGATGTAGACGTCCACCGTCCGATCGGTGACCGCACGGTCGTGCCCCCACACCGCGTCCAGCAACTGCTCGCGGCTGAACACGACGCCCGGCCGGCTCATCAGGAACTCCAGCAGCCGGAACTCGGTCGCCGTCAGCGACAGCGCCCCGCCGTTCAGCACCACCCGACAGCTCGTGCGGTCCAGTTGCAGCCCGCCGATCTGTAGCGCCTTCGTCGGCTGCTCCCGGCTGCGGAACTGAATCTTGATGCGCGCGATCAACTCGCGCACGAAGAACGGCTTGACGATGTAGTCGTTGGCCCCCAGCTCCAGACCCACGATGCGGTCCGTCTCCGACGCCCGCGCCGTCAGGAAGATCACCGGAATGTGCGCCAGTTCCGGATGGTTGCGAATGCCCTTGCAGATGTCCAGCCCGTCCGAGTCGGGCAGCATGATGTCGAGCAGGATCAGATCCGGCCGCTCGCGCCGGCAGAACTCCACCGCGCCCTTACCCGTCTGCGCTCCGACCAGGATAAAGCCCTCTTTCTCCAGGTTGTACTTGAGCAGCGCGAACAGATCGGCGTCGTCCTCGATGAGCAGTATCTTCTTCATTACGGTTACCTTACTTTACGATTGCCATGACAACCATGACAATTCAATGACTAAATGGTTAACTGCTCCTGAATATCCAGGTCTTTGTTGACGCCGGGATCGTGGACCGGCAGGGTGAAGCGGAAAGTCGAACCCTGGTTGGCCACGCTGTCCACCGCCACCTCTCCGCCCAGCGACCGCACCAGGTGTTTGACGATTGCCAGTCCCAGGCCGGTGCCGCCCAGTGCCCGCGACCGCGCTTTGTCCACGCGGTAGAAGCGTTCAAACAGCCGCGGCAGCTCTTCCGCCGGGATGCCGATGCCCGTGTCGCGCACGCCGACTTCCACCATGGCCCCGCGCGCAGGATCCGTCATAGGATGCGCGAACACCACGATGTGGCCGTCCTCGGGCGTGTATTTGATCGCGTTGTCGAGCAGGTTCATCATGATCTGGTGCATCGCCTCGCCGTCGCAGAAGACCTCCGTGCCCTCGGGAGCGAATTCGAAGAGCACGTCGATCCGCTTCTTGTCCGCCATCGGCCGCAGCGTGGCGATGCAATCTTCGAGCAGCGGGTTCACGTAGTAGTTGGCCGGTTGCAGCTTCTGCGTCTTCAACTCCAGGCGGCCCAGAATCAACAGGTCGTTGGTCAGCCGCGCCAGGCGCTCGGCATTCTGGCGGATGATATTGAGGAACTTGACGTTGTTATCGCGGTCTTCCAACGCGCCGTCCAGCAGCGTCTCGGTGTAGCCCTGGATCGAGGCCAGCGGCGTGCGCAGCTCGTGCGAGACGTTGATCACGAAGTCCTTGCGGATGCGTTCGAGCTTCTCCAGTTCGACGTGCTCGTGCTCCAGCTCCTCGAACATCTTCTGCAGCTTCTCGCCCGTCTCGTTGAGCTGTTTGCCCAGAATCCCCAGCTCGTCGTTGCCGGGATCCTGCAGCCGCGCCTTGAAGTTGCCCATGGCCAGCGTGGAGGCGTATTGGATCGTCGCTCCCAGGCGGCTGGAGAAGTGGCGCGCCAGGAACGCCGCGATCAGAATGCCCGGCAGGAATGCCAGGGCGCTGGTCCACACCAGGCCTTGGCGCAGCTCGCTGATGTGCGCGTCAACCTCGTTCAGCGGCACCGCCAGACGCAGCACGCCGCCCTCCACCGGGCCGGCCACGTATAGGAACCGGACGCCTATGCTCGCACTGGTCCGCGCCGCGGAACCGACGCGCCCTTGCAGCGCTTCCCGCACTTCCGGGCGCGAGGCGTGATTCTCCATCCGCTCCGGATCGGCGTCTGAATCGAGCAGCACCCGGCCGTCCGGTGCGATCAAAGTCATTCTCCCGCCAGAGGATCGCGCCAGCTCCCGCACCGTATCCGGAGTCAGCGTAAAGAGCTTCTGCCGCTGCATCACCCGCAGCAGCGCGATCTTCTGGGTGAGCTCCGTCTTCAGATCGCCGACGTAGGCCCGTTCAGCCAGTCGCGACGAAAGGAAATCGATGGCCGTGAGCGCGACCACCATGATGATCACTACGGCTGCAATGAACTTGAGGAAGATGCGGGCAGTCATCGCTGGAAGAGACCCATCGCCGTTGCGCGCTGCTCCGAGGCCGCGAGAACGCACTTCGATTCATTGTCCCACGCCAGCTTGCGAAACAACGGTTTCGCACCGCGGCGGAATGGAAAGCCGCGTCGGCGCATGCCATGCCGGCTGGCTACGTCCGCGATCCGGGGTCAATGCGAGATCGATCCGGCGGCCGGGTCTCTACGGCCCACTTTTCAACTAGCGGCTCGCGACCGCCAGTTCCGTGGGCCAAATCGGCGGCGTGCCGCAAGACGTCGCTTATCCGCGCGCCCGCATCCCGCTCTTAAGACGATACAAGCCGTGCTCGCGGATGTACTCACTGACCGCCTGCGGCACTTCCTCCGGCATCTCGCCCTGCTCCAGCGCGCGCCGGATCTCCGAGGAACTCACCGGCAGCGCCAGCGTCTCCAGCCGGTGGATCCGCGCCCCCGCGGGCACGGGATACACGTAGCCGGGGCGAGAGACGACGATGAACTCGACCGCGCCCAGCACTTCCGCGGCGCGGTACCAACTGCCGATTTCGGCGAACGCGTCCGCGCCGATCAGGAACAGCAGCCGGTCGCCCGGCGCGAGCATGGCGCGCACGCGTTCGATGGTGTGGACCGTGTAACTGGCGCCCTCGGCTTCCTCCAACCGCGGCGCATGGAATCGCGGGTCGCCGGCGCAGGCCAGTTCCACCATCCGCTGGCGATGCTCGTACGGCGTGGTGCTGCCGGCGGGTTTGTGCGGCGGCTGGCCGGCCGTGACAAACCACACCGCATCCAGCTTGAACTGTTCGGCCGCTTCAGCGGCCACGATGAGGTGAGCGCGATGAATCGGATCGAACGTTCCGCCGTAGAGCGCCAGGTTCACTAGAGAGTTCCTGCCTGTCCTGCCGACTTTATCCTGAGCGCGGCCGCGCGCGCCAGTTCGTCGCAGCGGTTGTTGTCGGCATGCGCGGCATGGCCCTTGGTCCAAACCCAGCTTGTCGTATGGGGCGCCAGCGCGCGGTCGAGCGCCTCCCACAGATCCTGGTTCAGCACCGGCTTCTTGGCGGCCGTTTTCCAGCCATTCCTTTTCCAGCGCGCCATCCACGATTCGACGCCGTTCTTCACGTACTCGGAGTCGGTCACGATCTCGACCTGGCAGGCCTGCGTCAATGTGTCGAGCGCCCGGATGGCCGCCGTCAGCTCCATGCGGTTATTGGTCGTAAGCAGCTCGCCGCCGCTCAGTTCCTTGACCCGCGCGCCATGCCGCAGGATGCACGCCCAGCCGCCCGGTCCCGGATTGCCCAGGCAGGAGCCGTCAGTAATGGCTTGGACTTTCTTCAACATTTGTCGTGTATCAGTCCTGGCCGGCCAGCGCTTCCCGCATCCGTGGAACGCTCTCCGGCGGCGGCGCTGGGATGCCGCGCTGGGCCTCGCTCCACTCGCGTTCGAAATGCGCGTCGACCAGCGCCAGAATCTCCTCCGCCGCGCGCAGTTGGTAGATCGCCGCGCGCAGCTTCGCGCCGTTGCGCACGCCGTGCGTGAAGTAGGTCGCGAACTGCTTCATCTTACCGACCATGTCGCCCCCGCCGGCCTCGATCAGCATCTCGTAGTAGCGGTGCATGAGGCGCCAGCGGTCCTGCTCGGTCGGTTGCGCGTAGCCGCCAGTCGCGACATAGTCCTGGATCTGGCGGAAGATCCACGGGTTCGACGAGGCTGCGCGCCCGATCATTACGGCGTCGCAGCCGGTCTCGCGGAGCATGCGCAGCGCATCCTCCGGCGTGGCGATGTCGCCGTTGCCGATCACCGGGATGCGCACCGCAGCCTTGACCGCGGCGATGCGGGACCAATCCGCGCGCCCGGCGTAGCCCTGCTCGCGCGTACGCGGATGCAGCGCGATCGCATCGACGCCACTGTCCTCGGCTATGCGCGCCAGTTGCACGTGCACCAGTTCCTGGTCGTTCCAGCCGGCGCGGAATTTCATCGTCAGCGGGATGCGGATGGCCGCGCGGCAGCGCTTCAGCAACTCTTCGACCAGCGGCAGATTGCGCAGCAGGCCCGAGCCGCCGTTGCAGCGCACCACCTTCTTGACCGGGCAGCCGAAGTTGATGTCCACGGCGTCGAAACCGTGGTCCTCGCAGACCCGCGCGGCTTGCGACAGGACTTCCGGATCGGAGCCGAACAACTGCGCCGAGATGGGATGCTCCTCCGGCTCGAAATACAGGTAGCGGAACGTCCGCGAGCTTCTGCCGGGCCGGCCGCGGGTCGTCGCCACGACTCCGTGCGAACTCGTGAATTCGGTCATCATCAGCCCGCAGCCGCCCTGGGCGCGAATCAGCCGGCGGAACACGGTGTCGGTGACGCCGACCATCGGCGCGAGCACCGTGGCGGGCTCGACCCGGACCCCTCCCATGCTGTATCCGGCCGGGAACTGAATCATTTCTTTCACTATTGTAACGGGTCACGCCCGGCCTTCATCAATCGGCAGTAGCGGCTTCGTAACGCATTGGCCACGCCGCACGTACTATTAACTTGAGGCAAGAACGATTCTATGTTGCAGAAGTACCTGCTGGCATTCGTCTGCGGAGCAATCATCGCCGCCGGCGTGGCCTATTTTATAGTCGCCCGCCGCCCGGCTAATGAGTCCGCGCCAGCGCCTGCGCCGATTGAATCCACCGCGCCGCAACCGACGCCCGTGACGCCGCCCGCCGCCACTGCCGACACGCCCGCGGCTCCGCCACCGGCGAGCGTGACGCCCAATCCAGTCCGCACCGCGCATAAGACGAGGTCTGAACCGGCGCCGCCAGAATCTGCTGAGCCTGTCGTATCCGCGCCGCCGCCGGAAGAGCCGATGCAGACGGCCCAATCGCAGCCGCAGCCGGAAGCTCAGCCCGCGCCCGCCACCGCGCCGGCCATTGAACCGCAAACGCCGCAGGCCCAGCCCGAGCCGAAGCCCCAGCCGCAGCCCGCGAACATTATGCGGCCCGACCCGGCGGGTGAGAACAGAGACCGCACGCCGCAGACGGTGACGATTCCCGCGGGTACGACGGTGGCCGTGAGGTTGCGGGACGCGATCAGCACAGACAAGCAGTCCGAGGGCGATCCATTCACCGCGACTCTGGATCAGCCGATCGTGATCGACGGTTTCGTGATTGCCGACCGCGGCGCGCTGGTGCGCGGCAAAATCGCTTCGCTGACGCGTGCCACGCACGGCAAGAATCAGGCCGCGATCGCTCTGGATTTGACCGAACTCGACACGACCGACGGTCAGAAGGCGGCCATTCGCACAGACTCGTCCCACCAGGCGGCCACGGCTCACGCAAGCAATGCGGTGAAGAAGATTGGCGTGGGCACGGTCGTCGGCGCACTCATCGGCGCCGCGGTCGGCGGCGGCAAGGGCGCGGCGATCGGAGCGGGCGCCGGCGGTGCGACGGGCGGCGGAGCCGTCCTGGCAAGCAAAGGCGATGAGGTCCGGTTGGCCAGCGAGACGCGTTTGAGTTTCAAACTCGCGGAGGCGGTCACGCTGACCGAGAAACTGAAGTGATCCTGCCCGGTCGCGCGGGTGGGCAACCGGCCTGGTGTAGTGTCTCAGTCAAGGATTGACAACGCCGGACAGGCGTCGACGCCAACCGAGTGTCGACACGAGTGTCGACGCGGCAGGCAGGAGTGTCTGCGCCACGGTGAATGGCCGCGGCAGGCAGGAGTGCCTGCGCCACGGTGAATGGCCGGCGATTGTCAAAGAATCTGCGAGACAGGCCGCTAGTGGAACCGCTGCAACAGTTCCCCGATCTGTCTCAGGTACACTTTCTCCGCGATTGGATCCAGGTGGCTGACGGACGGTTCATAGCCGCCTTCGGCGAAGGCCTGCTGTTCCGGAAAGTACCCGACGTAGCCGTTGGTGTAGCCCATCAGGAAGCCGTGGCGGGCCGGACAGGCGGCCTTCACGCGCTGGCCGATCGCATGGAACATCTCACCCGGGAAGCTGACCCACATCAGGTCGCCGATGCGCACTGCCGTGGTCGGCGCATGCACCGCCGTGTTCACGAGATCCGCGGGTAATTCGCGATACGTGCGCGGCAGCCGGATGTCCTGGTTCTGCACCTCGATCGACGCCTCCCAGCGCGCCGGCGACAGAGAGTCGTACACGCGCACTACTTCGCGACCGATCTCCTCTCCCAGCGCCCACGTCGCATTGATGTCGTCCGCGTTGCCGTCCAGCCCTCCGACCACGCGCGGATTGATGTCGCCCGCGGCGCCCTGAACGAACATTGCTCCGCCGGCGCCCAGATGGCGCTCGACGTACTCCTGCATTCGTCCCATCCACTCGCCCGAGACCTTGCTGTTGCGGCCGCCCAATGACGTTCCGTGGCAGGCGTAGTGGATCAGCACCGCCAGCGGCTTGCCGGCTTCGGTGTCGAGGCGCACGACCTGTACGACATCGTCGATCGCGCCGACCGGATTGGCGCCCAAGCGCATCACGCCGCCGAACTCATGCACCTTCACCGGCGTGTCGGTCTTGTACTTTCCGAACGACTGGCTGCTGTTGTTCTCGTCGAAACTGAGATAGGAATCCTTGTCCTGCGGCTGCACCTGCCGGCGGTTCATCGCGATGCGCGAACGCCCGTCGCCCGCCGCCATGCGCACAGGCTGTAGGTTCGCCACGGCCTGGCGGGCCGTCTCGACCAGCGCCACCCCAAACTGGCGCTCCCAGTTGTTCGCGCCCTGCGCGCCCGGAGACGGCGCCGCATGGTTATGCTCGTCTCCGATCAGGATATGATCCGCGGGCACGCCGGTGGCCGCGGCGATGCGCCGGCGAAACTCGTCGTGGTCGCGGAGCATGATCACGTCGGCCTCGATGAGCAGTACTTTCTGCGTGCCGTCGGCAATCGCCAGCGCGCGCACGTACAACTTATCGTTGCCGTGCACGCCGTCGGCCGGCGCGTTGCGCAGGTCATAGCCGCCCATGAACAGGGGCTCGTGCGGCGTGACGTCGGTCTTCGCGTAGCCCGCCTGGATGGCGCCGCCGCGCGCCGTCCCCCATCCGCACAGTGTCACGATGACCGCCAGTATTGCTGTTCTCATGTGTCGAGCATAAGGCGTCGCGCAGCGCGACGCAAATCATCTTCGTGGAGCATCGGAAGCGTTCGCCGCAACGCCGGCAATTCGATAAACGTCCGCCCCGCCGGCGAGGCTGTCGAGCGGGCGTTATGGTGTTGCCGTTCTGAACCGGGAACGGGCCTTCGCCCAGCTCATTCGCAGCATCGTAGTGCAAAACGCCGGCAAGCGCATCGCCCAAAGCGTTCGTGCGCACCACACGAGATAGTGATGCCAATTCCATGCCAGACGCTCAGCACCGGTGATGCGCCGGGTATGCCCTTCCGTTTCATAACCCAGAGCCCCCAACAGATCTCCGGCCGCGGACTCAAACGTCACTCTGTCCTTGGCCGCCATGCGGGTCTTCCACTTAGTGCAATTGGCGGGCATGATGAACTCGGGCGACCGTTTGTGTGGAGACGGATCGAAGCGCGGATCGCGTGCCGGTGGCCTGAGCCGTAAGAGCCTTTCGTCAAATGGCTCTCCGACGAACTCGCATACACGCTGTATGGTCTCGCGAGGCTGCTGCAGCAGCCTTTCGTAACACACCTCCAGGTACGTCTCGCGCGGCAACGCCGCACCCGCCTGGCGTCCAGCGCTGGTCCATGACTTCCACAGCCGCGCCGCGGTGTAAATGTTTTGAGGCACGTATCGAGATTGCAGCCAGGACAGCGCCACGTCTCTTCCGTCGCGGTAGATATGGATGATCCTGGCTTCGGGAAACAGCTTCAGCAGGAGCGGAATTTCGGTGACGTAATAGGGCGTTTTGTCACCCCAGCGGGGCTTGTTTTCCCGGCGCGCCCAGGCTTCGTACAGCCGGCACAGAATCTCCCGGAAAGAGCGGCAATCTGCGAACGAATCTGCTTCCAGCCGCAGCCCCCACCGGCGCACCCAGCTCAACTTGAGGATCCGTGCTGCCAGTCTGTGCGCTTCCCATGCGGTGCGCGGATCGCCATAAGCGCGGTAGAAGGCCGGGATGAAATGGGATTCGTCCGGAAAGGTCAAATGCGGGTGCGAGCGAAGAAGATCGCGCAGCATGGTCGTGCCGCTGCGCTGGCAGCCCACGATGAAGATCGGAGCGGCGCTGTGTGTCTGATTCGTCACGGGATGGTTGCTTTCAGGTCAACGCGATGCCTTCTCATCATAAACGGCAGCCTGATCCATGCCGCCATTCGCCCGGCCGGCAAAGCCGTCCCGCGGGACGTTATGGGGGTGCCGTTCTGAACCGGGAACGAGCCTTGGCCCAGGTCAACCGCCGGAACGTGGCGAAACATGCATCGAAGCGCAAAGCCAGAATCCTAACGGCGACCCGCCAGAAATGCTGATGCAAACCCCACGCCAGCCGCTCGGCGCCGCCGATGCGCCGGGTGCGTCCTTCCGTCTCGTAACCCAGAGTTCTGAGCAGATCTCCGGCCACGGACTCAAACAGCACCCGGTCCCGGGCCGGCATCCTGGTTTTCCACTTCCCGCAGTTGGAGGAGACGATTTCCACGGGGCGCGGCTGCTTCTGGGCAAACGGATTGAAACGCGGAAAGAAGCGCCGTTTCGGCCGGATCGGGGTGAGCCGTAGGACCGCCTCGTCAAATGGCTCTCCGACGAACTCGCACACGCGCTGCATGGTCTCTCGAGGCTGCGCCAGGAGCTGTTCGTAGCGCAGCTCCAGGTACATCTCGCGGGGCAGCGCCGCGCCGGCCCGGCGTCCGGCGCTAACCCAGGACTTCCACAGCCGCGCCGCGGTGTACATGTTTTGAGGCGTAAATCTGGCCTGAATCCAGGACAGCGCTACGTCTCTCCCGTCGCGGTAGATGTGGATGATCCGGGCTTCGGGAAAGAGCTTCGCCAGGAGCGGAATCTCGGTCACATAGTCAGGGGTCTTGTCACCCCAGTGAGGCTTGTTCTGCTGGCGCGCCCAGGCTTCGTACAGACGGCACAAGACCTCCCGGAAGGAGCGGCAATCGGTGAAAGAATCCGCTTCCAGCCGCAGATTCCATGCGCGCACCCAGCGCAATTCGAGTATTGCGGCCGCCAGTTTGCGGGCTTCCGCGCTGTCGCGTGGATCGCCGTAGCCCCGATAGAATGCCGGGATGAAATGCGATTCGCCGGGAAAGGTCAGACGCGGATGCGAGCGCAGAAGATCCCGCAGCATCGAGGTGCCGCTGCGCGGGCAGCCGACGATGAAGATCGGAGCGGGGCTGTGTGTCTCCATCGTCAAGCAGTTATCATATGCGAGTTGCCGGGGATGCGTTTCCATCCGACGGCGGGCAAGCTAATCCGTGCACCGACTGGCGTCCGGACTTGAGTCGTGGCGCCACGGCAGCGAGGACCAACCAGGGTCTCACGCGTCCGCCGTGCTTTCAGGGCGTCGTTGCGCGTGGATCGACCGGCGCGAAACTACTCTTCTTTCAGCGAGCGTTCCATCAGTTCGCGCAGCGCCTCGCGCGGATCGCGGCCCTCGCGCAGGATGGCGTGGACCTGGCGCGTGATGGGGAGTTCGACCGCCAGCCGCTGGCACAGCTCCATTGCGGCATACGTCGTCTGAACCCCCTCGGCCACCATCCGCATGCCGCCCAGGATCTCCGCCAGTTTCTCGCCTCGGCCCAACCGGAAGCCGACCGTGCGGTTGCGGCTCAGTTCCCCGGTACAAGTCAGCACCAGGTCGCCCAGCCCGGCCAGGCCGGCCAGGGTCTGGCTCTGGCCGCCGGCGGCAACGGCCATGCGCGTAATTTCCGCGAGGCCGCGGGTGATCAGCGCGGCCGTCGTGTTGGCGCCCAATCCGAGTCCGGCGCAGACGCCCGCCGCGATCGCGATGACGTTCTTCAGCGATGCGCCAAGCTCCACGCCTACCGGGTCGCTGTTGGTGTACAGCCGCAGCGTGGGCCCTGAAAAGGCTGCCTGCACGGCGCGCGCCAAACCGTTATCGTGCGATGCGATCACCACGGCAGCCGGTTCGCCGCGGACCACCTCGCGGGCGAACGTAGGCCCGCTCAGCACGCCCGTGCGCGGAGGAAAGCGATTGCCCACCACATCGTTGATCACCTGCGACATGCGCAGCAGCGTACCGTTCTCAAGACCCTTCGTCGCACTCACCACCAGCATGTCTTCGGTGAGATACGGCAGCAGGTCGTCATACACCCGGCGGGCGTGATGCGATGGCATCACCCCTAGTACGATCTCGGCGTCCTCTACTGCCTCGGCCAACACGCTGCTGACTGCGACATTGTCTTTCAGCCGCGCGCCCGGCAGGAACACGTCGTTCTCGCGCGCGCTCTGCATGCGCTCCGCCAGGTCCCGCTCATAGACCCACAGCCGGACGCGCTCGAAGCGCGGAGCCAGCACGATCGAGAGCGCCGTGCCCCAGCCTCCGCCTCCGATGATTGCCAGTCGCTTCACGGTTTGTTTCCTCCCAAGTGGAACACGTTCTCCGTGCCGGCGCGCAAGCGCTGGATATTGGAGCTGTGCCGCCAGATCACGAGCGCGCTGGCGAGCGCAGTTGCCGCCACCAGCGGCCAGTCCGGACGATTCAGCAGCCAGAACACCAGCGGGAACAGGGCCGCGCCGACGATCGAACCCAGCGAAATGTAGCGCCACGCGGCGACGACCAGCACAAACACCAGCGCGCACACGCCGACCGCGGCCGGGGCCACGCACAGTGCGGCGCCGACGAAGCTCGCCATGGCCTTCCCACCTTTGAATTTCAAATAGACCGGAAAGGCATGTCCGAGCAAGACCGCGACGACGGCCGCGCCCACGAACCACGCGGCACCGCCAGTGGCGCGCTCGATCATCCACACCGCCAGGTAGCCCTTGGCGATGTCCAGCACCAGAGTCAGCACGCCCCACCCGCGCCCCGTCGTGCGCAGGACGTTCGTGGCACCGATATTGCCACTGCCCATGGCGCGCACATCCTGGCCGGTCTTCAGGCGCACCAGCAGGTAGCCGAATGGGATGCCGCCAATCAGGTAGGCCAGCACCAGCAGGCCCGCGATCAGCACATAGTTCGATGAGCCGGCGGTTGCGCCGGCAGTTTGGGGATCGAAGAACACGGCGGGAATCATACGGCTAGTGGGAACGATGCCAGCTTGGTGTAAATCGATCCGCCCGGCTGGAGCTGGCTGCGGTAGAGATGGAAGCTTTCCGCCTGAAAAGCACCAAAATCCTCGCTGGGCAGCCGGGAGATTTCGGTCTTCAGCGCGGTCAGCGGCTCCGGACGCCGGATGCGCGCCAGTGTCAGGTGCGGCCGGAATTCCCTCTCATCGCGCGTAATGCCGAGCGCCTCGCAGGCCAGCGCGGTGTCCCGAGCCAGCGCGGCCAACCCCGGTGGCGCCTGGATGCCGGCTACGAACACGCGCGGGCGGTCGGCATCGGGAAACCAACTCAGCCCGCGGATGGCGATGTGCAGCCCGCCGGGGCGCGGCACCGCGGCCAGCGCGGATTTCAATTCCTCCAGCCGCGCTTCGGGAAATTCACCGATAAACTTGGTGGTGAGATGGAGATTATCGAGCGTGCTCCACTGAATTGGGGCCAGCGGTTTCAGGAGGTGCAGAAGCAATTCCAGGTTGCGCCGCATTTCGTACGGCAGATCGAGACCGACAAACAACCGCATGAACGTTTGATACCTTGTTACGTTGCTTATGGTAGCGCGAGATGAACTTCCGGTTACTACCGCGTGAATTTTACTCGCGACCGACCATTGAGGTCGCGCGCGCCCTGCTGGGTTGCGTGCTGGAGATGAGTGGGCCGCACGGGGAGCGCCGCGGCGGGCGCATCATCGAGGTCGAGGCCTATCTGCCGTTCATCGATCAGGCGGCGCACTCGTTCCGCGGGTTGACACCGCGCACGCGCGTCCTGTTCGGGCCGCCGGGCCACGCTTATGTTTACCTGGTCTATGGGATGTACCACTGCCTGAACATCGTCGCCGAGCCGGAGGGCACGCCGGGCTGCGTGCTGATCCGCGGCGTGGAGGGCATCGGCGACGGTCCCGGTAAGCTGACCCGCGCGCTCGGCATTACCTTGGAGCACTATGGCTGCGACCTGACGCGGGGACCACTCACGGTGCGGAGCGGGCGCGCACCGCTGGCGATCGATGTGACGCCACGGATCGGCATCCGCCAGAGCGCGGAACTGCCGCTGCGGTTTGTGGCCCGCGACTAGACGCTGGTATCGATCCCCATCCGGCCGCGTCGCGGCGGCTGGGGCGGACTTGCTACCAAGGGAAATTCACCGGCTGCGTTTCGTCGACCGATCATGGCCGCTAACTCTAGAATCTTCGGCGTGAGTAACTCCGACTGCGGCAGAGGATGGATCGGTTTATCAAGCTGTTTTCTCAGCGGATGAGAGCATTCCAATGACAGCAGAGAGACTTGTGTTCAGTGCACAAGTCTCCCTGCCGTTCGCGGCGAGACGCGCCGAAGTCTGGGAGGCAAAGACTACCGATTCAAACTGAAGCTCACAACGATCGGCGAGATCACTTCCACCGGATCGCCATTTAGCAGGGTGGGCGCATAGCGCCACTGCCGCACGGCCTGGAGCGCGGCCTGGACCAGCATCGGGTGTCCGCTGACCACGCTGAGGCTTAGGACCGTCCCGTCGCGTCCGATGACGGCCGTGAGCTGCACCGTACCCTCGGTTCGGGTCTGCAGCGCCAGAGGCGGGTAAATGGGCTTAGGCCCGTATTTGAGCTTGCCCGCCTGCACGTTTCCGCCTACCTGGAGCCGCGGAATTACGGCCGGCGGCTCGGCCTTCGCGACGGGTGGCGGGGTCCCAGACTTTGCCACCAAGTTATTGAAAAGAGAGTCGGCAGTGGTGCCGGTGCCGCCGGGCACACCGCCCTCAATACCGCCTGGAACGCCATTCTGGGCCACCGGCAAATCCGCATCGGCCAGGATCGCGACCTTGTCCGGAACTGCTTTTGGCTCAAACAGCCTGACGCTGTCGAAGTGGCGCAGAACGGCGTGCTGCACGGGCGCGGTCTGCGTTGCCGCGGGTGGCGGCGGCGGAGGCGGCGGCATGGGTGGAACCGCCAACATCGTCTGCAGCAGGGTTTTGGGCAGCAACTCCGGCCGCAACAGCGGAACTACCAGTAACGCGCTGACCAGGGCGGTTTGCAGAGCCGAAGAGGCGAGTACCGTCCAGCCGCGATTCGTGCGCGCGGTTGCTTCGATGAATGAGTCTTGGAACATCTGCGCTGCTCCTTTCCGTTGCGGCCGGCACTGTGCGATCCGCCGCTCCATTCTTTCCAAACACTCTATTTGACACTATTACCGATCAGTAGTTCCCCATTGTCTTAGATTATTTATTTTCAGGATTATGGCTAAAATGGGCACCGGCGGCGGGAAAATGGTGTCTTAATAGAGCTGGCTGTTTCCGCTCGCCCCCTTCCTTCTAACAGGCTGCTGAAAAACGGTCCTGTGGGACCGCTCCCTCACGGTCGCGGCTCAGAAACATACTGCAAACACAGGGGCAAATGGGAAAGCTGTGCGCGCCTGCGAGCATTCCTGGGCCTTTTCCAGCAGCCTGCTAAACGCCGTCAGGAGCGCCCGTGCGCGCGACGAAAAACGCACGCGTGACGGTCGACGGCACGGCGCGCGCGAGCTCTGCCACAGGCTGCTAGCCTGATAGACATGATTATTTCGATGAAGCGCCACGCGTCGAGAGCGGAAATCGACGAAGTGACCCAGCGCATTGAGGAGTTTGGTTACAAGATCCACACGATCGAGGGCGAAGAGCGGGTGGTGATCGGAGCCATCGGCGTCGGCGACACCAGTGCGTGTCTCGAGGCGCTGGAGGCGATGTCGCAGGTGGAGAAGGCGGTGCGGATCTCCGCGCCGTACAAATTCGTCAGCCGCGAATTCAAACCCGAGAAGACCGTAATCCGCATCGGGCATGGCGTGGAAGTGGGGGGCGAGGAATTCGTGGTGATGGCCGGGCCGTGCTCGGTGGAGAGCGAAAAGCAGATTCTCGAATCGGCGGAACTGGCGGCGCGCGGCGGAGCCAAGGTGCTGCGCGGCGGCGCGTTCAAGCCGCGGACCTCGCCCTACGATTTTCAGGGGATGGAAGAAGAGGGGCTGAAACTGCTGGCGCAGGCGCGCGAAAAGACCGGACTGGCGATCGTCACCGAGGTGATGAGCGACACCGACGCGCCGCTGGTCTCGCAATACGCCGACATCCTGCAGGTGGGCGCGCGCAACATGCAGAACTTCGCGTTGCTGAAGTCGCTGGGACGTTGCGGCAAACCGGTGCTGCTGAAACGCGGCTTGAGCTCGACCATCAAAGAACTGTTGATGTCGGCTGAATACATCGTGGCGCACGGCAACCCGGACGTGATCTTGTGCGAGCGCGGCATCCGGACGTTTGAAACGGCCACGCGCAATACGTGCGACATCAGCGCGGTGCCGGTACTACGGGAGTTGACGCATCTGCCCGTGATCCTGGACCCGAGCCATGCCACGGGCAAGCGCAGTCTGGTGCCGGCGCTATCACGGGCCGCCGTCGCCATTGGCGCTGACGGCTTGATCGTCGAGATCCATCCTAATCCGGCCAAGGCCGTCAGCGACGGGGCGCAGTCGCTCGACCCGGCCATGTGGTTCGCCATGATGAAAGACCTGCAGCCGTATTTTGCACTGTGGAAACTGGCGCGCACGGCGGAGATCGCAGCGCCGGCGCACTAAGCAAAGTGCGGACGCACGCGGCTCGGATTGAGTAATCTGCAAGAGTGAACATTCTCCAGCGGCGCTGGCGCATCGCGTTGGGCGCGGTCTTGCTCGTGATCCTCGCCGGAAGCCTGTATTGGTACCGGCCGGGCCCAACTCCGGCGGCGATGCTGCGGTGCCTGCCGCCGGGGGATGGCGCGGTGCTGTACGTAAACCTGAGCCTGCTGCGGAAGGTCGGATTGCTCGAGCGGATTGCGGGCCAGCCGGGCGGCGAGGAGCCTGAATACAAGCGCTTCGTCGAAACTTCGGGCTTCGATTACCGGCGCGATCTGGACGCGGCGATGGTCGAGCTACGCCCGGGTACAAATCTCATGGTGCTGCAGGGGCGGTTCAACTGGGCGCGGCTGGCGGAGTACGTGCGGTCGAACGGCGGGCAGTGCGCGAGTGAGTTTTGTTCCCTGCCGGGGAGCCGGCCGGAGCGGCGCATCTCATTCCAGCCGATCCAACGCCGGTTGATGGCACTGGCGGCGGGGACCGACCCGATGGGTGCGGCGTCAATCGGGAAAAACGCTTCGGTACCGCGGTTTGAACCGCCTTCGGCGCCTGTCTGGATGTATCTGCCCGGGTCGGCGCTCCATTCGCAATCGGAGCTGCCGCCGGGTCTGAACGCATTTTTGGACGCGCTCAGTGGCGCCGAGCGCGCGGTGCTAACCGTCGAGATCGGCGCCGGCGGAATCGAGGTCGTGCTCGCCGCGCCGTGCGCGACAGCCGACAAGGCAAAGACGATCGCGGAGCGTCTGAGTAGCGAGACGGCGACGCTGAAGGACCTGATCGCGCGTTCCGGCAAGACGCCGGAGCCTGCCAGCCCCGCAACGGTCTTGGCAGCCGGGCGCTTCAGCGCCGACCAGACGATCGTGCACGGGAAATGGCCGCTGAACAAAGCGTTCTTCGAGGGGTTAATAAAGTAAGGCCGTCGCGACGCTTCCAGGAAGAGAAGATTGCGCGCGCGCCGATCGTTCAAAAATCGATCGCAGCGAGGAGCTCGCTGGGCTTCTTGTGGAAGGCGCGGGCGATGGCCAGAAGGCTTTCGATCGAGGGCAGGTTGGCGCCGCGCTCGATGGAGCTGATCTGGCTGACGCTCAGGCGCGAGGCTTGAGCCAGATCCTTGAGCGACCAGTCGTGCTCGGCGCGCAACAGGCGGATGCGGTGGCCGAGTTTCTCGCGCAGACGGTTCTGCAGCGTGCGGCCGAGGCTGAAGGCCTCCACCGCGTTGGCCAGCACCTGGCGAATCTGGGCCAGGGTGAAAGGCTTGGGCAGGTAGTCGAAGACCTTGAGCTTGAACGTCGCGCGCATGTCCTCGAGCGACGGGTAGCCGGTGACGACGATCACGCACAGGCCGGGAAATCGGGCCTGGAGTTGCTCAAGCACGCTGTCGCCGCGCACGTCGCCCATTTTCATGTCGAGCAGCACGATGTCCGGGCGGTGCTCGGCGGCCTGCGCGAATAAGGCCTCCGGGTGGGTGAAAGTGCGGACGGTGTACTGGCCTTCGTCGCGCAGGAAATCCTCCATATAGCTGAGAAAATCCTGGTCGTCATCCAGCACCGCGACGTCGATCAGACCCTCCGGCGGGGGCGCGGGTTCGGGCGCGTTGTCGGTGTGGTTGGTCGTCATTCGTTCACTCCATAACGCAATCGAACGGATCTGCCAGAGAGATGCGCGCCTCGGACGGCGGATGCACCAGCAAGCACGAGAACCGCGCGCGGCCGCTGCGTCATTTCCGTGGTTCCTGCTCGGGGCCGGCGCTAGGGAGCGTGACTTCCAGGCGCGCTCCGCCGCCGGTTCGGTTAGAGGCGGCGATGGTGCCGCCGTGCTGATCGACGATGCCCGCGGCAATCGTCAATCCCAGGCCCGTGCCGCGGGCGTCGAGTCGCGTGGTCACGAATGCTTCGAAGATGTCAGGCAGCAGGTCGGGCGGGATTCCGGGGCCGTTGTCTTCCACCGAGATCGTGTGGACCGGTGGTTTGCCGGCGGTCCGTGGGCGGCTCGAAACCGAGATCCAACCGCCCGGCGCAATCGCATTTAGCGAGTTGCGCAGCAGGTTGACGAAGACCTGGATCAACTGGTCGGCGTTGCCGCAAACGTGCTCGCCGGCAGCGACGCGATTGTCGAAGCGCACAGCGGAGGATTTGTCGTCGATCGCCACGAGCTGCCAGGCGTCGTCGATCAATGGCCGGAGTTCCACGGCCCCGGACTCGCGCCGGCGCACGCGGGCGAAATCGAGCAGGCTGGCGCTGATGCGGCGCAGGCGCTCGGCGACACGTTGCATGCGCTCCAGCCGGCTGCGCGTGCGCTCGTCCGGATCGGTCTCGAGCAGCTTCTCGATCGAACCGTGGAGCACGGCGAGCGGCGTGTTGATTTCGTGGGCCACGCCCGCGCTGAGCAGGCCCAGGCTGACCAGGCGGTCCTGCGCCTCGAGGTGGCGCTTGGCCGCTTCGAGTTGTTCATTCTTGTTCTGCAGATCGCGGGCCACCAGTTCCAACTCGTCCTCATGCGCCCGCAAGCGGGTAAGCGTCTCGTTGCGCGAGCGCATGATCTGGCCGACCTCATCGCCGGGAATCAGCTCCCGGCCGATGATCTCGGCCTGGCGGTCGCCGTCGCGCGAGGCGGCGTCGGCATCGAGCATCAGATGGATCGGCCGATAGATGTAGCGTGGCAGGATCAGGAGCTCCAGGAGAAGCACCGCCAGAACGTAGACAACTATCAAAACAGACAAAACGGCCTTTTTTGCAGATAGGAGCAAGTCCGAGTAAAATGCAAGCGGCAATGTGATTCGATAAAAGCGTTTGCTATCTGGAATCCTTTTAAAGAGATGCTCGCTCGTGGCTGTGTACCGCCATAGTCCGTCCGGGTGCCGTTCGAAAAAGGCAGACGCTTCGGGAGTCAGTCCGAGCTCCTCGCCCGAGCCGGTTGTGAGGTCGTAGGCGCGAAGTTGTTGCTCACCGTGTTCCGGCGTCAGGTGGCGAAAACTATCCAGAATCAGGTCCACCTCGCGTACCTGCGCGACCCTGAGCCGGTACTCTACGGACGACGCCAATGTGAAGTAAACAAATATAGTTAGAACAAGAAAAAAGGCGTTGTGCAAGACCATCAGCTTGGGACGCACCCGCAGGTCCGCGAAGCGCCGGCCGATGCCGGTGAGGGGTCGATGATAATCCGTGCGGCTGATCACCGAAAACGGCGCATCGCGCGAGCGGCGCGCTGCATCACTACCTGATATGGAATTGCGGTCAGACAAGAATTATTTCTCCCATTGCAGAAATTCTACCGCTGTGCTAGAAATCTGCTAAGGAATTCTTCTATCGTAAGGAAGATTATATTGCGGTGGGGCAATCCTGGGGACTAAGGTTGCGTTGGAATGAACTAAACGGATGAGCGCCATTTTTCCAAAGGGTTTCGACACGACGGTACGCCTTGCAGGAGGCGTAGCACTCGTGGCCGTGGGAGCGGTTGCGGCCGTCGGCCTGTATCTGACTCACCCACAGCAGGTCGACACCGGCTATACACCGGTCCAACCGGTGGCCTATAGCCACAAGCTGCATGCGGGCAACCTGGGGTTGGACTGCACCTATTGTCACTACACGGTGGACAAGTCGAGCTTCGCGGCCGTGCCGCCAACCGAAGTGTGCATGAACTGCCACGTCCGCGTGAAGGACAAGAGCCCGAAGCTGCAACTGATCCGCGAGAGTTTTGCGACCGGCGAACCGGTGCCGTGGGTCAAGGTGCACCGGCTTCCCGATTACGTCTATTTCAATCATCAGGCGCACGTGACGGCCGGCGTCTCCTGTGTGAGCTGCCACGGCCGGGTCGACCAGATGGTGGAGGTGAGGATGGTCCAGCCGCTCTCCATGGCGTGGTGCCTCGATTGTCACCGCAACCCGGCGCCGAACGTTCGGCCTGTCGAATTCGTAACCAAGCTGGATTGGAAGCCCGAAGGCGACCCGGCGGAATTGGGATGGAAACTGATTCAGGCCAAGCACATCAATCCTCCGACGAATTGCTCGGGGTGCCACCGCTAGCCGGCAAGCGGCAGAAGAACGGATCAGCACGCGATGAAGCCTCTCGTTGAAATCAATCCGACCCGGCTGACGGGCAAGCAGTATTGGCGCAGCCTGGACCAGGCGGCCGCGACGCCGGAATTCCAGGAGTGGGTTACGAGCGAATTCCCCGAGGGCTACGCTACGGTCGACGGCACGAATCGGCGCACGCTGCTGAAGCTGATGGGCGCGAGCTTCGGTCTCGCGGGCCTCACCGCGTGCCGCCGCCCGGTCGAGAAAATCCTGCCGTTTTCGCGCGCCTCGGAGGGTTACATCCACGGCCAGCCGCTGCACTACGCGAGCGTGGCCACGTTCAATGGAACGGCGGCGGGCGTGATTGTCACGACCATCGAAGGCCGTCCGATCAAGATCGAAGGCAACCCCAAGCACCCGTATTCACTGGGCGCCACCAATGCGCACCTGCAGGCTTCGTTGCTGAGCCTGTACGATCCCGATCGCGCGAAGGAAGTCCAGCATAAGGGCGCGCGGAGCAGCTGGGACGAGTTCGCCGCGTGGGCCAAAGCCGAGTTCGACGTTACCAAGCAGGGCGACGGCTCGGGCCTGCGAATTGTCTCGGAAAGGAACGCTTCGCCAACGCTGGCGTCCGTGCGCACGGATCTGTCGAAGAGATTTCCGAAAGCGCTGTGGGTCGAATACGAGTCGGTGAATCTCGACGCAGCGCGCGCCGGAGCAGCGCTGGCCACGGGGCAGAGTGTCGAGCCGCACTTCGTGTTCGACAAAGCCGACGTCGTGTTCTCGCTGGACTGCGATTTCCTGGGCCTCGACTCTGCCAGCATCCTGCCGGTGAAGCAGTTTTCAAAACGCCGGCGTGTTGAGCAACCGGGCGACAAGATGAACCGGCTGTACGTGGCGGAGGCGAATTACTCGCTGACGGGCGCGATGGCGGATCACCGTCTGCGCGTGAAAGTCGGCGATGCCGGCGCGCTGGCGCTCGAACTGGCCAAGGAATTGAACGTCTCCGGCAAAGAGCTGAAGGTGCTCGGCAATGCTGCGGACAAGACCGGCAAGTTCGTCACGGAACTGGCCAAGGATCTGGCCGAACACAAGGGCAAATCGATCGTGGTCGCGGGGCCGAGGCAGCCCGCTGCGGTGCATGCGCTGGTTTTCGCGATCAACGCAACGCTGGGCAACATTGGACAAACGGTGGCGTTCACCAAGCCTCCCAGCGAGCTGACGAACTCGCTGGAGCAAGTGAAACAGCTTGTGGCGGACCTCGATGCCGGCAAAGTGAAGACGCTGGTCCTGCTCGGCGGCAACCCGGTCTACACGATGCCCACCGACCTGAACTTTGGCGCGGCCGTCAAGAAGGCCGCGGCGAGCGTCGCGCTGACCGAGGAGGAGAACGAGACCTGGCTGGCGAGTGAGTGGCGGTTGCCGATGGCGCACGCGCTGGAATGCTGGGGCGATGCGCGGGCCCTCGATGGCACGGCTTCGATTCAGCAGCCGATGATCGAGCCGCTGTACGGCGGCAGGAGCGTGCTGGAAGTGGCCGCGCTGGTCGCGGGCAGGGAACCGGCCACAGGCTACGGATTGGTCAATGCCTTTTGGACGGCACAGTGGCCGGCCGCGGAGCGCGAGAAGAGATGGAAGGCTTCATTGTTCGACGGCATCGTGGCCGAGGCCAAGGCAGCGGCGGTGAGTGTGCCTGTCGATGCAAAGAAAGCGTTGGCCGCGGCGGCGGGGCGGATCGAACCGGCGCGGGCAGGTCTCGAAGCAGCGTTTTATCCGAGCCACAGCGCCTACGACGGACGATTCGCCAACAACGCGTGGATGCAGGAAGCGCCTGATCCGATGACCAAAGTCGTCTGGGATAACGTCGCGCTGATCAGCAAGACCACGGCCGGCAAGTTGGGTTTGCGGGACGGCGATCTGGTCTCGCTTTCGAAGGGCCAACAGAAGATCGACGTGCCGGTGATGGTGCAGCCGGGCCATGCCGACGATTCGATTTCGCTCTTTCTGGGTTATGGACGCGCGGCTTGCGGGCGCGTGGGACAGGGCGTCGGGCATCGCGTGGAGGGCTTGCGCACCACGGATCACTTTTTCCTCGTATCTCAAGTGGACTTGAAAAAGACCGGCGAAACGTATCAGATAGTCACGACGCAGGAGCACCACCGCATGGAAGGCCGGCCCATCGTGCGCGAGGCCAGCAGCGAGGAATACCAGAAGGAACCCGCGGCCATCAAGGAGATGGCCGAGTCGCCCAAAGGCCTCACGCTGTTCCCCTTCCACGACTATTCGAAGGGCTACCAATGGGGCATGTCGATCGACCTGAGCGCCTGCATTGGCTGCAACGCGTGCCTGGTGGCGTGCCAATCGGAGAACAATATCGCGGTGGTCGGCAAGGACCAGGTGCGACGCGGACGCGAGATGCATTGGATCCGTCTGGACCGCTACTACACGGGCTCGGACGAGGAAGCGCAGGTGGTGACGCAGCCGATGGCGTGCCAGCAGTGCGAGAACGCGCCCTGCGAGTCGGTGTGCCCCGTGGCGGCGACGTCGCACAGCCCCGAAGGTCTGAACGACATGGCGTACAACCGCTGCGTCGGCACGCGCTACTGCCTGAACAACTGCCCTTACAAAGTGCGCCGCTTCAATTTCCTGGCATGGAACAAGGACGTGCCGGAAGTCCGCAAGCTCGTCTTCAACCCGGATGTGACGGTGCGTATGCGGGGCGTGATGGAGAAGTGTACGTACTGCGTACAACGCATCGAGCGCGGCAAGATCGCGGCTAATGCAGATGGGCGGCGGCTGCTGCGGGAGGGCGAAGTCGTGAGCGCCTGCCAGCAGGTCTGCCCCGCCGACGCGATCGTTTTCGGAAACATCAACGACCCCCAAAGCCGCGTGTCGAAGCTGAAGAAACAGGCCCGCGATTACGAACTGCTTGGCGAATTGAACATTCGCCCCCGCACCACTTACCTCGCCCGGCTGCGCAATCCGAATCCCGCGCTAGAGCCCGCCGCGGAAAAGGAGAATCCCTAGTCCATGGCAGACCTGGCCATCGATCACGACTTCGAGCTGAGCCCGCCATTGGTGCAGGGCGGGATGACGTATGCGGACGTCAGCGAGAAGGTCAGCGCCATTACGGAGAACAAGCCGCCGAAGCAGTGGTACTACGCGATTGCTGTCACGAGCCTCATGACGCTGATGCTCTTCGGATGTTTGACGTATCTCGTCACTACCGGCATCGGCGTGTGGGGCAATAACAACCCGGTTGGCTGGGGCTGGGACATCACCAACTTCGTCTGGTGGATCGGCATTGGCCATGCTGGAACACTCATCTCGGCGATTCTGTTCCTGTTCCGCCAGAAGTGGCGGACTTCGATCAACCGCGCGGCCGAGGCGATGACGCTGTTTGCCGTTGCCAGCGCGGGCATCTATCCGCTGTTCCACACCGGTCGACCGTGGCGCGCGATCTACTGGCTGTTCCCGCTGCCGAATTCGTACCTGCACCTCTGGCAGAACTTCCGCAGTCCTTTGATGTGGGACGTATTCGCGGTCTCGACCTATGCGACCGTTTCGGCACTGTTCTGGTTTACCGGTCTCATTCCCGATCTGGCAACGCTGCGCGATCGGGCGACGAATCGAATCCGCAAGCTGGTGTTCGGACTGCTGAGCTTGGGCTGGCGCGGCTCCGCGTCGCAGTGGCGGCATTATGAATTGGCGTACTTGATTCTAGCTGGCCTTTCCACGCCTCTCGTACTCTCCGTGCACTCAATCGTGTCATTCGATTTTGCTACCGCGGTGCTGCCCGGCTGGCACACGACAATCTTTCCTCCGTACTTTGTCGCTGGCGCAATTTTCTCCGGCTTCGCGATGGTTGTAACGCTGATGACCGTTGCGCGCTGGGTCTATAACCTGGAAAACCTGATCACGATCAAGCACCTCGAGAATATGTGCAAGGTAATACTTGCGACCGGCTCTATCGTCGGCTTCGCCTACGCAACCGAGTTCTTTATCGCCTGGTACAGCGGCAATCCCTATGAGCGCTTCGCCTTCATGAATCGCGCCTTTGGACCCTATTGCTGGGCCTATTGGACGATGATTACCTGCAACGTCGTAGTGCCGCAACTCTTCTGGTTCAGTAAGTTTCGCACGACGCCTGCGCTGATGTTCATCCTGGCTATCTTCATCAACATCGGCATGTGGTTCGAACGCTTTGTCATCATCGCCTCCTCGCTGCACCGCGATTTTCTGCCTGCTTCGTGGGGTTATTTCACTCCGACCTGGGTAGATATTTGCACGTTCGCTGGCACCATCGGCATGTTCCTCACGCTTTTCCTGTTGTTCCTGCGCTTCTTGCCCGCCATCGCGATGAGCGAGATCAAAGGCGTTTTATATCAGCAGAACCAACAGCAGAAGGGAGCTCACGAATGAGCACGAGCTTTCTCGACAAGCTGCCAGTACCCGCGTTTCTCAAGTCTGCCGCTGAGATTAAGTGCTATGGTGTCGTCGGTGACTTCGAATCTCCTGACGATCTGCTGCGCGCCATCCGTACTCTGCGCACAGCCGGTTTCACGAAACTCGAAGCCTACTCGCCCTTCCCCATTCACGGCATTGGCGAGGCCCTGGGTGAGCCGCGCTCGCCGCTTGGACGGATTGTCATCGTGGCCGCGCTTCTAGGGCTGGCGAGCGCACTCGCGCTGCAGTGGTGGACCGGCGCGGTAGACTACAAGCTCGTAATCGCCGGCAAACCGCTATTTGCTCTTGAACCTTCGGTACCGATCATGTTCGAGCTGACAATATTGTTCGGTGCTTTCGGGGCCGTCCTGGGTATGTTTCATCTCAACCGGTTGCCCACCTACTATCATCCGTTTTTCAACTACTCACAGTCGGAAGGCGCTACCAACGATAGGTTCTTGCTCGCTGTCGAGGCGGCCGATCCGAAGTTCAGAGGCGAGGAAGTAAGGACGCTGCTCGATTCGCTCGGCAGCCGCCACACGGAATTGGTCGAAGCCTGAGGAGTCGACCTGTAAGTCATGGACTTCCCAATCGCCAACAAGCGCACGGTCACTGCCCTCGCGGTCATCGCTCTAAGTCTGCTCAGCGCAGCCTGTGCGAACTTTCCTACGCGCGAGCCTCCCTTCTGGATCTTCCCTGACATGAAGAAACAGGACAAAGTGAAGTATGAGAGCGAGAGCCCGTTCTTCTCCGACCGCCGCGGCAGCCGCCGCCCCGTGGCCCACACGGTGGCGCAAGAGACCTACAGTCCGGATGTTCCGTACTCGACCGGCATCGAAACTGATGGAACGTATGTTGCCAGGAATCCAGTGCCCATGGACCGCGCGCTGCTGGAGCGCGGTGAAGCCAAGTTCAATGTTTATTGCTCACCATGCCACGACCGGACCGGCTCTGGCCACGGAGTGGTTCCGGCAAAGAGCAACTGGATTCCGGGCAACCTGCACGACGAGCGGATCGTCGGCTTCGTGGATGGTGAGTTGTTCCATGTTGTCACGAACGGACGCCGGAGTATGCCCAGCTACCGGTTTCAGATTACCGAAAAGGATCGCTGGGCCATTGTCGCGTACGTACGCGTGTTGCAGCGTACATGGCTGGGCAAGTTGGCTGATGTCCCGCCCGAGGTTCAGACGAGGTTGAGGTAGACCATGGCGCAATCCCCTAAAATCGCACATTCCAGCGCTCCGCACCCTCGTGCGAATGACACATACTTCGTCCCCGTGGACACTTGGGTGCGCGTGCGGAACTCAATGCTCTTCATTGCGATCATTGGCTGGATCGCCGCTATCATCGGCTGCGTGAGTGAGCCTGAGAGCTTTTTCTCGTCCTATCTTGTCGCTTTTCTTTTCTGCATCAGCGTCGCCATCGGTGCCTTGTTCTACGTGATGCTGCAGCATCTGACGGGCGCCGCCTGGAGCGTAACGGTGCGGCGGTTGATGGAGGCGCTGATGCGGACCATGCCGCTCTTTCTGCTGTTGTTCGCGCCGCTTACCTTTGGTCTGCATTACTTATATGCGTGGTCGCACGCGGATGCCGCTCAGGACCCGCTGCTCAGACAAAAACTCGGCTACCTCAATGACCAGTGGTTTGCGATTCGCGGCTTTCTGGTAATCGCTTTATTCAGCCTGTGGGCGCTGATCCTATACAACAAATCACGTCGGCAGGACGATTCCGGATCCGTACAGCAGACCTTAAGCGCCGAGCGCTGGAGTGCGCCAGGGGTCCTATTGCTCTTCATCGGCGGCTCGGTGGCCTCCTTTGACTGGATCATGTCGCTCGACGCGCGCTGGTACTCGACAATGTTCGGAGTGATCTTCCTTGCGGGCGGAGCAATGGGCTTCATGGCGGTTCTCATTATCGTCTGTCTGTGGCTCCGGGCGAATGGTTATCTTTTGAACACGGTTAACACTGAGCATTATCATGATCTCGGTAAGTGGCTATTCACGCTGATGGTGTTTTGGGCCTATGTCGCGTTTTCCCAGTACATGCTGATCTGGTACGCAAACATGCCGGAAGAGACCATCTGGTTCAAGCGGCGCATCGATGGTTCGTGGCTGTATGTGGCTCTATTACTCATTGCCGGTCACTTCTTGATCCCTTTGTTCGCCATGTTGCCGCGCGCCCTCAAACGGAACCGCGGTGCATTGGCCTTTTTCGCCGGCTGGCTGCTTCTTATGCATTACGTTGATCTTTATTGGCAGGTAATGCCTGTCTTCTATCAGCGTGGCTTCGGCATGCACTGGCTCAGCCCTGTCTGCCTGGTCGCGATCGCCGCTACGATGAGCCTGGTATTCTGGTCGAGCTTCCGCGAAACGCCTCTGGTGCCCGTGGGCGATCCACGCCTGAAGCAGTGTCTGGCCTTCCATAACGCTTAGGGCCGTCAGGAGGAATGAATGGCAGACATTGAACAAGATGTTCGCAAAGACGTCCAATTCCAGACGGCTGTGGATTTCGACCACCGCGATCCGAAAGCCGGTATGATTGTCGTCATTGCCGTCACGACAGTGATCATCTTGGCCGCTTTATGCGGCGGGGTTTACTGGTTCTTTAACGTCTACTACGAACAGGTTGAGTTCAGCCAGTACAGCGGCGTGGCCAGTAAGGAGCTGATCGCGATTCATGAGAGAGAAGATGAGCAACTTCACAAGTACGGTTACATCGATAAGCAGAAAGGCATGGTTCGCCTGAGCGTAGAACGCGCCATGGAGCTTGTCGAACTGGAAGCGAAGCATGGCCAGTTCAGTTGGAATACTAAGACCTATCCGGCCCAACCGGAACTGCCCGGTGGGGCGGCCGGTATGCGCTGGAAAGCTGATGGAACAGGCACGGCGGCGAGTATTGCCGCGCCCGAAATGATTACGAAGGGATCACCGGCTGCACACGATGCGTCTGTTGCGAAAAAGTAGTTTTCTCGCTGCGGCTTTTGTGGCGTTGGGCGCGAGCGTCTTCGCTGATTCTCCCGAAGAGCGCAAGCCGCTGGAACTGGAACAGGTCGGCGTCACCGAGCACCTCAATCAGAAGGTGGATCTGAATCTCACTTTTATCGCCGAGGACGGCTACCCGCATGCACTGAAGGAGTACTTTCATGCGGGCCGGCCGGTACTCCTGAACCTCGTCTATTACACCTGCAAGATGTTGTGCAATGTGGTGCTGAACGCTCAGGTCCAATCGCTGCGAAAGCTCGATTGGACGCCCGGCGACCAATATGAGATCGTGACGATCAGCTTCGATCCGACGGAGAACTTCCAACTGGCTCGTGAGAAAAAGGCAGCATATCTGGAGAGCTTTGGACGCCCAGCGCCCGGGTGGCACTTCCTGTCCGACAACTCGGACAATGCGCGGAAGCTTGCGGTCCAGGTGGGTTTCGGCTACAAGTTCGACGAGCAGACGGGTCAGTTCGCGCATCCCGCTGTCGTGTTCATTCTGAGCCCGGAGGGCCGCGTGTGCCGCTATCTATACGGCGTCCAATTCAAACCGATGGATATTCGCCTTGGCCTGACGGAGGCGGCGAAGGAACAGTTCGGCGTCACCGACAGAATTCTTTTGTTCTGCTATCACTATGACCCTGCGGCCAAGGGCTACGTGCCGTTCGCGGAAAACTTCATGCGCATCGGCGGCGCGCTGACTGTTCTTATCCTCGGTTTTGTCTTGTACGGCCTCTGGCGCCGTGAACGGGCGGCTGCGGCAAGGATTCGTCCAATGGTGACTGCAAAATGAATTGGTTTGAGAGATTTCTGCTGCCCAATGCGGCCGCAACCCACGCCAGTGACGTAGATGGGCTCTTTATGTTCATCATCTACCTCACGATCTTCTTCTTCTTCTTTAACGCCGGTCTGACCTTTTACGCGGCCCGCCGCTGGCGCCGCCGCTCGCCAAACGACGTCACGCCGCATGTCACCCACAACACGAAATTGGAACTAGTCTGGAGCATCATTCCGTTACTCGTAGTAATGATGATCTTCTTTTGGGGCTTCAAAGGTTACGTCAAAGCGGCCGTGGCGCCGAATGACGCCACGGAAATCGTTGTGACTGCGAAGAAGTGGGTTTGGCAGTTTGAGTATCCCGACGGCACGCGCACGCTGAACGACCTTCATGTGCCTCTGAATAAGCCCGTGAAGCTGGTAATGCACTCCGAAGACGTGATCCATAGCTTCTTTGTCCCGAGCTTTCGTTTGAAGCGCGACGTCATTCCCGGTCGGTATACCCAACTCTGGTTCACGGCAACCGAGCCCGGCGTTCAGCAGGTCTTCTGCGCCGAGTACTGCGGCAAAGGCCACTCCGACATGCTCGCCAAAATTCACGTCGACACAGACGAGCAATACGAGACCTTTCTACGCGAAGGCGACGAGCAGGTTCGGCAGATGCCGCTTCCAGAACTCGGTCGGCAGGTTTACGAGAACAAAGGCTGCGCGACGTGCCACTCGATCGATGGAACGCGCGGCCAGGGTCCATCCTGGAAGGGCATCTACGGCCAGGTTCACATGGGCACGGACGGCAAGGGCCACCTGGTAGACGAAAACTACATCCGGGAATCAATTCTTTATCCGCAGGCAGTCATCGTGCAGGGCTATGAGCCGATCATGCCGACTTTTCAGGGTTTGTTGCGCGAGCGTGAAATCCTGGGCGTGATCGAGTACATCAAGTCGCTGAAGTAATAGAGGCGCTACTAGAACGGAGAATCTTAAAATGGCGAATGCACTCTCCACGACGGCCACCGGCCACTCGGCTCATTTACACGGCGACTACCTCGACGATCCGCCAGGCCTCAGGAGCTGGCTGACTACCGTTGACCACAAGCGGATCGGCCTGATGTACCTGTGGTCGGTTACGTTCTTCATGATTGTCGGCGGCCTGTTCGCCATGCTGATCCGTTTGGAACATCTGACGCCCGGCCGGACCATCATGAGCGCTGAGCAGTACAACCGCGTGTTCACCCTGCACGGCGCCGTCATGGTGTTCCTGGTGATCATTCCGGCGATCCCCGCCGCGCTCGGTAACTTCGCCTTGCCGCTGCTTCTTGGCGCAAGAGACGTCGCTTTCCCGCGGATCAACCTGATGAGTCTCTACCTGTACTGGACCGGCGCCCTGATGGCGCTGGGCACGCTCTTTATGGGAGGCGTCGACACTGGTTGGACCTTTTACACTCCCTACAGTACGACCACCGGCGGCGGTGTGACCTTGATGGTTCTCGCCGCGTTCGTTCTAGGATTCTCATCCATTTTCACGGGCGTCAATTTCATAGCTACAGTGCACAAACTACGCGCGCCTGGCATGGGTTGGTTCGACATGCCGTTGTTCTGCTGGGGCATGTACTCAACGGCGCTGATCCAGATCCTGGCCACGCCCGTACTCGGCATTACTTTACTGCTACTGGTGATGGAACGTGTGCTTCACATCGGAATCTTCGACCCGCAGCTCGGCGGCGACCCGGTGCTGTTTCAGCACTTCTTCTGGTTCTATTCCCACCCGGCTGTTTACATCATGATCCTACCGGCCATGGCGGTCATGTCCGAGGTGATCCCTACTTTTTCTCATAAGACGATCTTCGGTTATAAGGCCATAGCGTTCAGCTCCGTGGCAATCGCGCTGCTCGGCTTCCTGGTCTGGGCGCATCACATGTTTGTCGCGGGAATGAGCACCTACGCCGGTGCGATTTTTTCGTTCCTGACCTTCTTTATCGCAATTCCATCGGCCATCAAAGTATTCAACTGGATCGCCACCATGTGGCAGGGCTCTATAGAGCTGCGTACGCCGATGCTATATGCCATCGCGTTCCTGCTGCTGTTCACCATCGGGGGGCTGACCGGTCTGTTCCTTGCCTCTCTGGCCACCGACGTCCACCTACACGACACATACTTCGTCGTCGCGCACTTCCATTTCGTAATGGCGGGCTCCAATCTGTTCGGGCTGCTGGCCGGATTGCACTACTGGTGGCCGAAGATGTATGGCCGCCTGTACAACGAGACCCTCGCGAGCCTCGGATGTGTGCTGACTTTCATCGGCTTCAACGCAACATTTCTTCCTCAGTTTGTTCTGGGAAGCCGCGGCATGCCGCGCCGGTATTTCAACTACCTCCCGCAGTTTCAGGCGTTGCACGTCGCCTCCACCATCGGCAGTTGGATTCTGGCCGCGGGACTGTTTCTCGCTCTGGCCACTCTGCTCGCATCACTGCGCCGGCCGAAGGGAATGGTCGACAACCCATGGGGCGGCAAGACGCTTGAGTGGATGACCTCCTCGCCGCCCCCGACGCACAACTTTGAGGGACAACCGCTGCCGCAGCATGGTCCCTACGACTACCGCCCGGTGCCGGTGCCGCTGGGCGTCGAAAGGCACGAAGGCTGAGCGAACCCGAGACCGCGCGACTTGGTATCTAAGAGAAATCCACGATGAGTGAAGCAACAACAACCGTCCACGCCGAACCCGAACATTCGCCGTTCCTGCAGCACCATTTCCAAGGGATGGGGCAGCAATTCGATGCTTCGAAGATCGGCATGTGGCTGTTCCTGGTTACCGAAGTGCTCCTGTTCGGCGGCCTGTTCGTCGGCTACGCGATTATGCATGCCAAGCACCCCGAGGCGTTCATGCAGGCCCATCATCACCTCAGCCGTCCGCTCGGCACCCTCAATACGGTCGTGCTGCTGGTCTCGAGTTTCACTATGGTTATGGCCGTCTGGTCGGCTCAGACATCGAAACGCAAACTCCTGATCCTGTTTTTGAGCCTGACGCTGCTCCTCGCCTGCGTGTTCCTCGTCGTCAAAGGTTTCGAGTACAACCATAAGTTCGAGGAAGGGCTGCTGCCGGGCAAGTTCTACACGCATCAGGGCGATACCGTGCCCGGTCAGTTCATGTTTTTCAGTTTCTACTTCATGATGACCGGTCTGCACGGCATCCACGTGCTCGCCGGCATGGGCGCTATCTCGTGGTTGCTCCGGCGCGCGCTGCGCGGCGATTTTTCTTCGGTGTATTTCGGTCCAGTCGATCTCGTTGGTCTCTATTGGCACCTGGTGGACATGATCTGGATATACCTTTTCCCGCTCATGTATCTGATTTCCTGAGGAGGCACGCCAGCATGGAACATATCGGCGTTAGGGAAGACATCGAAGCAACCGACGCTCACGCGCATCCCGTTACCGGGCCTAGGACCTACGCTCTCATCTTGCTCGTTCTGCTCGTGCTGACTGCCGTGACGGTGACTGCCGCGGGCATTAACTTCGGTCCGTACAATACGGTCATCGCGCTGATCATCGCGTCACTGAAGGCATCGCTCGTGGCGCTCTTCTTTATGAACCTGCGCCACGACAAGCTCAGCGCCGTCATCTTTGTATCCGGCTTGCTTTTTCTTGCCGTGTTCCTCATATTCACCTTGTTCGATATCAACACCCGCACGCCGCTTTTTCCGGATAACTTGAAGGAACCGGTGAAGGAGTTCCCGGGCGCGCCGCTGAATAAGCCGATACAACCTTCGACGGGGACCGCTCCCGCTGGCTCCTAAACGCGGCGGCGTTGTCGCTCCGCGAAATGTCCAAACTCCAGGAAGGGGTTAGGTCCCGCTGCGGCCCAGACTCGCGCTCGACAATTGTCAACTTCTTAGGTCGGGAATCCGTGGCTTTTCCGTCCAAAATCAATTTCTTTCCCCTCTCTTTCGCCATATCTTTGTCAGCCTTCGATACATCATCGCAAGTCCCGATTCGAGCGTTCCGCGCGTCTAATGAGGTGCGCTCTTCTTGACGACGCAGGAGCCGGGCGCCCGCTGCCAGACCACTACTCCTGGTAGGCTTGAGTTTCTAGCCCCTCAATAATGGAGCATGGTGCTTGACTTCGAGATCCAGTCCGGCTACTGTGAAATCACACTCCCCCGAGCGGCCGTTCGTCCGACATAGCGGATCGAGCGCGCCGGAACCATTGGCATTCCGTTGAGAGGAAACCGCCTTTGTTAATACTTAAGCGTATTGAAATTCAAGGGTTTAAGTCGTTCTGTGACCGCACGGAAATGCGCTTCTCGGGGCGCGGCGTGGCGGCTGTCGTGGGACCCAACGGGTGCGGCAAATCCAACCTCAGCGACGCCATCAGTTGGGTGCTCGGCGAACAGTCTGCGAAAACCCTCCGCGGCTCCCGCATGGAGGACGTGATTTTCGCCGGAACCCGCGACCGCAAACCCGTCGGCATGGCGACGGTCACAATGACCTTGGTCGATCCGGAAGGCAAGACTTCCATCCCCGGCCAGCGTCCCGACGCATCTAAGGCTGCCAGGCTCGCGCAACCCGGTTCTCCATCCAGCGGAGAAACGGTCGAAGTCGCCGTGGCTGCCGCCACTGCGATTGTCGCCGAACAGCCTGCGCCGGTCGAACTCGACGCCGGCGCTCTGAAGATCGAACACGTCGCGGCGGACTCTCACACCAACGGCAACGGCCACACCAACGGGAATGGTCACACCAACGGTCATGCCAACGGCCACGCCGCCGTCCCCGATACGGCACTCTCCGCGGCCGCCGCGTGGCCTCGTCACGAGCAGGAGATCACCATCACGCGCCGGCTCTTCCGCTCCGGCGAAAGCGAGTACCTGATCAACGGCCGCATGGCGCGCCTCCGGGATATCCAGGAACTCTTTATGGGCACGGGACTCGGCCCCGAATCCTACGCCATCATCGAGCAGGGCCGGATAGGCCAGATCCTCTCGTCCAAGCCGCTCGATCGCCGCGGCATCATCGAGGAAGCGGCCGGCATCAGTAAGTTCAAAACCAAGCGGCGTCTGGCCGAAGCGAAGCTTGAAGGGGCCAAGCAGAATCTGACGCGCGTCTTCGACATCCTCGAAGAAGTCGGCCGCCAGGTGAACTCGCTCAAGCGCCAGGCCGGCAAGGCGCGGCGTTACGAGGAGTTGAAGAACGAACTCGACTCACAATTGCGCACGGCGCTGACTGGCCGTTACTACCTGCTGGCGCGTGAAGCCGCGCGCGTCGCTGCTGAGTTGCAGCAGGCAGCGCTCGAATCCCAACGCCTGCAGGTCGCCGTCGAGGCCGGTGAAAAGGAACTCGCCGCGGCGCGTGAGCGCGGCTATCAGACCGAAGCGGAACTGACCGAGGCCCGCAAGCGCCTGGCCGAAGTGCGCGTCGAAATTGAACGTACGCGCGGTCTGATCGATTCGCAGGCCCGGCAGGTCGCGGGCATCGAGCAGCGTCTCCAGGACGGGGAAACCGAGACCGGCCAACTCTCCGAGCGTCTGCAAGCGCTCGAGCAGGAACGCGAACACTTCGATGTTTCATTCGCTGAGATTCACGCCGCCGCGGAGCAGGCCCGCGAGCGCCTGCAGGCCAAGACCGCCGATCGTGACACGCTGCAGAATCAGCTTCGCGAACGCGAGCGCGACCTCGAATCCTCGCGCCAGCAAGTGGTCCGCCTCCTCGGCGAAGTCTCCGGCTTGCGCAATCAGCTTGGACAGATCGACGCCTACCTGGCCTCCATCGACCGCGACACAGCGCGTGTGCGCAAGGACGAAGAGAGCGCCAGCGCCGATCTCGAGTCTCTCGAACTCTCCCGCACTGAATTCGGCGAGCGGCTGGCCGCGCGCCAATTGGAACTTGAGTCCCTGGCCGAACGCCGCGCACGCATCGACGCCGAGTCGCAGGAGAAGCGCCAGGCCGTTCAGCAAACCCGCCGCGATCTCGATGCCTTGAACTCCGAAACGCAAGGCCTGCGCGCCCGCCGCGATTCGCTCGCCCAGATTCTCCAGCATCGTTCGTACGCCAATACCTCGGTCAAGCGCCTGTTCACCGCGATCGAACAGAATCAGGCCCAGGGGCTGAAGCCTGTCGGTGTCCTCGCCGACTTCATCGAGTTGAAGGATCCGCGCTTCGAGCGCGCCGCCGAAGAGTTTCTCCACGAAGAGCTGGAATACCTCGTCGTGCGCGACTGGGGCGAGGCCCAGCGTGGCATCGAGCTTCTGCGCGCCGAGCTCGACGGCCGTGCCACCTTCCTGGTCGAACCCGATTTTACGAACGATAAGTCCGATGTTCACTTCGCGCCCGTCGCCGAGCCGCCCATCGGTCCTGAAACCGGCATCGCCGGCCGCTTGTGCGAAGGCATTCGATTCACCAACGGGCTGACCAATGCCCCGGCCGAGTTGCTGCCGCGCCTCGCGCGTTGCTATCTCGCCGAGTCGCGCGCGTGTGCCGAGCAATTGGCGTTTCAATACCCCGACTTGTTTTTCCTCCTCGACGACGGAGCTTGTTACCACGGCCATGCCGTGACGGGAGGCAATAAGTCGGCCAGCGGTCCGCTGGCGATGAAACGCGAGTTGCGTGAACTCTCCGCGTTGTACGAGAAGAAGAATCGCGAAGCCATCGCTGCGCGGGAATTACTCGACTCGCTCGAAAAGGCCAGCCAGCTTCTCGCCGAAGAACTGGACATCGTCCGCACCGAGCTGCAGAAGCAGGAGAAGGAAACCCTGCTGCTCGACCAGGAGATGCGCAAGATCGCGGAGGAGTCCAAGCGCGCCGCACAGAAGCTCTCCTCGGCGCGGCTCGAGCTCGACCGGCTGGCCCGCGACTCCGCCCAATCGCGCGCCGAGCGCGAACGCAAGCAGGCGCTCGTCGTCGAGAAAGACGCAGCGCGCTCGGCCCTCGAGAAAGCGCTCGAGGATGGGCGCTCCGAACTCGAGCAGCTCCGCCTGCGCGTGGCTCTACTCTCCGAGGAGCACTCCGTGTTGCGCGTTGAGCTCGCCGGCCTCGACGAACGCCGCCGCGGCCTCGAGGGCGCCATGGCGCGCCTCGATCAGCAGAACCGCGAAGTCTTCAATCGTCGCGCCAATCTCTCCAGCGAGCTGGAGCGGCTCGGCGTTTCTCGCACCCGCCTGCTCGAAAACAACCTCGCGCTCGACCAGCGCGCCACCTCCCTGCAGGATGAGCAGCAGCACTTCGAAACGTCCGTCGCCGGCCTCGCCGAACGGGAAGCCTCGGAGCGCGCCTCGCTCCAGGCCGGCGAGGAGGATCTCAAGCGATTGCGCCAGAGCGCAGCAACTGCTCTCGAAGGCCGCGGCCAAATTGAACTCGAACTCGTCCGCCGCCAGAGCGAGTTGAAGTACCTGGACGAGACCAGCCGCAAGGATCTCAATATTGCGGTCGCCGATCTTGCGGCGGAAATGGCGCGCGCAGCCGCGGAGGCGGCCCAGGCCCAGGAGGGTGATCAGGCTTCTCGAACCGCGTCTGAAGATATCGACGCAACCGCCGTGGCCGTGTCGGCAGCGGCCTTGGAGAAGGACGAGTGCGCTGTCGTTGAGGCCGAGGAACGGGTCGTCGAGATCCGCAAGCGCATCGAAGCCCTCGGTCCAGTCAACCCCGAGGCCTGGCATGAATACCAGGAAGCGCACCAGCGCTACGATTTCCTCAACGCCCAGCGCCAGGACCTGCTCGACTCCATTCGCGACACGGAAAAGGCAATCAACGAAATCGACACCGAAAGCCGCAAACGCTTCAACCAGGCCTTTGAGGTCATAAACCAGAACTTCAAGGAAATGTTTACGAAGCTTTTCGGCGGCGGCGTGGGCGAGATGCGTTTGACCGGCGATGGCGACACCCTCGAACAGGGCATCGAAATCGTGGCTCAGCCTCCCGGCAAACGGCTGCAGAATGTGCTGCTGCTCTCCGGCGGCGAGAAAGCGCTCACGGCGGTCGCTCTGCTGATGGGCATTTTCCGCTTCCAGCCCAGCCCCTTCTGCATTCTGGACGAGGTCGACGCGCCTCTCGATGAGGCCAACGTCGGCCGCTTCACGCAGTTGATTAAGGATATGGCGGCGCAGACACAGTTCATCGTCATCACCCATGCGAAGAAGACGATGGAGGCCGCCGAAGGCCTGTATGGCGTCACCATGCAGGAACAGGGCGTCTCGAAGCTCGTGAGCGTCCGGTTGTCTGCGCCGCCACCTCCCCCGGTCCTCGCCGGCGCCTCGCAAACGGCGCCGCGCGCTTGACCCCGGGAGATGCTGTCATGGCCGCGCGCCCGCACCTGATCGGGATCGCCGGGCCTTCCTGCGCGGGTAAAACGGAGCTCGCGCGCTGGCTCGCCGCGCGGCTTCATGCGCCGGTGCTCAATCTCGATCACTACTATGTCGACATGCGCGAGCTGCCGCTCGCAGAGCGTGCCCGGCGCAATTTCGACGAGCCCGCCGCACTCGAATACCCTCTGATTTTGGAGCACGTCCAATTGCTTGCCGCGGGGCAGCCGGTCCGCGCGCCGCGCTACGATTTCACCACGCATACGCGCGCCCGCGATGAAGCGCTCGTCGAGCCCGGTGACTATATGATCCTCGAAGGCCTCTTCGCGCTCTACTGGCCCGCGGTGCGCGCCTTGATGCCCACCCGGCTTTTCGTCACCGCGCCCGACGAGGTCTGCCTCGAGCGTCGCACGGCGCGCGACGTGCGCGAGCGTGGCCGATCGCCCGAGAGCGTGCGCTGGCAATTCGAAACCACCGTCCAGCCGATGGCCCGCCTGCACGTCCTGCCAACCGAAGCCCACGCCGGCCTGGTTCTCGTGGGCACCGAGCCCATCGACTCCCTCGGCGCGCGCGTCCTCGCCATCCTCTGACCGGCTAATGGCCTGATGCGAAGGCGACGTTGCTGACCCACTATTGTTACTGAGCCGCTGTTACTGAGCCGCGACTGTGAAGGAGCGGTCGTCACGCTGCTCCCCAACCGCCACTGAGCTGCGCGCGCGAAAACCGGGGACTGACGTCTCGGTTCTAGGCTCGCACGACTCTCCGGATTCACCCTCTGCCTTTGCTGCGCCGTGTGGCCAGAGCCGTCTATCTCCCGGTTTTCATGCCAGTGAGCCGTGTGTCACCCGTGGATTCGCCCCCGGTTGAGGACGACCGCTTTCTTCCTGCCAGAAAGGCGCGTTAGTGCCGTGCCGTTTCGTTTTGCTGCGCGTGCCATCATGGCAGACAAGGACGCCTCGGCGTGACGCACACCGTAGCCTATCAGGAGAAGAACAAAGCGGCCGCCAGTTCCGTTGTCGCGGCCATTGGCCTGACCACTCTCAAGATCGTCGTCGGCCTTCTCACCGGCTCGCTCGGCATCTTGGCCGAGGCGGCGCACTCGGCCCTCGATCTTGCGGCTGCCTTGATGACCTGGTTCGCCGTCCGGATCTCAGGCAAGCCTCCCGATAGCAATCATCCCTACGGCCACGGCAAGGTCGAGAACCTCTCCGCTTTGCTCGAGACGCTGCTTCTGCTTGCGACCTGCGTCTGGGTTGTTTACAGCGCCTTGGCGCGCCTGATCCATGGCCGCACGGAAATCGAAGTGACCGTATGGTCCTTCGCCGTCATGGCGTTCTCGATGGTCGTCGATTATTCGCGCTCGCGCATGCTCTCGGCCGCTGCGAAGAAGCACAACAGCCAGGCGCTCGAAGCCGACGCACTACACTTCAGCACCGATATCTGGAGTTCCGCGGTCGTGATCGTAGGCCTGACCTGCGTCAAGCTGAGCGAGCGCGGCCCGACGTTCGCTTTTCTCAGAAGTGCCGACGCGTTCGCCGCCCTCATCGTCGCGGGCATCGTATTTTTCATTTGCGGCGAGTTGGGGCTACGCACCGTCCAGACCCTGCTGGACGCGGTGCCGAGGGGACTGGAACAGCGGATCAAAGCCACCGCCGAAACCGTCCCGGGCATCCTCGACTGCCACCAGGTGCGCGCGCGCTATTCCGGCTCGCAGCTCTTCGTCGACGCCCACGTGCTCGTCGAAGGCTCCCAGACGCTCGCGCACGCCCACGCCTTGACCGATGAAGTCGAAACCGCGATCCAGCGCATCCTGCCCGGCGCCGATGTCACAGTGCACGCCGAGCCGCTCACCGCCGCGGTGCCGTAACCTCGAACCTGCCGCTGCGCTGGAACGAATCCGCGCCCCTCAGGCGCCTTTCAGGCACTCGGCGATTTCGCGCTCGGGGATCGCGCCTTCCTTGATCAGGCGCCAGTACGGCTCCGTGATGTCCACCGTGGTCGGGCCTGCGCCCGGGCAGTGGCCGCCGTCCAGAACCAGATCGATCAGCCCGTCCATGATGCCGAAAACGTCGATGCCCTTCGCGCACGTCGGGGCGCCCGTCACGTTGGCGCTGGTGGAAACCAGCGGCTGGCCCATCTTTTCCAGCAGCGCTTGGGCGACCTTCGAGCGCGACTGGCGCAGCGCCAGCCGGCCCGTGTTGCCGGTCACCCGCAGCGGAACCTTGGCCGAAGCCGGTACGATCACGGTCAGCGGGCCGGGCCAGAAGCGGCGTGCCAGCAGGTAGAAACGGGCCGGCGGATCGGAGGCCAGGTCCTCGGCCATCATGAAGTCGGTGACCAGCAGGGGCAACGACCGCAGCGCGACGCGGCCCTTGGCGGCAAACACATTCCGCACGGCCTGGAGATTGAAGGGATCGGCGACCAGCGCATACAGCGCGTCGGTCGGCGTGGCCACGACGCCGCCCTTCCGGATAATGGCGACTGCCCGGTCTATGGCCTCGGGGGCTGGTTCATGCTGGTCGATTTCAACGAGGTCGGTGGCTGTCACGTGATGATATCTTGCGCGCATCCCGCGTCCTGCGCGCAGGCCAATCAGTCAGTCTAGCGCGGGCCTATCGCCGCGGCAACTTCGATCGCCAGATTGTAGCGCCCGAATGGCGCGCTGAGCTGCACGCCGTCCACCATATGGCGGATGCGCCCGAGCATCTCCTGGGCAATCGCGACACCCTCGGCGCGCGCCTTTTCGGGGCTGTCGGCCAGCCGCATGCGCTCCATGAATTCGCCCGGCACGGGCACCCGCAGCTCGTTGACCATGAACTCGGCGTTGCGGTAGCTCGTGAGCGGCCACAGGCCGGCGATAACCGGGATGCGGAACGCTGCGATGCGTTTCAGGAAGGCTTCGACCTGGTCCAGATCGAAGACCGGCTGAGTGACGATGTACTCGGCGCCGCCCTGCACCTTCCACTCGGTGCGCCTGATTTCTTCGTCGATGTTCAATGCGCCGGGGTTGGCGCCGACGCCGAGCAGGAGAGCGGTCTGCGAGCCGATCGGATTGCCGCCGATGTCGAGGCCCTGGTTGAGGCCGTTCACGATGTTGGTGAGGCCGATCGAATCGACGTCGAACACGGCGGTTGCTTCCGGATAATTGCCCATGCGCGGCGGGTCGCCGGTGATGCAGATCAGGTTGCGGATGCCGGCGGCGTGCGCGCCAAGCAATTCGCTCTGGATGCCGAGAATGTTGCGGTCGCGGCAGCAGAAGTGGAGCACCGCTTCGATGCCGGCCTCGCGCTGGATCAACTGGCAGGTGACCTGGGCGCTCATGCGGGCGCTGGCGCGCGGACCGTCGGGCACATTGATGGCGTCGATGCCGTGCTGCTTGCACAGCCGGGCGCCCTCGATTTCCTTGCTGGGATTGACGCCGCGCGGCGGCAGGATTTCGACAAACGCGACGAAGCGGCCGGCGGCGAGACTCGCGCCGAGCGCCGATTTCTCGGCCGCGGGCACTTTCGCGAGGGCCTGGGCGGTCTCTTTGCGTTCTTCGACGCTGGCCTGGACCGCGGTGTGGCCGGGCTGCAGCGAACGCGCTTCGCTGCGGATGGTCTTGATGTGCTCGGGCGTAGTGCCGCAGCAGCCGCCGACGATGCGCACGCCGGCCCACAGCATGCGGCGCGCGTATTGCGCCATGTACTCGGGCGAGCACAGGTAGAGATTGCGTCCTTCGACTTTGGCCGGTTGGCCGGCATTGGGCATGGCGCTGAGCGGCTTGCGGGTCAGGCTCTGCATGCGCTCGAGCGTTTCGAGCATGGCCTTGGGGCCGACCGAGCAGTTCAATCCAACGACGTCGGCGGGAGACTGATCTAGAAACTCGGTGAAGGTTGCCGTGCTCGTGCCGTCGAACAGGTTGCCGTCGTCGTCGATGGTCATTTGCGCGACCAGCACGGTATCGCGGCCGGCGACTTCGCGCGCCGCCAGGAGCGCTTCGCGCAGTTCGTTGACATGCAGAAAAGTCTCGAACACCAGCAGGTCGACGCCCTGTTCCACGAGCGCCTCGATCTGTTCGCGATATGCGGCGCGCGCCTCGGCGAACGAAGTTGGACCCAGGGGTTCCAGCAGCACGCCGAGCGGTCCCACTGCGCCGGCGACGAAGACATCGGAGCGCTCCTGTGCGGCTTCGCGAGCGATCCGGACGCCGGCGCGATTGATCTCGGCAGTTTTATCGGCGAGGCCGAAGCTGGCCAGCTTGAGCCGGTTGGCGCCGAAGGTGTTGGTCTCCAGAATCTCCGCACCGCTGCGAACGTACTCGCGATGAATCTCGCCGACCATTCCGGGATTCGACAGGTTGAGTTCGTCGAAGCAGCGGTTGATGAAGACGCCCTTGGCATAGAGCATCGTGCCCATCGCGCCGTCGGCGATCAGCGCGCGGCGTTCCAACAGATCACGGAATGCGGCAGCCCGACAGATTCTCTGCGCCATTTGATCCATTGTACGGTGTCACCGCCGCGGAGGCTCCAGCACGCCGGGCGCCGGGCGATATGTGGCTGGCGGCGGAAATGGCGGGGAGGCGCGACGATTCTGGGGCGGGTTTATTCGCATCGTATTCGTCTCGAACTCGCGGATTCACCGAGCATTTCATCGTGCGCGGACCGTGTTGTCGCGGTGATTTTGCGGTGCGCGCAGGGTGAAAAAACAGCCGAACGGGGTGTCTCTCGACCGCCAAAAGTGAAAAGAGCCGGCTTCAGGACGTCACTGAAGCCGGCGAAGAACTTTGCCAGTCGTCTGGCGATCCTTCTACTTGGCCTGTTTGGCCGCAGGCTTGGCCGGAGGATCGGGGATCAGCGTATCGACCGCGACCTTCCAACTCCCGTCAGCTTGCTTCTTCAAGGCGGTTAAAGACTTGAAAGTCGATTCGACCTCTTTGCCCTTCTTGTCCTTGATCGTGATCTTCGCAGTGCCCCACTCGTAGGCAACATCCCCGGAGCGGGCGACCTCGATCTTCACCATGTTGAACGAGCCGCTGGGCTTTTCCTTGAGCATTCCTTCGGCCCACTTTTGCGCCTCCGCCCGGCCGTGGATCAGGGGCGCGTCCGGGGCCATGATGACGGTGTCATCGGCATAGTAACTGGCCCATTTGGCCGCGTCCCCGGCAAGAAAGCCTTTGATTGAATCGTCGCAAGCGGCATGGATGGCAGCCTCATCGGCGGCGCGGGTGTCGGCGGGTTGCGGCGGCGGGGCCTGCTGGCAGGCGGCCAGGGCGAGAAGCAGCATGAGGGTGACGAAGCACAGGAGCAGCGACTTCGCTCTCTCGGAATTTGTGGTGACTCTCACAAAACCTCCTTGGACCTGAAACTCTTGATTGGGCAAATAGCCCCGCACAGTACACGCCGAAGGCGAGAGGCCGAGTCAAGATTCTTCAAGATGGAACCGGGGATCCAGGGACGGTATTTTCCCAAACCCCCGTTCACGCGCCTTCGAAATTTTCCCCATTCAACCGGCACACGGAGATACAGCGAGTGCGCCCTAGCGGCGCGGCAGAATGCTTGACAGTGCTGGTTAGAGTGGGAGCAGGAGGGGCAAGATTACTCACGTGAGGAAAAAGATGGCTGTAAGTTCTTGAATCTCCTGCGACGGATTACTCAAGCCGAGCAAATCGCTTTCTGGAGGAGGGCTTAGGATGATCGAAAAGAAAACAGAAGACGCCTATCAGTTGGGGACCTGGGTCGGCCGCAAGCAGGCATTCGCTGCGCTGGCCGGTCGATGTTCGGCCGCCGATGCCGAATGCATTCGGCAAGCGTGGGAGAGCAAGCAATACCGTGCCTTGAACATGAAATGGGGGGATTTCTGCAAGCAGCGGCTGGGCGTGAGCCGCGCGACGGCGGACAGGATGATCGAGCGCCTGGAGGAGTTCGGGCCACAGTATTTCATCCTGGCGCAAGCCACCGGCATCACGCCCGAACAATACCGCCGCATTCAGGGCTCGGTCCGCGGCCAGGCGTTGCTGCACGCCGGCCAGGAGATTCCCATCGTCGCCGAGAACGCGCCGCGCCTGGCGGCGGCGGTCGAGGCGTTGCGGCGCGACGCCGCACCGGCTCAGGCCGGGGCGGAGGAGGAGGATCTAAAGCGTGCCGTGGACAAGCTCGAACGCACGCTCGCCGCCACCGTCGATGAAATCGCGCGTCTGCACGCCCTGCGCTTGGACAGCACGCAGCGCCAACGCCTGCTGCGCACCGTCATCGCCCAGTTGCACCGCATCCCCATGATCCAACTCAACGAACTGCGCCGCATCTCCTAAGCCCGGCCGCGCCTGTGTGACTGAGCCGCGACTGTCAAGGAGCGGTTGCCCCGCTGCTCCTCAACCGCTGCTCAGCCGCGCCCGATGCGGAGCTGGAGCCCGCTCCGTTTGCTCATGGCTCGTGGCACCGCGAAGACCGTTCCCTCACGGTCGCGGCTCTGAAACGGCCGGTTCGCTACGACCGCCCCCTTGGTCGCGGCGAAGGTCTGGTTGAGTTGAAAATGGACGGCGTCGGGGCAGGGCCAGCGCCTGAAGTTAGAGTTTCTTCTCAACTATGTTATTGCCAAACATGAATCCCATTTCAGCCATGGCTCGGGACTGGTTCTGGTTCAGACCGGTGAGACCGAAGGCGTCACCCGGCGTAACGTTTCCGGCATGAACATAGGCAAAGTCTCCGCGAAGGAAGAAGCCTCCATGTTGATAAGTCGGCGTGACAGTGATCGACGTGCCCGAGCTACCCGCTCCGTACATCAGATTGACGGCCTGATCGGCGATGTTCCCCGAGCTTTTGATGTATTCAAAGCGGACCGGGAGCGAGAAGCCGTGTTTGAACGCACGACTCAACAGGATCGCACCGCCGTCGGTCGATGCACCCTTAAAAATGCCGATCTTCAAATCGGTGGGCACGTTGGTGTATTGCCAGTAGGGTTGGATGATCCAGGAGCCCTTCGTGTAGGTGTAAATGACCTCGTAAATACTGCTATTGTTCTGCACCGGCGTGGCATAGTTCTGGAACGCGGTCTTACCATAATTCCCACCCCCTACGAACGACAAGCTATGGGGTCCATTGGCGTAGGTCAAAGACCCGGTCAGCCACGAATAGCGGTTGGAATAGAAGCCGTCGTTCCAGCTCAGCGAGGCAGTATATTTGCCCATGGTCTGATTCACCTGGATGCCCTTATTGACGGCGTTTTCCTGGTTCCACAACAGGCCGCGAGATATGTTCATATTCTCGAAGGTGAAGGTGTACTCCGCGCCGATCAAGGTCGGTAGCGCGCCGATCAGGAAGGAGGTATTCTTCGACGCCTGCAGCTTTATAAAAGCAACCGGCACCGGGCCATAGAGATCGCTGATGGTCTTCTCGGTGGAGAGGAACGGCACACCAAGATCCGGGATATTGTAAGCACCGGCCTGTAAGTAAAACTGGAACCAGCCATCTGTCTTTTGAATGAAAACCTGCCCGTTACTCAGAGCCGCCTGCGCGCTTTTATCGCCCGCTACGTGATTGCCGGTCCACATGCCCAGGCCGTCGAGGATGCCGTTGACGGCGATGTTGCCGAAAGGTCCGGCGTCGAACATGGCTGGGGGCAGGTTGGACAGCGGGCCCGTGATGGCAGGGGTGGAGAGCGCTGCCGGGGCCGCGGGCGGCGGCGTGGCAGGGGTGGCTTGCGCCGCGGCGGCGTCAGGCTGAGCGGGGGCGGGCGAAGGAGTCTGCGCCAAGGCGCACGTCGTGATTAGGACGGCGAGAACGAAAGATAACCGCATCGTAGGATCCTGCCTTTTCAGTGGAATTTCGCGTAATTTGATCTCTTCCATAGACGGGGAGGACGCGGGTCGCGATTCCGAAATCGGTGGCGAACCGCTGCATCCGGCCTCGCAGACAGGGGGGACTAACCGGCGTGCTTGCAGTATGCACGCAATGCGAGCGGTATGACAATCGGGACCTTTTATGAGACCTATCACAATTCTCGATTCAGCGGCCTGCGAGGGACAGGGAAGGGACGGCGCGCGGGGAGAGCGGCCGGGAGCGAGGAGCGACAGGCGCGCCGGGGTTGCAAACAGGCAGGCTGGAGCGGGAGTGGCATTCGGGAGTGTGGGTGGGAAAGGGATCGGCCAAGGCCAATAGATTCTTTGGATGGTCGCGATTCATAACTTTCGTTTGGAGGATGAGGTAAGAAAGAGGATCATGATTCAATACCGGCAGATGCGCCGGGAAGCTAGTGCCCGGCTCCGCGTCAGAAGCCGGATGTTATCCACAATCGAAGCGATAGTGCAGGTGAGCGAGCGCGCTGCCGCTCTACGAGGAGCGGAGGCCCAAGGGCCGGGAGACGGAGCGCACGCGCACATGCCAAGCCCGCGGTAGAGTCAGAGGCGGGTCTATAGGGAGACATACCTGGCCCGGCGTTGCACTCCCACGGGAGACTGAGCCGAGTTACCGAGAAATCCGCGTTAGAGGAGTACTCATGAAGAAGATCGAAGCTATCATCCAACCGTTCAAGCTGGACGAGGTAAAGGAAGCGCTAATCGGCGCCGGCGTGGACGGGATTACGATCAGCGAAGTGCGCGGCCACGGGCGGCAGAAGGGGCACAAAGAGACGTACCGCGGGCAGGAATACCAGGTGGACCTGCTGCCGAAGGTGAAGCTGGAGCTGGTTGTTCCGGATGCGCGCGCGGAAGAGATTGTGGGCGTGATTGTGAAGGCGGCGCGGAGCGGCAAGATCGGCGATGGCAAGATATTCGTCTACGCGGTGGCGGAGGCGATCCGGATCCGCAACGACGAACGCGGGGAGGCGGCGCTGTAGCGGATTGCACAGTCGGCCAACAGCCGAGTTGTGTTTCAGCACCGGAGGCGCGGGTGTCAACTACTGACGGCCGCGCTTCCGGTGTTGTGCGTTAGCGAGTTCGAAACGGGGTGCAGAGGCGGCAGTGCGCAGATAGAAAGAGTTCCAGGCTTAGGACGGAGACGTTGATTGGCGGCGCAGCGGGAGCACGGGGACAAACCTACGGCATCCTAAGAGGACGCCGTAGGTGTCGACATCGGGGGAATGGTTGGTGGTTGTGCGCGGAGATGAGTCGGCGTCGGTGTCCCCCGCGCGCGAGGGGTTTGATACGCCAACTCAAGCAACTTGCTTAAACGGGCTTCGCTTTACTGCGCCGCAGAAAGCTGACCAAGCCCGCGGCAGCGATTCCGAGCAGGACCGGCACGGGCGGCGCGCCGTGGAGAATGAGGGCCAGTCCGACCAACAAAGCGGATAAATTGAACCAGAGCAGTGTTCTAGTTCTCATCGCAAGCACTCCGTATCATCGCGGCAGACTCCTCCCATCGCATAACCTCTTCTCATCACATCACATCTTCTCATCGGAAGAGCCTCTCATCGTTGTAAGTGCCACTTCTCATCGCAAAAACCTCAGAAGGCTCGCAGCGACCGTGCACGCGATCAAAATCAGCGCGGGCCAGCCGAGCGATTTGGTCCACTCGGGTTTCTTCGTGCCCTTGCGCATGAGGCGGCGGATTTCCTGGAGTTGACGGCGGGCCATGGCGATCTGGATGGAGTCCTGGGCCAGGTCGAGGGCGCGGAGGGTCTCTTTCTCCGAGAGCGGCAAGGCGCGCAGGCGGTACATGAGTTCGGAGTACTTGAGCTGGGCCCAGAAGTTCTGCGGATCGAGAAGGCGAGCCTGCTCGAAGGCATCCTGCGAGCGGTAGGCGTCGTAGCCGATGGCATGGGCCATGCCCAGGCAGGTGCGCAGGTCGGCCGATTCGGGGTACTGGGCGCAGGCGGTCTCCAGGCGGGTGACGATGTCCTTCAACTGCTCGGGCGCGACCGAGTGAGGGTCGCGCCAGAGAGTCGGCAAAAGGACCGGGAGCGAGGCGGGCGCGAGGGGCGCCCGCTCCAGCCGGATTGCGGTTGGGATGGGTTGCAGAGTCTGTTGCATGTCAGTCACGTCAGTACGGCGATGGGGATTTCAGCTCGAATTCGGGATAGCCAAGTACGCCGATTTCAGGCAGGTCGAGACCTTCAAGCTCACTCTTCGCGCAGACGCGGTTTCCGACCACCGCATCGATCAGGAAATTGAGCCCAAAAGAAACGACAAAGACGAGTCCGAGCAGCGCTGAGATGCCAATCAGCTGGGCGACCAACTGGCCGGCATCGCCGTAGAACAGGCCGGTGACGGAGCCGTTGACGCTGTTCCAGGAGCCGCCGTAATTCGACTTACCGTCGGCAAAGAGGCCGACGGCGAGTACACCCCAGAGGCCGCAGGTCCCGTGGACCGAGATAGCGCCGACGGGGTCGTCGACCTTCATGACGGTTTCAACGAAGGACACTGAGAGACAAACCAGAACGCCGGCGATGGCTCCGATGATGATTGCGCCGACTGGGTTGACGAAGCCGGAGGGGCCGGTAATCGCCACCAGGCCGGCCAGCAACCCGTTGCCGGACATGGAGGCGTCGGGCTTGCCGAAGCGCAACCAGACGTATAACATGGCAGCCAAAGCGCCGGAGGAACTGGCGAGCATGGTGTTGACCGCAATGCTGCCGATGCGCAGGTTGCCACTGCCGGAAGCGCCGAGGCTGGAGCCGGGGTTGAAGCCAAACCAGCCGAAGGCGAGGATGAAACAGCCGGTGAGCACGATGACGATGTCGTGGCCGGGGATGGCCAGGGCCTTCCCGTCGCGAGTGTATTTGCCGATGCGGGGCCCAAGCATAATGCCGAGAGCGAGCGCCGTGATGCCGCCCACGGCGTGGATGACGCCGGAGCCGGCCCAGTCACAGTAGCCTTTGCCGAGGCCGAAGTTAGCGCCGAGGTTGGCGAGCCAGCCGTTGCCCCAGGCCCAGTTGGCAAAGATCGGGTAGGTAATGCAGCCCATCAAGAAGGATGAGACGACGAAGGCGGTGAACTTCCAGCGCTCGGCGCCGACGCCGGTCACGATGGTGAGGGCGGTGTCCATGAAGACCATCTGAAAGAGGAAGATCACCATGACGCCGACGTCATACGTGCCGCTGCTCATCAGGAAGAGTCCGTTCTGACCGAATAGGCCGAAGGGCTTGCCGAAGACGTTGATCGTGAATTCGCGCGCCAGCGGGGCCGTTCCACCCAAGTTGGCGATGCCGCCGACACCTCCCATCTGGAGTGAGAAACCGATCAGCCAGTAGGCGAAGACCCCAATGGCGTAGACGATCAGGTTCATCATCATCGTATGGTTGGCGTTCTTGGATCGGCAAAGGCCCGTTTCCAGAAAAGCGAAGCCGGCCTGCATGAACATGACCAGGTAGCCGGTGATCAGCGTCCAGACGAAGTTGACGGCGATCTTGTTCTGACCGATTTGATTGATGGCATCGGCAAGGGTCAGGCCTTTTTTGGCGTCGGAGACGGAGACGTCGGCTACGGTGCCGGTCAGGGATCCGTCGGGATCGCCTTTGGCGCGCAGTTCGGGTTTAGGCGCATCGATGGACTTTACGTCGACGTCGGTGAGGGGCACGGGCGCCGCCGCGGGTGGAGAGGCAGGCGGCGTGGTTGGGGCCGGAGCAGGCGTTTGAGCCCACATCGACACGGCCAGGAGAAGAGCAGGGAGCAGGCGTCTAGTCATGTCAGTGTTACCTCTTCCACAAAGCGTTCTTCAGATAGGCGCGGTTCAGGACGCCGATGAGGCCAAAAAGAGTAATGGCAATGCCGGCCAGGACGAGGGCCATCCTGGCGCCGACGGTAGAGGCCACGGTGAGGCTCAGGAGGCTTAGCAGGAAGCCAGCGAGCATGATCAAAAGACCAACGACAACCATTTCGTTTTCCTTTCCACGGGGCGTCTATTCGCCGATGTTCTCCAGCGGCTTGGCCTTCAGGAAGAGGGCCACGGAAGCGCCAATCGCGACCAGCGCAAGAAGCAACAAGAGGACGTTGCCTCCGGCGAAAAGGCCAGCCGCGAAAAGGATTGCGCCGGTCAGGAATACAAGAAGAGCGAGGGCCTGAGTTGGGTTGGCACCCATGCGTAAACCTCCAGAAAACAGGATTTCGGTGTGCGACGGGGAACCCGGGAAGCCGGATATTAGCGCGACGGGGGCTGGGACGGGAGCTGGTTGGGGCTCACCGTTTCCCAAGTGTAAGCGGTGGATGAACGCGGCTCCAATCGATATTTTTAATTGGGGCCATTGCGGATCGAAGTACGGTGCTTAAGAGCCTGTGCAGAAGTCGTGCGCGCCGCGCGGCGGGACGGCAGCATCAGGAGAGAGCGAACTCGACTGGGGCGCCGCAGCCGAGGCCCAGCCGCGAGGCCGCTGAATCCTGGTTGAGGGCAATTTCGAGACATCCACTGGAGCCAGCGACGGCGATGGCCTGGCCAGGGAGGCCGGAGGCGTAATTCGGCGCGAGTGCTGAGAGGTGTGCCGAACCAAGCTGGAGCACAAAGCGGCGCCGGGTCAGGTCGGGCAACTCAGCCAGACTGAGGTTGGTGATCAGGTTGCCGAATCGATCGATCGAGACGATCTGGCCGGTCCAGGTCCGCTCAGAGGTTTGCACGGCGCGCTGCGGCGGCAGTTTGATCGCATCGGTAACCAGAGGACCGACACGGGAGGCGGACACGCCGGCGGCCAGGTACGCCGCCACGGGCGCAAAGATGTCGCGGCCATGGAAGGTGGCGCTGACATTCGGGAGAAACAGCTTTGTATTCGCGACATGGCGGACTTTCGTCCCGGGGAGATCGAGAAGGTCGCTGAAGATGCCGTTGTCCGGGCCAATGAAGCGATGGTTCGCGGTCTGGACGAGGATGGGACGGCGCGCTGTGCCCACGCCGGGATCGACCACGACGACATGGATGGTCCTCTTCGGGAAATAGGGCCAGCTCTGGGCGAGCGCGAAGCGCGCCTGGCAGAGTTGGTAAGGCTCGATTTCGTGGGTGATGTCGATGACGCGGGCGCGGGGCGCGATGGCGGCGATGACGCCTTTCATCAAGCCGACGAAGTGGTCCTTCAGACCGAAATCCGTCAGCAGGGTAATCAGGGGCGAGGAAGGGCGCGGCGGCATGGCTTGATAAACTAAGGATAGACAGGCTTTCCGTTCGCTGGCGCCGACGGTCCATGGCT
>Ga0302320_10001404_pt1 | contig 57933 bp, 48 predicted proteins | sample Bog_T0_3_FD_202130 | JGI IMG/M metagenome (GOLD analysis project Ga0302320, IMG submission 202130) | Peat permafrost microbial communities from Stordalen Mire near Abisko, Sweden - Bog_T0_3 | ecosystem: Environmental > Terrestrial > Soil > Wetlands > Peat | place: Sweden: Abisko, Stordalen Mire... | reverse complement strand
CCTCTTCCTATACCGTTGCGGCGGCGTGGGGTTCTCTCTGGTTCCGGGAGAAATGCGTTGCCTGATTGGGAATTCACGCCCTCATTTCCCGGATTTGCTCGGCTGAATCGCCCGTGAAATCCCTCCGTTGACACTCAAACGCATTCGCGCTGTAATAAGGATAGTGGTGAAGGAGTTCACCCAACTGCGCTTTTGCTTTCACGCATTTTCTGAAAGCGCCGGTCAACCGCTGTCCGTCAGATAAGCCGGACAGATGATGACTCCTAACAGGGGTTCCTGTTGCGGAGTCATGTCGCGGCCCGACCCCCGAGTACTCAATTTGGAGCATGTGTCCATGGCCAACGCTTGGGCTTTGTCTGCTCTCTGGGTGGGGCTGGCGCTCATCGCAACCTTGCTTGCTATTTGGTTCAAGGTAGCCACAGCACTTTCTGAGATCATCGTCGGCACCGTCGCCCAGCTCGTGATCGGAGCATTTCTTGGGTCCGGCGGTCTGCTGGCCAGCACGCAATGGGTCACCTACCTCGCCGGAACTGGCGCCATCGTGCTCACTTTTCTCGCCGGGGCTGAACTCGAGCCTACGATCTTCAGAACCAAGTGGCGCGAAGCCGTGCTTGTGGGGCTTGCAGGATTCTTCGGTCCCTTCCTCGGCTGCACGCTGGTCGGCCACTACGTTCTCGGCTGGACTGTCCGCTCCAGTTGGCTCTGCGGTGTTGCGCTGTCTACCACTTCGGTCGCCGTGGTCTATGCGGTCATGCTGGAACTCGGGCTGAATGTGACCGAGTTCGGCAAGGCCATTCTCGCCGCATGTTTCGTCAACGATCTGGGAACCGTCATCGCGCTGGGCCTCATCTTCTCGCCATTCACCATGAAGACCCTTATCTTCATCGGGGTCTGCGTGGTGGCCTTTGCGGTTCTGCCCTTTCTCACCAAACACTTTTTTGCCAAATACGGCGGCCGTGTCTCCGAACTCGAAACCAAGTACATCCTTTTTCTGCTTTTCGGGCTGGGCGGTCTGGCCGTGTGGGCCGGGAGCGAAGCGGTCCTGCCGGCGTACATGGTCGGTGCGGTCCTGGCGGGAACGGTAGGCAAGGATCACATGCTGGTTCGCCGCCTGCGCACTCTTACCTTTGGCTTGCTCACCCCGTTCTACTTCATTCGCGCCGGCTCGTTTGTTTCTGTGCCCGCGCTGATCGCCGCGCCTGCCACGCTGGTTGTACTCTTCCTCGCTAAAATGGCCACGAAAACTGCCTTCGTCTATCCCACGGTGCGCGCGCATAATCACCAGGGAGCGGCCGGAACCTATTACACGCTGATGATGTCCACCGGCCTCACTTTTGGCACCATCTCGGCGCTTTTCGGATTGAATCATCAAATCATCACGCAGTCGCAGTACTCGTTCCTCGTGGCCGCGATTATTGCAAGCGCAGTGCTACCTACGCTCATCGCAAACACGTTTTTCCTGCCTAAGCACCTTCTTCCTTCCAAAGCTGCCCATCCCAAGAAGGACCCTTCTGTACCTGGAAACGTTGCTCCGGAAGAAGAAGGATAGCCTGTATGCTGCGCTCGAATCCAATCGCAGAAAGACGATAAGCTGTATCGAAAGGAGGTCATTCATTGCAGAGATACTTGTTCATTGCCGCGGGCGGTGCGGCCGGCTCCGTCCTCCGTTACTGGGTCGGATCCACGATCTCCGGTCGCATGGGAACCAGATTCCCCTATGGTACCTTGGTCATCAATCTCACTGCTTGCGTGGTCATCGGGTTTACGCTTACCTATTTCGGCAAGCGCGCCGATCTCAATCCCGCGTGGCGGTTTCTGATTGCTATTGGCTTCATCGGCGCTTACAGCACTTTCTCCACCTACGAGTGGGAGACGCTCTCCACTATGCGCTCGGGGGCTTTCATGCTGGGGGCGCTATATGCCGCGGGTAGCATGATTCTGGGACTTGCGGCGACCTGGTGCGGCACTGCGCTTGCCGACTTGCTGTGAAAAGAAGCGGCGTTAGCGGAGTTAGCGGGGTTAGCGGAGTTAGCGGAGTTAGCGGAGCTAGAGCACGCAACACTGCCAGCCGGACTTCTCGTTCCCTCGTTCCCTTGTTCCCTGCTTCTTGCAACTTTCCTGCAAAGGTGTTTCAATCCATCGGTGTCTGACAGGCAGGCGAACCGGGACCGCGAACATCCCCGCGTTCCCGCGCAGAAAGGAACCTATGCTGACCACGGGAAAGGCCGTTAAAGTCACGCTCTACCTGAGCGATGGAGCGAAACATCACGGGGTTCCCGTCTACTCCAGCATTCTCGACTACCTCTTTCGCAGCGGCATCGCTGGCGCCACGGTGGTGAAGGGCGTTGCAGGATTCGGCGCCGGTCACCGCATTCATTCCGCGCACATCCTCGAGATCTCCGATCATCTCCCCATCAAAGTCGAGTTCATTGAGTCACGCGAAAAGGTGGACGAAATCATGCCGGAACTCGAGAAGCGGACCGGTTCCGGCCTCATCGAAATTCAGGAAACTACCATCGTCGTTCCCGCCAGGCCCTGAAGCCGGCTGCATGAATCCTTCCAAGCAATTGAGAGACATGAATTCTCGCTGACCGCTTCCCAATACCACCCAGAGTTTCACTTTCACGCGATGCGAACCTTCGCGTAAGTCATTCATTTGTATTGCTTCTGAGTATGCTCCACAGTTTCACAGTTTCTGTGAGGTTGAGCGGTTTCTGGTGTAAGCTGCTGATTCTTTGATGGTTCCTGGCTTCACAGTTTCACAGCCCGTTTTTGACCTTTTTCTTTATTTAATTCATTTCCATTTCTATAGGGGGGTGGGGGGTACAGACCGGGGGGTACGGCCCGGGCACATGGCTGACATTTTGCACCGGCGATAACCCTGACACTTGGACGGGGGGATGGCTCTGGCTGCACATAATTAGATTGTGGGCCAAATCAACGTAATTATATGCAAAAGGCCGGGGGGGCATTTTCGGAGCGGAGATAGTGGATAGGTCTCTACAGTCTGCGGAAAAGTCCGAATGAGAAACAGAATCGCTCCTGATTTCAAGCCGATACAGCCATACGAGCGCAACCTTCTGCCCCAAACTAGTGTCTGAAACAGCGGGAGCGGTCGGCCGCGCGATTTTTGCAACCTATACTTCCTGGCTCGTCGCGCATCCAATGGAGTAGCGGCCCACGGAATGCAGGGTGGACTCTTATCGCTCTCTTGTCGAAATTTGTGCATACTGATGGGGAGAGTAGAGGCCATCTTAATCTGAGGAGAGACGGATGCTCTCGATGCGCAGTTTTCGCATCATCACTGTTGTTTTCATTGGCATAGGATCCTTTTTTTGCGCACGCGGCAATGCGCAGGGGGCCTTGCTGATGGAGGAGCCGTACGGCATATTCGGCGTCCTCAACCCCACAGGCCACAACGCCATCTATTTCGAGCGCATTTGCGCCGAAACCCCAGTCACACTGCGCCGCTGCCAGCCTGGCGAAATGGGCGTCGTCATCGCTCGTTACGAGGGAATCGATGGATACGACTGGGTGGCGATTCCGCTGCTTCCTTATCTCTATGCGGTTGAGGATGCTGCCGAAGTGCCGGCGCGAGTGGATCGCGACACGGTGGAGCGGCTGCGCAATCACTATCGCGAAACCCATCTTGAGAGCCTGGGCGCCAATCTGCGGCCGGGCAACTTTGTGCACGGCGGCTGGACCCAGTTGGTGGGCGCAGCCTACGAGCGGCGCACCTTCGCCTTCCGCTTCCAAACTACTCCCGAACAGGACGATGCCCTCATCCGGCAGTTGAACGCGGGCCCCAACCAAACCCGTTTCAATCTCCTGTTCGACAATTGTGCCGACTTCTCGCGTGAGCTTCTCAATCACTATTTTCCTCACGTGTTCGCGCGCAGCATCTTCCCCGATGCCGGCATGACTACGCCCAAGCAGACCACGTACAGGCTGGTGCGGTACGCACGCAAGCATCCTGCGATCCAGTTGAGGGTCTTCGAGATTCCGCAGATTCCCGGCTATCGGCACGGGAGCCACTCCGCGAAAGGCATCGATGAATCGCTGGCCACCACGGTGTATGCCATTCCCATTGCCATCCTCAATCCGTATCTCGCGGGCGGCCTGGTGGCGGATTACCTGGTGCGCGGCCGCTACCATCTCATCCCCAAGCATCCTCAGGTCCTGAGCCCCAGCACTCTCTCGCTGTTGACAGCTCCGGGGGCGCCCAAGGACAATTCCGCAAGTGCCGGGGCCGCCAGGGATACTCCCTCATTCGTGGAGTCGCATGCAGGCGCACAGGTCCCCAGCGCTGATGCCGGCGCACCAGCAGTCACGCAGTCGGCCGGAGAATCCAATCTCAGCCTGCAAGGAATCGGAGCAAGGAATGAGTAAGTCTGAGCCGCAAAGTCTCAAGAATCATGGACGGCTTGACCCGCCGTACCATTTCGTTCTTCTTTTTGTTCTCGTAGCCAACCTGATCATTTCCATCGTCTACGTGATCAAGCACCCCTGCTTCTACTCTGCGTGGTTTGTGGTGCTGTCGGTGGCGGCGATTCTCGCGCTGCTCAAGATGCGCATGTATCCCATGAAGGTGCAGGACCGCGTGATCCGGCTTGAAGAGCGGTTACGCCTGCAAGCTCTGGCGCCCTCAGAGTGGCACACGCAGATGAACCGCCTCAGCGAAGATCAACTGATCGGATTGCGTTTCGCCTCCGACGACGAAGTGGTGGAGTTGGCCAAGCAGGCTCTCGAACACAACCTGACCCGTAAGCAGATCAAGGAACGCATCAAGGATTGGCGCGCCGACTACTGGCGGGTGTGAGAGCAGCTTTTAGCCATCAACTTTCAGATCTCAGGTTTTCCGCTTCGCGAGCGGTGGATGCGGTTTTGCGTCTTAGTCGGCCACAGGAAACCTGTCCGGTCCTGATACACGACCGTTCGACGGTGCTTCGTCACACATTTTGCGAATTCAGACGTTGATTGTGCAGTCTTTGCTGCACCCTTCCACATCCGCGATGGCGAGGCTAAAGATACTCGCCTTTTTGACCGATACGACGCATAGGGGATTCCATGGCGTTGTTCGATTTCGATGCACGGGACGCACGGCCGGCTCGCTTTGCCGCGCGTATGCCCATCCTTTCCACGGGCGAAACGGTGTTCGGCTACAAGTTGCTGTTTCGCTCCGATGTCCACAACTATTTCCCCTCGGTTGAAGGCGACGTTGCAAGCCGGGGCGTGATTGATATGTCAAGCCTGATCGGCCTCAATACCCTCTCCAACAATCTCCCGGCATTCATCGTAACCACGCGCGAAATTCTGGTGCGGCAATATTTGACGCTGCTTCCCGCCGAAAAAGTAATCGCGGAGATTCCCGAAAACGTTTCTGCCGACGCCGAAGTGGTGAGCGCGTGCAAGCGGTTGAAAGAGTCTGGCGGCAAGATTGCGCTCAGCAATTTCCGGGCCGACGATCCCCGGAGGGAGCTCGAGGGCATGGCGGATTTTCTCAAAGTCGACATCAAAATGTCTACGCTGGCCGATGTGGCAACACTTACCAGTTGCTATCGCGGCCGCGGCCCGCAGCTCATCGCTGAAAAAGTTGAGACGAGAGAAGATTTCGAGTTCTGCAAGACTAGAGGGTTCAGCTTTTTTGAGGGATATTTCTTTCGCAAACCGGAGATGATGCGGGCGCGCGGCGCGCAATCCAATCGCGCGGTGTACATGCGATTGCTGGCGGCTATCTCCAAGCCGAATCTTGACTGGAGAGAGCTTGAGGAAATCGTCAAGTCCGATCCCATGCTCTACTATCGCCTGCTGCGCTACCTGAACTCGGCCATTTTCGGTTTGCAGGGCGAGGTCAGAACCGTAGGCCAGGCGCTCACATTCCTGGGCGAAAAGGAGATTCGCCGCTGGTGCCACCTGAGCGGCATGCTTGAGCTTTCAAGGAACAAGCCGTCCGACCTGGCACTCGCGGCTCTGGTTCGCGCGCGCTTCGCGGAATTGATCGGCTCCAATGTAGGCTGCGGAGGTTCAAACCTATTTCAGGTTGGGCTGCTGTCGTTGATGGACGCAATTCTGGAAATTCCCATGCGCGGGGTACTGGAGGGACTGCCGATTGATGCGAGCGCCAGGACTGTTCTTTTGGAAGGTGCGGGCCCGCTTTCGCCAATTTACGATCTCATGCTAGCCGTTGAAGCCGGCGTGTGGCCCAGGATTGCAGCCTTATCATCCCAGCTCAATCTTGACCAGAAGTACATTGCGCAGTCGCACTGGAACGCCATGGAATGGGCCCAGTCGGTTGTGGCGGCAGCTTGATTCGATCATGCCGCAAGGGGCCCGCGTCGCAGGCCCTTGCGTCTAATTCGCTCCTGGCCCGGAGCCGCCTTCCTCACCGTCCGCAGCTTTCAGCGATTCCGTGTCCAGTTCATGCTCGTGCTTGTAGTTCTCCTCCGGCATCTTGCCGTCCCACCAGGCCCAGTTCATGGGATACACGTCGGGATCGAAGAAGACCTGGTAGAAATGCCAGACGATGATGGCCAGCGTGGCCAGGATGGCCTCGTAGAAGTGCACCGCCGTGGCCACATCGACCCACCAGCGCGCCAGCAGATCGCCGACCCAGACCTTGGCCCAGATCATGATGCCGGTGAGGCCCATGAGCGCTGTGCCCCAGACCAGCGCCCAGTACTCGGCCTTTTCTGCGTAATTGAAGCGGCCGAACTTGGGCTTCTCCTTGCTGAGGCCGAGGTAGTAGCGCATGGTGCTCCAGGCATCGAAAAGATCTTTCGGTCGCGGCGCGATGTCGCGCAACATGCGTCGCCCTTCGCGCGCCATGGCCAGATAAAAGACGTGATAAATGCCCGCGGCGATGAGGATGCAGCCGGCGATGCGATGAATGATGCCGCGCAGGTTTTCGCCCATGCCCAGCGTGTGCGCGAACCACGTGTCTGGGAACTTGAGGGCAAAGCCCGTGATCACCAGCACGATGAAGCTCGAGAGCAGAATCAGGTGCTGCCAGCGCTGGTTCACCGTCATGCGCGTCATGAACGGGTTCATCGTGCGCCGCCGCGCCACGGCTTTGCTGCGCCAGATGATGGCGTTGTGCAGGAACATTAACCCGATCACCACCAGGATGAGGACGATGTAAATCAGCCGCACCCAGCGCACAGCGACGGAATCGATGTCGTTGGCGCGGGTGCCTGTGGCGAGATGCACCGGAGTGCGCGTAAATTTCTGCGTCACGCCCTTGTGGCACTTGCCGCACGTGGCGTCGAGATTGGCGGGATTGACGGTGGATCGCGGATCGCTCGAGGGCAGAATGTCGTGCACGCCGTGGCAACTGGAGCAGTTGGCAGCCACCACGCTGCCGCCTTCGGCCGCGAGGCCGTGATAGCTGTCGAGGTAAGTGGTGACGCGGTTGCCGGGTACGCCGAACTCCTGCGAAAGGCGCACGCCCTCATGGCAGCGCGCGCAAATGTCGCGCGAAACATTTTGCTCCGCCACGGGCGAATTGGGATCGGTGTGCGCCTTGATGGAGTGAATGCCGTGGCAATCGGTGCAGGTGGGGGCCATCGCATTGCCGCGCCCGAGCGCCTGTCCGTGAATGCTCATGTTGAAGGTGTTGGCCACATCGGTGTGGCAAGTGCCGCAGGTCTGCGCGACGGCAAATTTCGATATCGGCGACTTGGGATCGTTGGCCGGCAGAATCTCGTGCGTGCCGTGGCAGTCGGTGCACACCGCGGCGTCTTTCGATCCGTTGGCCACGGCGCGGCCGTGCACGCTCGCCTGGTAGGAGATGAATGCCTGTGCGCTTTCGCCATTCGACTCCATGAGAAACGACTGTCCGTGGCAGCGCCCGCAGGTGGAGGGAATGTTGGCGTGATTTACGGGCGATTTGGGATCGCCTGCGCCTTCGATCTGGTGCGCATCACCGTGGCAATCTTCGCAGGTGGCCGCGGGGTTTTTCCCGGTCTTGCTGGCCTTGGCGTGGGTCGAATGTGCGTAGGCGGTTTGAGCGTCGGCGTGGCATTGGGCGCAGCTCACCTTCTCCGGCGGGTTTTCATGCACCAGGCTCTTTACGTCTTTGTGGCAGTCCACGCATGCGAACATGCGGCCGTGGATTGAGTGCTTGAACTTGCTTTGGTCGACGTAGAGGCTCACGGTCGCGCCGTTCGCACCCTCGGTGGTGAGAGTCGGGTCGGAGTGGCAGGCGAGGCAGTCCGCGTCTTTGAGCTTTTGCGCGGAAAGCGCGGTGGGGGCCCAGGCAAGGAGAGCAAAAACGAGCGTAGAAAGCAAAAAAAGCCGTGCGGATCTCACAGCTTGAGGAGACGCCGAAGTGAGATTTCGCGCCGTGATTGGAGTCACAAGTGCGGCCGGTGGCTTGTAGCCTGTAGCTGGTAGCTGCTGGCTATCGGCTACGGGCTGCTTCCCGCTCTTTCCCGCCGGCTTGGCGCGATTTTGAGTGCCACCATTTCTCGCACCACCGGAACGGGCTCGATTGCAGCATAGGCGGGGCAGAGCCATTCTTGCTACAAAGTAGTAAAATATGCTCCAGGAGATCCCCATGCCCGACGTGCAAAAGGTGAGTATCGCATTGACCAGCGAGCAGCTTGACGCGCTGAAGGCCGCAGTGGCCTCCGGTGAATACGCCACAACCAGCGAGGTGATCCGCGAGGCGGTGCGCGATTGGCAGTTCAAACGCGAACTGCGCCGGGAAGACATCCTCCGCTTGCGGCAAATGTGGGACGAGGGCAAGGCCAGCGGCCCAGCCCGGAGGGTCGATTTTGGCAAAGTGAAGCGCGAGGGACAAAAGCGGCTGGTCAGGACAGGTGAAGCAAGGTCGTATGGCGATTAAGCTCGTCTGGACGCCGCAGGCCGAGGAAGATCTGATCGCAATTTACTCCTACATCGCCCTCGAAAGTCCCGCAGCGGCTGATCGTATTCTCGCCAAGTTGCAGGCCAGCGTGGAAACACTGGCTCGAAATCCGCGAATCTTTCAGCGCAGACCAGACATTCGGCCGTCTGCCCGTGTTCTCATCGAATGGCCTTATCTGGTTCTTTACGAAATCCACCCCGACTCAGATAACGGTCCGGTGCGAGAAGTTGAAATCGTCAGAGTCGCCGACGGACGGCGCAACCTGAAGCAACTCTCCTGATACGGCTACCGATTGCTAGCTGAAGTACGCCGTCAACGTCAGCACCAGCAGCGTCAGTCCGATGAAGATGGCCGTGAAACCTACTACTTTGGAGAAGTTCAGCAGCCAAAGCGGCGGCGCAATGCCCACCTTCTTTTCGAGTTCGCCCTTACCCAAATTCCGCTGATATTCCTGCGCGCGTTTTTCCTTGAACTCTTCCTCGCTCTCGACGCCGGTAAAGATCACCATGTCCATGGGAAAACTGTCGGGGCGCAGATGGGTGTTGACGAAGTGAATGGAAAAGATGAAGAGAACGGCGAGCAGGGCTTCTTCACTGTGGATCACGAGCACCGCATTCAGCGCCCAACCAGGGAGGAAATGCGCGAAGAACGGCGCAAACCACATGGCGTAGCCCGAGAACCCAATGACGATCATGCCCCAGAACACCGCCCAGTAATCGAACTTTTCCCAATAGGCGTAGCGGTCGAACTTCGGCTTAGGCCCCAACCCCAGGAACCAGCGCATGTGGCCGATGATGTCCTTCACGTCTTTCCAGTTGGCGACCATCGAGGTCGGACCCCAGAAGATGCCCTTTTCGCGGTTGATGAATGCGCGCTGGAAGATGTCTTTCAAGTGAATGAGGAAGGCGATGGTCAGCACCACGGCAAAGAACTTGTGAAGAAAGAGGATGGAGCCGAAACCGCCTACGCCGGTGGCAAACCTGCGCGCCCAGAAGCTCTCACTGAAACGCATCGGCAGGCCGGTGGCCGCCAGTCCCAGGAACGTGGTAAACAGCACCGCGTGCATGTAGCGCTGGGCGCGCGTAAAGCGCACATAAAACTTCTCGCCGGCGCCCGCACTCACACTCACACTCGCACTCGTATTTGCTTCTGGCTCAGGCATGCTTGCCTCCGTTGTCACTCTTGGTTTTTACCTGTTGGTAGCGCGAGCGGATCAGCCACAGGATGGTGTGCAACAGGAAGAACGTGAGCACACTGGCCAGCAGCAGGTTCATAAACAGCCGGACAAAATAAAGCCCCGGATTCAGCTTGCGGTCGCGCGCATTGGCGTGCGGCTGATACTTCACAAAGCTGGCGTTGGCGCCCGCGTGGCAACGGCCGCAAGTGGCAATCAGGTTGGCCGGGTTGACCGGCGAAGTGGGATCGGACGTGGGCCGCACGTCGTGCGCTCCGTGGCAGTCCCAGCAACGCGCCGTTTCCACATAGCCGCCCAACGAACCCAGTTGCGAGTGGAAGGTGTCGCGATAGGTGGAGAACTTGTCTTTGTGGCAATTGCCGCAGATCGGCGTGGACTGCATGCGGAAGGCTGATTCCGTAGGTTGCAGAATGGCGTGCGCCGTATGGCAGTCGCTGCAAACCGGCGCTTTGAGATCGCCTTTGGCAATGGCTTGTCCGTGAACGCCGGCCTGATACTCGTCATTGATCTTGGCGTGGCAGTTGCCGCAGGTCTGCGGGATGTTGGATTTGTAGGTGGGGCTCGCGGGATCGGTGTGGCTCAGGATGTGATGCGAGCCGTGGCAGCTTTGGCAGTTGGCCGCCACCAGCAACCCCTCTTTGCTCAGCGCAAAGCCGTGGATCGAATCGATGTAGTTTGGGTAAACGCTGGCCAAGCCGTGTTTGCCCGCCATGCCATTGTCGTTGTGGCATTGGCCGCAGGTCTTGGGCACGTTGAGCGGATAGACGGCCGAACGCGCATCGGTCTTGGGAAAGATTTCGTGGGCATTGCCGTGGCAGCTCGTGCACGGATGTTCCTTGCTATCGGCGTGCACGCTGCCGCTGAGTTGGGTCGCCTGGTCGGCGTGGCAGGTCTTGCAATCCACCGGCGCGACCTTGTCGGGATGCGGATAGCCCTTGATGTCCGCGTGGCAGTTCGAGCATTGCAGGCTGCCGTGAATGCTGTCGCCGAAATGCTTCCCGTCGACAAAGATGCTGTGGCCGTTGCTGTCGGTCATGCTCGAGTCGCCGTGGCAGGTGAGGCAGTCCTGTGCGCGGAGGTTCCGCGGCGCGAGCGCCAAAACCGCCAAGCCGGCCACCAGCGCCAGGCTGCGAATCATCAGAATTGCGTTCTTTCGTGCGGCTTCGTTCATTCCGCCGTCTTCCTTCCCTGGGGCGAACGCGGACGCGCCCGCTCACTGGCAGTACCCTGCCGACTCCACCGTTCTCACAACGATTGCGGGGGATCGCACTACAAAGGTCGTTCTTTGGGGAGAGCGCTGGCAGTGATAGGTGTCACAGGCCGCGCGATACAGATCACAAGGGCTGGAGCCACGAGTGCGTTTTCAGGGGGAAAATCACAAAAATCGGGCTTTGCGGCCCATGTTGAGACCTCTCGGCTGCTGCCATCCGTCATCCAAAAGAGCATCGAAACTACAGGCCGAGGTGAACGATGAAACGATCTCTGATTGCGTTGTTGCTGTTCGCGTGTTTGCCGCTTGTGTGCGCGCAAAAGATTCGATATGGTCAGGAGCCGCCGAAGGCCAAACCCGGCGTTGACTACCCGGTCAAGGTACACATTTCTGGAGTCCGCATCCGCACCTATTGCAATGGAAACTGTTCCGACGTGCTTCACGCCGATGCGGTTGTTGATCAGAAAAGACTGGAATTGACCGGTGCTTTTCTCTACCAATTGAACCTTGTTCCCGGCGACTACGCGGCCCGGCGGCTGAAAACTGCTCACAAGGGAGCGGCAACCCCGATCGACGACGAATACGAGCTTCTGTTACCAGACAGTCATATCTGGCGTTGCACGGTCACAGGAATCTTCGAGTAGCCGCGAAATTCGGATGCGCGGGATCTCTATGCGTGTCTTTGCGCCCAGTCGCGCGCCTCGTCGAAGCGCTCGCGATCATGCCACACATCGCGGTCCCAACGATCGCCGATCAGTTCAAACTGCTGGCGGGCAACGGCTGCGTCGCGAAATCTGTATGCGAACCAAGCCATCTTATTCTTCAGGCGTCCCGTGGTCCCGTACTGCGCGGTAATCGCCTGGTATCCCCTTTGGATGCGCGCCCAATCCATCTCCTTGACGCCGTAATTCCTGCCGTTCTTTCCCACCACCGACACGGCAATATGAAAATAGATCGCATCGCCCTGCTCACCGCCCACGCGGTCCGCGGAAGATGTGGCAAAGTCCACGGCCTCTCCCGGCTTTCCTTCCCATTTGGGCAGCAGGTACATCGCCATCTGCTTGTAGAGATCGAAATACTCCGGCTCGAACTGAATGCCCTGCTCGAAGACCTCGCGCATTTTGGGCTCGTCCCAGCCCTGTGCCAGGCCGACAATCATCATTTCGGCATACCACTGCGGGCAGCGTTCACGCAGCTTAGATGCGGCATTCAGCACATCCAGCGACTCCTGAATGCGCTGGTCGAAGAGCTTCCAGCCGTTGTCGGTCACAGTATTTGCCATGCTGTTGCCGCGCGCCACCCATGCCCAGCGGTGCAGGCTGGTGGCCAAAGCGACCCGCGCGGTGATGGAATCCGGACGCTGGGCGATCCAGTGCCTCAGGTGGGCCATGTGGTCAAGAGTGTCTTTGTCGGTAAGCATGGGCTTGTCAAGCGCGCCGTAAAATTCTTTCAGCTTCCAGCTTCCCCCCGCCGCGCGCCTCTTCTCGCTGCGCAACTGGTAGGCCATGCGGTCCAGTTCGTCGAATTTTTCCTCGACCAGATCGGTCTCGATTAGACGCGTCCACTTGCTTCCGCTCCATGAGCTTTCATCCTCATTGGATGCCATGGCCTTGGGCGTGGCCGGTGCTGCCTGCGCTTGCAGCGGTTTCGAGAAAAAAGCAAGTGACGCCAGGAGGATTAGGAGAGCGGCAAATTTGGAAACGAGCATGAACGTACCTCTCAAAACGACAACATGCTAGCGCATACCGCCATGCAGAACAAGCGCCACGCCTTCATTCGCCTGTCTGCAGCCGACGCGGCGCCATAGGCGCGCGACCTCCATACTCCGGGCACCAGGCATCATGCAGAGGCGGAGCGGGCGCCGTCCCTACGGGACTCCTCGCTCTATTGCCGATCCCCAACCCCACGCTAAAGCGCGGGGCTAACTATCGCTGCGCCTGCGGCACGGTTGTTGGCCCTGCATCTGCGTTGTCCGAGTGATACAGGTCACATGCCACCGTGCCCCCGCTCGAAGAAAATAGGGGCGCTAGTCAGGAGACCCTCCATGGGCACAGTTGCGCTTCCGGAAACAAAAACCATGCTCACCCTCCCCGGAGATGCGGTACGGCAGATTCTCTGGCGGTTTGCCGATCGGTTCGACTTACAGATGCTTGTTGCATCGGCGCGCGGCGTGGCAAGAGGAACAGTGGCCCGCATGGTGGCGGCCGGCGAACGCAACACCCACGAGTGGACGGCAGCCAAGGATGAAATGCTGGACGCCTTCGACCGCGCCGGCATTACCGCGGCGTTCATGGAGCCAGAAGAGGGCGGCTTTATCGTCGGACCCAAGAATCTCGCGCTCGGTCTCGCGGCCTTTGAGCTCGCGTGGGTGGATGGCGGCGCGGCGACCGCGAGCCTGGCGGGATTTCTGGCGCTTTCGCCCATTCACGAGCGCGGCACGCTGGAGCAAGTGGCACGCTACAAGAAACTCTCCGCTCCCCCGCAAGCAGGTGAAGACCGCAAGCCCTGGCGCGGAGCGTTTGCGTTGACTGAGCCCATCCCTTACGTGGGAGTCGACACCGGCATGATGAGCGGCAAGGTTCGCGTGGCGGAGTGGAAAGACGGCGAAGAACCGATGCTGCAGGTGGACAAGCGCGGCCGTTTCATTACCGGCATCGCTTTTGCCAACTTTGTCACCGCCGCCGTCGGCTCCGACGACGCGCGCATCAAGGGCAGTTGCGTGGTGATTCTGGAAGAGACGGATGCAGGCACGTTCGATCGCGGCACCCCGACCAAGAAGCTCGTGCACCAGCTCTCCTCGACCGGCGATCCCGTCTTCAATTTGAAAGTGCCGGCCAACCGCATCGTGGGTGGTTACACGGTAAAGGACGGCGTGATCGTGCCCAACTTCAATCACACGGAAATTATCGACGCGGTCTTCCGGCGCACGCGTGTGCCGGTGGGACTGATGACGGCAGCGAAGCTGCTGTCGGCCGTGGAGCCCGTGATTCGTTACCAGCGCCAGCGCTTCCGCGGCGCGGAGGGCGCTAAGCCCGGATCTGTGCGCTATGAACATGGCATCCAGCAACGCGAAGATGCGCTGCATCGGCTGGTCGATGTGTGGGCCACGGGTGAGGCGGCGACGTCGCTGGGCTTCGCCACAGCGCGGTTATTCGATGAGCTGGACCCGCTGGAAAAACAGAAGACTGCAATCCTTAAAGAGCGCGGCGTCGCAGGCGGCCGCGCCGAAATGAGGGCGCTGAAGGAAAGCGAGCAACGCGCCATTGAACTGCTGCGCCTGAAGGACGGCGATCCGCGCCGCAGCGAACTCGAGGCCGATCCGCTGGTGCAGTATGTGCTGAAGGACGCCGAGGCCAACGTGCTTTGCCCCGCGACCAAGCTCTGGAACACCGGCCACGGCGCCAACATGATGCGCGAGGCCGTGAGTCTGATGGGCGGCTACGGCATTACCGAGGACTGCCCAGGATTCCTGGCTAACAAATGGATGGACGCGCAGCTTGAAGCCACTTACGAAGGCCCCGAGGCCGTGCAACGCCGCCAGTTGACCGTGACCATGACCAGCGAGGTCTTCCTCGCCGAGTTTGCCGCGTGGACTGCGGAGATGCGCGGGATCGCGTCGACGCGTCCCGGCACCGGCGCATGTACGTTGGCGTCTGCGATGAACCTTTGGGCGTGGTCGCTCCACTATTTGCAGAACGCCACCGATCCCACAGGCAACAAGCTCTACCACGGGCAGCGCCAGGGCGTAACCTTCGCGCTGGCCGACGCGCTCAGTTGGCTGGTGGCCTCTCGTTGCCAGATTCAGGATGTGCTCGAGCTCGAAGCCCGCGGCGCTGCTGACGCGGTTGCCGCCGAAGGCCTGGCCGGGACCGTGCAATTCCTGAGCGACCTTTGCCATACGCAGGCCGCGCAGGCCGCCGGTGAAGTTTCGCGCATCTGCGCCGAGCTGGTCTTTGGCTACAATCGCCATCCCGCGTGGGACGAGGAGGAGCATCGCAGTTGTTTCCTTTCGGGCGAGCTTGAAGAGCTGGAAGAAACCATGCCCGGCATCATGGCCATGGCGGTTGATGTTGTTCAGGCCGACGGCAGTCATCCGGCGAAGGCCGGCCCGTGTGCTGGATGCGCGGGATCGAGCGAGTTTCTCCGCCTGCAAAGCAAGTTGACGACCTGCCTCACTGGCGCGCGCCTGGCCAAGGATCGCGCCGCCGAAACTGTAAGCAAAGTGATGATCCCCGAGGCATTGGATTATCCGGCATGAGCTTTGCGCCACAGTCCGCCGAGATCGACCGCCAGACGATGGAAGTCGACATCGCCTGCGCCGGTTTCGGTCCGGCTACGGGTGGATTTCTGACCACGCTTACCCAGGCCTGGAGCCGGAACCCCGCCGACCCTGTGTTTGAAAGCCGCGTGGCACCCGGCATGCCGCTACAGGTGCTTTGTTACGAGCGCGCGGACGACCTGGCCGCCGGAGTTAGTGGCGTGGTGACACGCGCCGAAGGCATTCGCGCGAGCTTTCCTTCGCTCGATCCCACGCAGATTCCCATGGCTGCCCAAGTGAAACAGGAGCGCGTTCTTTACCTGCTCGATCCCACCGGCGCGAGCCGGCGCTCCGCGCTCTTGCGCCTTGGAGATTTTTTTCTTGGTCTTGGAAAAGAGCGTTGGATCAGTGACTTTGCCTTCGAGCTGCCCTGGGCACCGGCGTTTCTCCACAAACGCGGTGGCTTGATCCTTTCCATCGGCCAGTTCAACCAGTGGGTTGGCGCGCAACTGATGGCCAGCGGCCTCGTGCAGATCTGGCCGGGCACGCCCGTCAGTGCTCCCATCTTCTGTGGCGTCGCGAACGCGCAATATCGTGGCGTCGCCGGCCTCCGCCTCGCCGACCAGGGCGTGGACAAACTCGGCGCGCCTGCCGACGGCTTCATGCCCGGCATGGATGTTCGCGCGCAACTCACCGTGGTGGGCGACGGTCCCGTCGGCGCGGTTGGCCAGCGGCTCGACGAGCGCTTTGGTCTGCCCGCAGGCCATGCGCACCGCGAGTGGGCTCTCGGCATGAAGTTCGTCATCGAGCTGCCCGAAGACACCACGCTCGAGCCCGGCACGGTCTGGCACACCTTCGGATTTCCCGAGCCCGAGATCTTCGGCTTTCTCTATGTGCATCCCGACCGCCTGGTCTCCGTCGGCATTTTCGTTCCCTCATGGCTGGGCGATCCATCGCGCACCACTTATCGCTATCTACAGCACTTCATCCAGCATCCCGCGCTGTGGCGTCATCTTCAGGGCGGTGTACTGCGCTCCTGGGGCGCAAAATCCCTCGAAGAATCCGGCAAACACGGCGAGCCCTTCCTCACCGGCGACGGTTACGCGCGCATCGGTGAAGGCTCCGGTTCGACCAACATGCTTACCGGCTCGGGCGTCGATGAGGCCTGGTCCACAGGCGTCCAGCTTGGCGAGGCTGTACTCGAGATCCTCCGCGCTGGCCTGCCATTCTCTCAGGAAAATTTAGCCAAGACCTATGAAAAACGCCGCCGCGCAAGTTCGGTCGAACGCGGCGCACGCCAGGCCCGCAACGCACGCAACGGATTTCAGCGCGGCTTTGTGCGCGGCCTCGCCGGCATGGCGCTTGCCGGTCTTACCGGTGGCCGTCTCTCGCTCCGGGCCCGCATTGCGCCCGCGCCTCGCCAGATTCGCTCCGTCCGTCCCGATAGCAAAGCCGGCCTCGCGTTGCGCGACGCCGCCGCGCTCGCCCTCGACTCCGGCCGCCCGCTGCACGACGCGCTCATGTCGGCGCGCGGCTGGCCTGAGATCCCGTTCGACGGCCGTCTTCTCGTTACGCACCAGGATGCGTTGCTGATGGGCGGCAAGGTGCAGGCCATACCCGGCTATGCCGATCACGTCGTGTTTCTGGATCGTCAGCGCTGCATCTCCTGCCAGGAAAAAACCTGCATCGGCATGTGCTCCGGCCAGGCCATCACGCTCGGCCCCGACGGCGCGCCCGACTTCGAGCGCGAGAAATGCGTCCACTGCGGCGCGTGTTTGTGGAACTGCCCTCACTCGCCCGACGGCGAGCGCTCCAACATTGAGTTCCAGGCCGGCGCAGGGGGACTGCATTCGGGAGAAAACTGAAATGCAGCTCCCAGCTGCCGGCGTCACAAATTAGCTTTGTAAAAGGGCCTGGCTTCAGCCAGGCCGTAAGTAGCCACCAAATAGAAGCGGGCTTCAGCCCCTGAGGAATTCAGACAAATGGCAACCGCGTTACAAATTGTGGTCTGTGCAGGGATCGTTCCGGATCCGTTGCAGACTCTGGAACCGACCACCGGTCCGAACGGTCCGGGATTGAAAAACGAAATGGTCTTGCCCGCCGTTCTCGACCCGTGGGCTGCATGCGCGCTCTACGAAGCCGCAGCGCTCGCCGCCAAGCATCCGGGCAGCAAGCTCTGGCTTGTCGCGCTGGGGCCGAAGGCCAAGCTGCAGCAAGTGATGATGACGGTTGCGCAAAAGGTCGCTTTCGAGCTCGTTCCTGTCGACGGCCCTATCGGCGGATTCCCTGACGCGCACTCGACCGCCGCGGCCCTTGCGTCAGCCATCGAGTCTATTGCCGGCCTCGACCGTGCGCAGCTTTTTGTTTTCGGCGGATGGGAATCTGCGTCGCGCGGCGCAGGCGTCACGCTGCAACTCATCGGCGAGCGCCTCGGCATCGCCGACCAGTTTTTTGGAGTCGACCAGATCAGCCTGCGCGACGACGGATCCTTTGAAGTATTGGAACGCGTGGAAGGCGGAAAGCACCAGGTATCGGTGTGCGCGGGCGCGCCCGCCGTGCTGGGCTGGGCCACGGGTAACCTGGCGGAGCCACGCAACAACCCGCAGATTGGCATGAGCAATATGCGAACGATTATGCCCGCGCTGCAAAAGGCCAAAACCGCCGCGCTTGATGCAAACTCGCTCAGCTACGCGTCGGTGAGCTTGCCGAAACAGCAGCGCACCACGCGTGTTGAAAAGAACATGAGCGCCGAAGAGATCGCTGCTGAGCTGGTGGAGTGGATTGGGAAGGACAGTTAACAGCGGTTAGTGGTTAGTGGTTAGTGGTTAGTTAGAAGCCATCAACTGCCCGCTTAAGATTTCCGCCAAAAGCTAAGAGCTGAGGGCCGAAAGCTCAAGGAAGAATATGGAATCCGTACTTGTACTCACACATGCTGATGAAACCGGCTCGGCGCTTACCAGGCACTCGCTTGAAGCTGTTACCGCGAGCAAAGAATTGGCTGCGCATTTAGGCGCTTCGCTAACGATTGGGATTGTGGCCGTCGATGCGAACCGCGTTGCGAGCGCGGTCAAGAACGCGGGACCGCGATTGCTTGCGGTGAAGGGCGAGACGTTTGCGCAGGCGCGATTTGCCTCCGATGCGGCGGCGTGCGAGGCTTTGTGCCGCGCCGCGCAGGCCACGATTGTGGTTGCACCGCAGAGCTCGCGCTTTGCGCGGGTGATGGCGGCTGTGGCGCTCCGCATCGGCGGCGTGATTGATACCCACATTACTGCTCTCGCCGGCGCGGAGACCGTTGAGGCCACGCGCTGGTTCTATCGCCAGCGCATCGAAGCCGTGGTCACACGCACCGCGAGGCCGTGGTTCCTGCTTTTGGATTCCGGGACGCACGAGCCTTATGCCGGAGAAGCCGGGGACGCGCAGGTGGATGAGATTGCCATCGCGGTGGAGTTGCCGGCGCTGCGCACCGAGGTGACTGGCTTCCGCGCACCCAAACAAGATGAGCAGACCATCCGTCCGGATGCCAAGCTCTTGTTCGTCGCCGGAGCGGGATGGACCAAGAAGCAGCCCGACGGCGCAGTGCACGTAGAAGAAGCAGGCCGACTCATTCTCGACTTCCTGCGCGCGTCCGGCGCGTCGCTTGGCAGCAGCAAATCATTAGTGGATCAGGGCGGCGAGGGGCAATCCGTTCTGCCTTTTCTGACGCACATGAATCAGGTCGGACAGACAGGCTCGACGCCGCGCCACGCCAAGGGTCTCTCCACCTGCTGCCACGGCGAAGAGCCGCACGTGGTCGGCTGGAGGTTCATCGGCGAGCGCCGGGCGATTTCTCTGGATGCAAACTGCGGGTGGACGCGCGGCAAAGCCGACGTTGTTTACATCGCCGACGCGTTTCAGGTGATGGCGAAAGTGAATGAGCTGCTGAAGAGCTAGCTCGTAGCCTGTTAGCTCGAAGCGTTTAGCTACTGGCTAGCGGCTGCGTCCTTGCTCCCTGGTTCCCTTGTTCCCTCGCTGCCCGTCTTTCACAAAAAACGGGGGGCGCGGGAGTCTCCGGGGTCATCCGGGTCTCACCGCGCCGCCCAGCCGCACGCTCACTTCTTCAGCCAGAATCCAGTGTAGCGATTCACGGGAAATGATCTGCAAATCTGACGCAGCGCGCAAAAACTCTGCAATCAGGGGGATGCGGAGGTGCGGCGGAGCCGAGGTGCTTGACAAGGCTGGCGCGCGTCAGCAAGCGCGCGATTCACAGGGCTTACAACGCGCTGATTTAGCATGGAGCTTTGGAGCATGCGAACACTATGAAACCCATCACTGAATTCATCAAGCATCATTACCGTCATTTCAACGCCGCCGCCCTGGTGGATGCGGCCGAAGCCTACAACAAATTGCTCGCCGAAGGCGGCAAGATGTTTGTGACCATCGCCGGCGCGATGAGCACTTGTGAGCTGGGGCTGTCGCTCGCAGAAATGATCCGGCAGGACAAGATTCACGGGATCTGCTGCACGGGAGCGAACCTGGAAGAAGACGTATTCAATCTTGTCGCGCACAACTACTACGAAAGAGTCCCGCACTACCGCGACCTGACGCCCAGCGATGAGGCGGCCCTGCTGGCGCGGCACATGAATCGCGTGACCGACACGTGCATTCCTGAGATGGAGGCCATGCGGCGCATTGAGAACGAGGTGCTGGCGGAGTGGGTGAAGGCCGACAAGGCGGGCGAGCGGTTTTTTCCGCACCAGTTCATGTACAAGATTCTGCTTTCGGGTGGGCTTGAGAAGAGCTATCAGATCGACCCGAAGAATAGCTGGCTGCTGGCTGCGGCTCAGAAGAATTTGCCCATGTTTGTGCCGGGGTGGGAGGATGCGACGCTGGGCAACATGTATGCGGGCCACTGCATTACGGGCGACGTGAAGAAGGTGCACACAGTGCGCACGGGCATTGAATACATGATGGAGCTGGCGGAGTGGTACACGGAGACGACCAAGACCGCGCCGCTGGGGTTCTTCCAGATTGGCGGCGGGATCGCCGGTGATTTTCCGATTTGCGTGGTGCCGATGCTGCACCAGGACTTGCAGCGGGAGCATGTGCCGCTGTGGGCGTACTTCTGCCAGATTTCGGATTCGACAACGAGCTACGGGTCGTACTCGGGCGCGGTGCCGAACGAGAAGATTACCTGGGGCAAGCTGGGAGAGAAGACGCCGAAGTTCATTATCGAGAGCGACGCGAGCATTGTGGCGCCGCTGGTGTTTGCGTATGTGCTGGGTTGGTGAGAAAAGCAGGGAACAGGGAACAGAAAAACCCGGAATGACCAAAGAGAGTGAGTCAGTGAGGAAACGGACGGCAATTGTGCTGGTGCTGGCGGGGGTGGTGTGCTGCCTTGCAGCACGGGTCTGCGCGCAGGAGGACCGGGGTTTGTGGAGCGCGGCGAGCACCAACGCGCACGCGATCACGGGCGACGTTACGATTGGCGAAGCCAAGGTGACGCTCAATTTTATTACGTTTCCGCTGGCGCAGATTCGCAGGCTAAAGCCGGTGGAGGTGAGCGCGGTGTTCGATGCGGACGTGAATGCGGGGATCGAAGGCACGCTTTACCGGCTGCGCATACCGGGCGCGCAGGTTCTTGCGCACAAGAATATATTGTGCGGCGGCGAGGAGACGCAGTGGATGGCGACCTATGTAACGGGACACACGCTCAAAGTGGCGTTCTTCTCGGGCGATGACATGCCGGTGTTCACGTTTGACGCGATGCAAAACACGACGACGGTGTGCGGCTCGTTTGTGTACGGGAGATAGTTGTGAGTGTAGGTGAGAGTGTGAGTGTGGGCGTGAGCGATTCATCGTCAGTTCACGCTATTCACTCGCCCTGTTCCCGCTTGGCATGGCGCGGCGATAGAATGTCTCATGTCTTCCCCTCGTAGCAGAGGCGTTTCCGGCTGGGTGGTGCTGACCTTTGTCTGCGCGGCCCTTTGGCCTGCCTGTGCGAATACTCCTTCCCCGGCAAACTTGCCCCTGGCGCAAATTCTGGCGTCGATGGAGCATCGCAATCAAATCCAGCGGGAGGCATTGAGGCACTACCACGCGGTACGGCAATACCATGTCGAGTACCAGGGAATTACAACTATCGAAGCAAAAATGGTGGTGGAGTTCGACTTTGATGCTGCTTCAGGAAAAAGTTTTCGCGTTGTGTCTCAGAGCGGTTCCAAGATTCTTAGCGACAAGATTCTGAAAAGGGCGATGGAGAGTGAAATAGAGGCCTCAAAAGACAGCGGGGCGACGGCATTGACGCCGGCAAATTACCGGTTTCAGTTGCAGGGGAGCGACAGAGTGGATGGACGTCCGGCCTACATCTTGAGTGTCGAGCCGCTGAAGGAAAGCAAGTTTCTCTATCGTGGCAAGGTCTGGGTGGATGCGACGGATTTTGCGGTAGCGAAGATCGAGGCGTCGCCGGCGAAGAATCCCTCGTTCCTGATTTCGCGGACGCTGGTGCAATGGGCATACGCGAAGACGGGGAACTTCTGGCTGCCGCAACGGAGTCACAGCGAAGCCAAGATCCGGATCGGAGGCACTGCCGTGCTGACGATCGATTACGGGACTTACCAAATCAATTGGGATAAGCCACGTTCCGGTGGCGCAAGCTGACCCGCGGCTATGTTCAAGAGGTCAGCCCTTTGAAATCGTAACGAACGGCCCGCTCACTTCCCGCCCATTCGCGCCTTCAAACGCAGCCTGGCGCAATCCGGGCATTCCCAGCTCCCACTTCGGCCCTTCGAGCTCCGGCATGGGCCGCGCCTGAAAGAGCTTTTTGCATTGCCGAGCCGTCCAACGGGCCCAGCGCTTGGACTTTTTCCGGCGCGCACTGTCGGTGGAGATGCCGGTGCCTGCGTACATCTGGCGGTAGAGCTTGGAGAGGAAGATGAATCCGAGCCGGGCGCGCAGAGTGGGAGTGCAGGAGGACCGTTCCCAGATGGCTCCCCAGGTGTAGAACCGGTCCCACACTTTTTGCGTGCGCATGCGGATTTCGTCGGAGCTCATGGTGGGATGCGGCGTAAACATTTTGGGCCGCACTTCAGTGGGAATCAACCAGTAGCGCGTAATGGGCACGCCGCCCACCATCATGGGATCGACGGCCTGCTCTTTCTCCCAGCGCCCGAAGTCGACGGTGCCGGGAAACGGCGTCATCATGACAAATTGCGCGAAGGTGACGCCGGCCTTGATCGCCATTTCCACGGTAGCAGTGAAGGTGGCGGGGCGATCGGTGGGCAGGCCGAAGATGAACGACCCGAGAACGTGCACGCCGTGCTGCTTGAAGGTCTGGAGTTGTTTGGCGAGGGCTTCGCCGGAGTAGTTCCAGTCCTTATAAACGGCCTTGAGTCCTTCGGGCGTGACGGCCTCGACGCCCACCAGCGCGCCCTTGATGTTGGCCTTGCGCATGGCGTCAAGATAGTTGCCGTCCTCGCCGGCCTCCATGGTCATCTGCGTGAAGAACACCATGTCTTTGGGCAGCTTGGCCAACTCTTCCATTAACGACAGGCGCTCGTTGCGAATAGTTGTGAGCTCCTCGACCCTGGCGGTGTTGCCCTGCTCGCGCGCCAGACGCAGATCGGTAAAGGTGACGGGATAGAAGTTGTCATCGGCCAGGGCGATGAAGCGAAAACCGAGACGGCGCAATGCGATGATTTCGTCGACGACGTTTTGAAATCTTCGCTGCCGCGGCTTTTGTCCATCGGTGCGCCACACGCTGCAAAAGGAGCAGTGCTTGGGGCAGCCGCGAATGGTTTGCACCGAGGCCCACATGTATTTGCTTGGATCCATAAGGTCCCAACGCGCAGAGAGAAATTCGCTGCCCTCGATGCGGCCGCCTTCGTAAATTTTTTCGGGCTCGCCAGCCAGACAATCGGTGACGACTTTTGCCCAGGCGAGATCGCCATCGCCTTTGACGACGGCGTGGGCTTCGCCGCGCTCCAGCGCTTCTTCAGGAAAGAGCGTGGCGTGAATTCCGCCATAGACCACCCATGCGCCGCGGGCACGGGCCATGCGGCCGACAGCATAACCGCGCAAAGCATTGCCGGTGTGTACGCTGATGCCGACGATGTCGCCGGGCTCGATGGTCTCGGGCACAATTTGCTCGAGTGATTCATCGACGAGAACGGGATCTCCCACGGCAGTGGGTGTAGCGGCGGCGAGCACGAAGAGCCAGCGCGGCGTGATGACCGCGGTGCCGAAGGAATTGTCACTGGGATTGACGAGATGGACGCGCACGCGACCAACCTTTCGCCGTACGAGTGGGGTTGGCTTCACAGCAATGTTGGGGATGCCGTAATGCGAGTTAACGAACGGAAGCGGTGCCCTAATGGGGAAGATGCCGCGCTGAAGTTGCGCTACGGTGAATTTCGACGATGCGTGTTATGGGGAGAATTGACGAAAACGATCCATGCCAGGCTTAATTGGCAGCGCGGACTGTTTCGCGAGAATTTTTCCCTCTGACTGTTTGCGCAATCATACAGGTATTAGGCGGGAGAAAGTGGTCAATATTGACCACTTTCGCAAGAAGACCCGAACTGTGACTGTCTGCTGTTAGCTGACGGCTGCTTTGCTGCACTCTTCAACGGGGATGGGGACCTGCTCGACGATTTCGAGGCCGAAGCCTTCGAGGGCGGGGACGTGCATCGGAGTATTGGACAGGAGGCGGATGCGCTGGATTCCCAGGTCGGAGAGGATTTGACTGCCGAGGCCTATGGCGCGGAGGATGCGGCCGGTGCGGGCCTGTGCGCCTTCGCGGGCGCGCAGTTCCTGATGGAGGATGAGGCGGCCGGATTCGGCGGGCGCGGCGCCGACTGGAGCGGTGGAACCGTCTGGGCCGAAGGCAGCGGCAGGCGTGCGGTCGATTTCAAAGCCACGCGAGGTGTTGTGCAGATAGAGGATGACGCCGCAGCCGGCTTCGGCAATCATGCGCATGGATTGATCGAGAATCTCGCGGCAGTGGCAGTCGGCGGAGAAGACGTCGCCTGCGGTGCAGCGGGTGTGGACGCGGACGAGCACGGGATGGGGGCAGGGGTAGCGGGGCGTGGCTGGCAGGGTGCCGTTCGAGGTTGCGTCAGGGAAGGAACCAGCGTGGAAGGCGGGGCAGCCGGGGCAGAGGTCGCCGCGGATGAGAGCGATGTGGCTTTCGCCACCCTGAACTTCGCTCTCGTATGCGATCATGCGGAACTCGCCGTAGCGGGTTTGGATGCGGGACTCGCCGGCGCGGACAATGGTGCGCTCGTGGCGCAAGCGGTAGCGAATGAGCTCGGCAACGGTAAGGATTTTGAGGCCGTGCTCGCGGCAAAAGGGGATGAGATCGGGGACGCGGGCCATTTCGCCGTCGTCGCGCATAATCTCGCAGATAACTCCGGCGGGGGTAAGACCAGCCATGCGGGCGAGATCGACCGAGGCCTCAGTTTGGCCGGCGCGGACGAGGACGCCGCCGCGGCGCGCGCGCAGCGGGAAGACGTGGCCGGGGCGGGCGAGATCGGCGGCGGTTGCCTTGGGATCGATGGCGGTGCGAATGGTGCGGGCGCGGTCGGCCGCCGAAATCCCAGTCGTCACGCCTTCGCGAGCTTCGATGGTCTCAGTAAAGGCGGTGCCGAAGCGGGAGGAGTTTTGCTGCGTCATGGGAAAGAGGCGCAGGTGGTCGGCGCGCTCCTCGGTGAGGGTGAGGCAGATGAGGCCACGGCCGTAGCGCGCCATGAAGTTGATGGCTTCGGGAGTGACATATTCGGCTGCAAGGGTAAGGTCGCCCTCGTTCTCGCGGTCTTCGTCGTCGACCACCACGACCATGCGGCCGGCCTTGATTTCGGCAAGAGCGCCGGGGACGTCGGTGAAGGGAGGCTCGGGGGTGCGAGGCGATTGGGGCATGATGCCCCTTTATTTTCGCTTATCCGTGCAGGGAATGCCAGAAAGGGGCATCTGCGGTGGGTAGGGATGGGCAGCTCACGGATTGGCGGTTATCTGGGAGCTGGGCCTATAAGCTCGCATACCGGCTGCATTGGATCAGTTTCTGATCGACTTCCATTCGTTTCCCGGCATGATCCGTTTCATAAACTCGTCGAAGAGTGGAACAGTGAACGCGGTGTCTCCGTGGGTTGGGCTCCAAATCATGCCCTTCGTTATCAGACCCGCGCGAGTCGGGCCCAGGGATTGCACGGGTCGATCCAGCTCGTCGGCAATGTCCCCGGAGCGATGGGTCCCGGGTCCAAGGCCGGCCATCGCTCTGAGGTAATTCTTTTCGCTGGGAGTAAGACGATCGAATCGAACCCGGAAGAAACTCTCGTCAAGAGCGGCGATTGCCTCGTCCGAAGCGTTCAGTACGTCAAGCCGCTTGATGGGACTCTCCGATGCGATGTCCCACGTATGTTTGCCCCATTCCTGCAGGAAGTAAGGATACCCCTGCGTCTTCTCGATGATCAGATCGACTGCGTCCTCCAGGATTTCAGCCCCTTCATTCTCGGCGGGCCTGACGATGGCCTCTCTGGCGTCAGGAGGATCGAGCGGCCCGATCTTTGGAAAATCGAAAAACCGTTCTGCGTAGGATTTGGCCTTGCCCATCCGGCCCCGCAATTGGGGAAGGCCAGCGCCGACGATCGTGACGGGCAGTTGCTCCTGCGAACAGCGATGAAGGGCGGAAATGAGAGCGGCCATCTGTGGCTCCACAACATACTGAAGCTCGTCGATGAAAAGCACAACAGCGGTTCCCGCCGCTTTCCCCGCGATTCCGACTTGCTGGAGGAGCGCCGTTAGATCTCCCTCCAGATCGCCATTGTCTGCCAGGCCCGGTTCAGGTTCGTAATCCAGTCCGACCTCGATGTCGGCATAGGACACCTTCAGCTTGCCGGCAAATCCTGCCAGAGCTCGAAGTCCCCGAATCGCATAGTCCTTTGCGGCCTCTTTCTTGCTGAGGTGGAGTAGGGAAAGCCTGAGTGAAGGGGCGAGCAGCGCTGGAAGCGAGCGGTTCTCTGGCGCCTCAACGCGGACTGTGTTAATCCCCGCCGCCTCTGCGTCCCTTCTCATTTGGTCGAGGAGCACGGTTTTTCCCACGCCTCGGAGGCCGACCAGCATTACGCTTTTGGCTGGCCGGCCGTAGCGGAGTCTTTGGAGACGCACTGCCACATCCTGTCGGATAATGCCGCGGCCCGCCAGTTCGGGAGGAGGACTGCCGGCGCCAGGTGCATAGGGGTTGCGAATTGGATCCATGTATAGGGAGTTTAGCAAAGTTATGGATTTTCTGTAACTTTTATAACTTCCCTACACTTCGGCCTCCCAGCGACCCAATTCCAGTCCTGGCGCGTATCGAAAAGCCGAGGCTATCGAGACGCCTGAGGAGTACCGAGGTCACTTGCTCATCCCGGAAGTCGGCAAATCGCAAACTGCGCCTCGTATAATCCAGTAATCGTCCAGCAGACGACCTGCAGCATTCTGCCCGGTTGTACGCGAGCCGTGCAGCGCAAGCCGTCTTCTGCCGGTAGCCCCTTCCAGGTCCCCCCAAAGGAGGGATTATGCCAAGTCCCCACAAGTCCGGCGCCTCCGACAATTTTGTTGCCGCAGTCGCCTATTTCTCGCCCATCCCGGCGTTCTTCTTTCTGGCCATCAGGCACTACAACAAAAGGCCCTACGTGCGATTCCACGCCTGGCAGTCCCTAGTATTTTGGGCTTTTGTGATTCTGTTAGGCATTGCCATGGGGTTTCTGGCGCCATGTCTGATGTTTCTTGGGACGCGTGTGCTGCTGGTTCTGTTCTGTCTTGGATGTCTGGTGGTTTTCCTCGTATGGCTGTGGTGTGTAGTCGGCGCATTGCATGGCAAGCGGTGCAGGCTCCCGCTTATCGGGAACTGGGCCGACGAGCAGGCCTACCGGTAAGCGGCCGGTCGTTTCGTCACGAGCCGCCGCCTGGTTTCAACAGGACTGTCAGATTTGCGGACAGCAAAAACGCCGCCCGAAGGCGGCGTCTCTGTTTGAGCTGGCGAAAGTGTTACAGCGTGGATTCAATCTCAAAGCCCCAGGCCTCGAGCAAGGCCTCCGGGATATATTTGGAATTCTTATTGCGACGCGCCCATTCGCGCAGGCGGGTTGACCGGATGAACTGATCCGGGGGCAGTTTAAACTCCTTGGTGATCTGCTCGAAGGAGGTGACAGTGGGCACAACAGGGCCAATGGGCTCTGGTTTGCCCCAATTCGGATTTCCACGACGCTTTGCCATCGATTTTTGTGTCCTTGAAAGGAGGTTTTATCGGTTCATCCTCGGACGGGGCTGGGGGATCAGTAGGACCCGAGGCACATTAATAATCATTTTACGGATATTTTGTTCAAAAATCAATAGGAAAGAGGTATCGGGGTGGGGTTTAAGCAAGGTGAGCTACTCAGCTCTGATATGATTCAAGTTATTGCATTTAAATATGTTACTTGAAGTTTGCTGGGCTGGATGGGAAACAGATTGCGGAATTTTATTGTAATCGATTGAAAGCGCGCCGGGTGGAGGGTCGCGGGAACCATGATGACAAGACACTGGATAGCACTTATGGCGGAACTTGCGCTGTTGGCTGGGGTTGCCCAGTGCCGAGGCGTCGAATTAACGGTAAGCCGGCAAGCCCTGGAGCGGACCCTGAAACAGCAGCTCTTCAGCGGTCCCGACGGCCGGTATTACCTGAAAGGAACCCCTCACTCGGCCTGCTTTATCGCGACCGAGGACCCGCACCTGAGTTTTGAACAGGGCCGGATCGTGGTGCGGGTGAAAACCGTGGCCCGGCTGGGAACGGCGGTGGGCGGAGCGTGCCTTGGAGTGAGCTTGACGCTGCCAGCCGAAGTTTCTCTGGCGCCGGACGCGGAAGGGGAGACGATTGGGTTCCGCGACGCGCAGCTTGACAAGATTTCGGACCGGAAAGAGATCAACTTTGTGCTGGCGCCGTTCCTGCGCGGGCAGTTGCCAAAAAGCATGAAGGTGAATGCGACTGAACTGCTGCGCAAGGCGCTGGAGGGCTCGACGGCTTCGTCGGGATACAAGGTGAGCCTGGACCGGCTGAAGATTCATTCGGTTCAGATTGAAGGCGACAAGCTGGTGGTGGACGCGGACGGGGATTTGAGCGTGGAGTGAGCGAAGCGGCTTTTAGCTACTGGCTGTTAGCTTCCAGCTCGGGCGTGCGGGAGCGGAATGCCACGCTCAAATGCACAGAAATCGATGCAGAATCAGCGCTGCTGCTTGCAGGCCGAGATCCGCTAACCATGCCAACTCCGCTGTTTTTCGAGGTCAGACCACTGCTGTAAAATAGAGGCAGGAAAACCTAAAATCCGCAATGATAGAATTCTGAGGTTTGGAGAAGAGCATGCCTGAAGCATCGTGTGATATCGGCCTGATTGGCCTTGCCGTTATGGGACAGAATCTTGTCCTCAACATGAACGACCACGGATTCAAAGTGGCTGTGTTCAATCGCACCGTTTCAAAGGTGGACGATTATATTGCCAACGAAGCCAAGGGGACCGAGGTGGTTGGGGCGCACTCCATTGCGGAGCTTGCCGGCCTGCTGAAGCGGCCGCGGCGCGTGATGCTGATGGTGAAGGCCGGCGATACCGTCGATCAGATGATCGACCACATCGTTCCCTATCTCGAAAAGGGCGACATCATTATCGATGGCGGAAACTCGCTGTTCACGGATTCGACGCGGCGCACCAAGGCTCTGGCTGAGAAGGGAATTCTGTTTATCGGCACGGGCGTTTCGGGCGGCGAAGAGGGCGCGCGGAATGGGCCGTCGATTATGCCGGGCGGCAACCCGGCGGCGTGGCCGCATGTGAAGCCGATCTTCCAGGCGATTGCCGCCAAGGTGGACGATGGCACGCCCTGCTGCGACTGGGTAGGCGAAGAGGGCGCCGGACACTTTGTGAAGATGGTGCACAACGGCATTGAGTACGGCGACATGCAACTGATCTGCGAGGCCTACGATCTGCTGAAGCGCGGGCTCGGACTGACGGCCGACGAGCTGCACACGGTGTTCGCGGAGTGGAACAAGGGCGAGCTGGACAGCTATCTTATCGACATTACGCAGCAGATTTTCGCGAAGAAGGATGAAGACGGCTCGCCGCTGGTGGATAAGATTCTGGACACCGCGGGACAAAAGGGCACGGGAAAATGGACGGTGATCAGCGCGCTCGACGAGGGACAGCCGGTGACGCTGATTGGAGAATCGGTGTTCGCGCGCTGCCTGTCGGCACTGAAAGATGAGCGCGTAGAGGCCGAGAAGGTACTGCGCGGACCGAAGTCGGCGGTGAAGGTCGGCGACCGCGCGAAGTTCATCGAGGACGTGCGGCGGGCGCTGTTCTGCTCCAAGATCATCAGCTACGCGCAGGGCTACATGCTGCTGCGGGCCGCGGGCAAGGAGTACGGCTGGAACCTGAATATGGGCGGCATCGCGCTGATGTGGCGCGGCGGCTGCATTATCCGCAGCCAGTTCCTGGGCAAGATCAAGGACGCGTTCAAGAAGAACAAGGCGCTCGACAACCTGCTGCTGGACAAATTTTTCTCGCGGCTGGTGAACAAGTACCAGGCGTCTTGGCGCAAAGCGGTAACGCATGCGGTCAAGCTGGGCGTACCGACGCCGGCGTTTTCTACGGCGCTCGCGTTCTTTGATGGCTACCGCACCGGCAGGTTGCCGCAGAACCTGCTACAGGCGCAGAGAGACTTCTTCGGCGCGCATACTTACGAACGAATCGATAAGCCACGCGGCGAGTTCTTCCACACGAATTGGACCGGAAAGGGCGGACGAGTGGCGTCGGGGACGTACAACGCTTAGAGTACAGTGGTCAGTTATCAGTGATCAGTGGTCAGAAAAAAGGCGGCGATTTCCGGGATGGAAATCGCCGCCTTTGCGTTTGCGCGAAATTCTTGATGTGGGCGAGTTTAGCGCAGCGTGTCAACGGGTGCAGGATCCATGTCGGCGTAGTCCTGGTTTTCGCCGCCCATGCCCCAGCAGAAACTATAAGCTCGTGTTCCGACGCCGCAGTGCACCGACCAGCCGGGCGAGATGGCGATGCCCTTGTCGGCCATGACGATGTGGCGCGTCTCCGCAGGAGGTCCCATGAAGTGCATGACGCGCGCGTCCGCGGCGACGTTGAAGTACATGTAGATTTCGGAGCGGCGCATGTGGGTGTGCGGCGGCATGGTGTTCCAGTTGCTGCCGGGCGAAAGATGCGTGACGCCCATGACAAGCTGGCAACTGCGCGCGCCCTGAAGATGAATATATTTACAGATGGTGCGCTTGTTGCAGGTTTCCAGGCTGCCGAGTTCGGTAGGCGCGGCGTCTTCCTTGCGCACCAGCGCAACGGGATACACGGCGTGGGCGGGATAGCTCAACAGATAGTAGATGGCGGGCGCGGCTTTATCCTTCGACGCGAACTCAACCTGCTTGTTGCCGCGGCCGATGTAGAGCACGTCGAGATTGTTGAGCTCGTAGCTCTTGCCCTCGACGGTGACGACGCCGGCGCCGCCGATCGAGAGCACGCCCAGCTCGCGGCGCTCGGTGAAGTACTCGGCGCGAAGTTCTGGATAGGTGGGCAACGCAATGGGGGCATCGAGCGGAGCCGCAAAGCCGGCCACGGCGCGATCGAGATCGACGTAATTGAGATGCAGCTTGCCGGGTTCGTAGAGCGAGTCGAGCAAAAATGTTTCGCGCAGTTCGTCGGTGTTCATGCGCGGATAGCGCACAGGGTCAGCCATTAATACGGTCTTCATGATCTCTCTCAAAAGCAGCTTCTAGCTGCTAGCTTCTAGCCATTAGCTTGTTCGTGGCAGGTTCAGGTCAGCGCGCCACTGAAACATTGGATCGCTACAACTCCATTTTACTGCGCGGGCGGAGTGTGTAGCCTGGTTGGATCCCAGTTGTCGCTGCCGCGCAGGAAGATTTCCGGTTCATATTGTTTGGCCTCGTCGGGCGTGAGGAAATGCGTGTGCGGGTCGCGTTGATCGTGATGCGCGCCGGGACCGGTGGAGTCGAACTCGGCGTAGTAGACGGTTTCAAGCGAGTGCGTGTCGCCGGGATGCCATTCGCGCCAGCCCGCCGGATCGATCTTGTCGCCCATCTCGGTGTGCATATAAATGACTGTCGCGTAGGGACGCCACGGACGGCCGAGGAAGACCGTGCCGGTGACGCCGGGATCGGCGGTGAGCCGGCAGTGGTCGATAACGAAACCGGAGTCCTGTTTGGGATAGTGCTTCGATTGCGCGGTGATGTAACCGCCGCCGTGCGGGGTGGAGTGAATCTCGCAGTTGTCGAAGACGGCTTTGCTGTCGCCGAAAATGAAGTCGACGTTGCCCGCGACGTAGCAATCGGAGAAATACTGGCGCGTGGCAGCGCAGTTTTGCGCATCGTTGCCGCAATGAGTGCCGAGATAGACGGTGTCCTGGTTGCCGAGGAGCCGGTCATTGTGGAAGATAGCGCGGTCGCCGGTGACGAGAACGGCTAAAGCCTGCGAGCCCGCGGGTAGCTGCGGATGCGTCTTGTTGAAGTCGTTCTCGATGGTGATGTTTTCTGCGAAGAAATCGTCGGCGGTGACATTGACGGTGGCGGAGTGCAACGTGCCGCCGTTCTGGCCGGCGCTGCGATCGTTGACGATGACGGTTTTGCTGGCGTCGGGATTAGCGCTGCGAATGGTGATGTTGGGTTTGTCGACGGTGAGTACTTCGCGATAGACGCCGGGCGAGACGGAGAGCACCGCGCCGCCGGTTTTGGGAGCCATGTCGAGCGCGCGCTGGATGGAGTAGTAGTCGCCGGTGCCGTCGGCGGCCACGTAGAAAGTTTTGTCTTCAGGCGGGATCTTGCCGGCCATCTCGGGAGCGGTTTTCAATTCAGGGAACGGAACGAAGCGGGCGTCGCAGTCGAGCGGCTGGCCGGGGACGGAATCGGGCGCGTAGGTGTCGGTGACGTCGTCGCCTTTGGGCACGAGATTGCCGACGTGCGGACCAATGGTGATATCCGCATCAAGGTTGTAGAAATACGAGTCCTTCTGGTCGTCGGCAAACACGTTGTCCAGCTTGATCTGGAGCCTGTGATCGGCTTGGGCGTCGAGCCCATAAAACGTGTAAGCGCCGGGTGTCAGCACATGCACGTTTTCGAGGGTAATATCGCGGTAAATCGGCAAACGGTCGCCCGAAAATGTTGTGTAGTGCGGCGTGAAGACCAGCGGGTTGGGCGTGTTACGAATGCAGACGTTGCGATAGACGACCTGATGGACGAGGCCGCCGCGGCTGCGATCGGACTTGATGCGGAGGCCGTTGTCTGCGCCGTCGATGGTGAGGTCGTCGACGAGCAGGTGATCGACGCCACCGAAGGTGCCGCTGCCGATCGACATGCCGTGGCCAGAATAAAAGTGGTTGTGCAGGACGGACATATTGGAGACACCGCCCATGGCGCTCGGCTTGAGACAGACATCGTCGTCGCCGGTGTGAATGTAGCTGTAAGCGATGGTGATGTTTTTGGAGGAGCCGGGGTCGATGCCGTCCGTGTTGCGCGCGGTTTTTGGCGTCATGATTTTGACACCCCACGCGGTGAATCCGTCGGTCTGATTGATGGAGACGTGGAAGCCGGGGGAATTGCGCAGCGTGATTTTGTAGAGGATGAAGCCATCGACGTGGCGCAGAGCGATCATGGCAAAAACGCTCTGCGACTCGTCCTTTACTTTTGCTTCGTGCGCGAGATCCCACCAGCTAACGTCCTGGCCGAGCAGGGTTGCGCCGCCGCGCGCGTCGATGGAGCCTTCGCCCATGATGCCGGAGTTTGCGGCGCCGTCGGCGGAGATGAGGGGCTTGCAGGCGCGGCCGCCGTGCATGGAGACAATACCGCAGCCGCCGGGCGTGGTGTCGAAGACCCGGGGATCGCGCGAGGCGACGAGAGCGGTGTTCTTATCGACGACGAGGGTGACGCCGGGGCGGAGGGTGAGCGGGCCGGTGAGGAGGACGTTCTTCTTGCCGTGAGCGCGGAGGAGGACAGCCTGGCCTTGAGCGCAGTGGTCCATCGCGTCCTGAATGCGGGCCGTGGAGAGCTTTTGCTCGTCGGCGAGCGCGATATTGCCGTGGCTGGAGGCGATGTCGGCTTCGAGGGTGACGCACGCGGGAGGAATTTTGGGCTCGGTGACGGTGCGGGTGTCCTGCGCTGACAGAGAGACCACGAAAACGAACGGAAGCACAGCAAGAAAGAGGCGAGCGGAATGCATGAGATTCTCCAATCGGCGTGGGGCCCATTTGGCGCCATCGGCTGTCGCAAAGGGAAGGCCAACGTAGCACGATCCAGTGGACTGACCACTTGGGACCATCCAAATGTATAGGAGCGGAGCGGTGGGTCGTCAAGCCCTTGCGGTGGCCAAGCGGGGAGCAAAGAATGCTGGCGCACAGAAAGCTCAAATCGATTGCTGGTCAGACCTTTGGAACGATAGAATCGGGGACGGTTCGCGAGGCTGCCCGACAGCCCGACCGGCGGGATCGAGTTTGCGCGGGAATTGGAGAAACACGATGAAATCGCCCTTTCCTATTGTGCTGTCAACGGTTTTGATGGCATGCCTTGCCGCTCAGGCGCAACAGCCGCAAGCAAGCACGGCGGCGGCACCGGTGAAGATTGTTTTGGCCGGTGACTCGACGGTGAATAACGGCGGAGGATGGGGGCCGGGATTTTGCTCGGACCTGACGCCGAATATGGAGTGCGTGAACCTGGCGCGGAACGGGCGCAGTTCGAAGAGCTACTACGAGGAGGGCGTGTGGAAGGACGTGCTGGCCGCACACGGAGACTACATTCTGATCCAGTTTGGACATAACGATATGCCGGGCAAGGGCCCGGAGCGCGAGACAGATCCGGAGACGACGTACGCGGCGAACATGCGTCGCTACATCACCGAGGCGCGCGCGGAGGGGGCACGGCCGGTGATTGTGACGTCGCTTTCGCGGCGGAACTATAAGGACGGCGCGCTGGTAGAGGATCTGACCGCGTACGCGAAGGCCGCGCGGCGCGTGGCGGAGGAAGAAGGCGTGCCGGTGATCGACCTGAACGCGGAGAGCACGCGATTGCTGCGGGCGATGACGCAGGAGCAGGCGGATCAGTTCGACGCGGTGGGCCATCCGGACGCGACGGGAAGCACGCTGGACCGCACGCACTTGAATGCGCACGGATCGGAAGTGTTTGGGCGCATGGTGGCCGACGACCTGGCACGGATTTGCCCGGAGCTGGCGCCGGATGTGAAAGGGCAGGCGATGCCCCAGGCACCGGCAGCAGCCCCCGCGACGCCAAAGCAGCCTTAGGGCTCTGAACGGGGCACAGATTCGCTTTTCTCCAATTCACGAATGGGCGGCACCTGCTCGATAATCCAGCGCGCGAACTCTTTGCCTGCGGCGTAGTTGTCGTACTTCGCTGGAAGTTTGCGACCATCGGTGTATTCGTTGTAGAGCCAGGGGTCAGTCATTGCGATAACAGTTCCATGGCCGTACTTGGCCGTGGCCATGAAGATGTCTTCACCCTCTGCGAGCACCGATTGGGCTGGCTTCGAGACCGTGATGGTGCAGATATCCTTCACATAAATCGTGTGGGGATGGTGAAAGACCGGGCCTTTGCCGTCGACATTGATTCTTCCCTGCTCCCAATTGGTGCCGATGACGTGCTTGCGCAGCACGCTGTTGAAGTGGATTCCGAATTTGTCGCCGATTACATTGAAGTGGTCGAGGTCGGCGAAGGAGGTGTCGTTCTCCATGATGACGAGCACGCCGCCGGATCGGACCCAATCGGCGAGTTGAGCGGCATCTTCAGAATTGGCAAAGTGCGGGTGGGGGTTCTTGTCCGGGTTGTCGGGCGAGACGATTACGTAAACGCCGGCGCCCTTGAGGTTGGCGAGCGTGGGCTCAGCGTCGAGTTCACCCAACTGCGCGCCGAACTCGCGGAAGAGATGGCCGAAGAGCGAATAGCCCGGATTGTCCCACGTGTTCCATTTGTAGTGGAAGTCGATCTGCTGGCCGAAGGCGTCGGTGCGCAGTTGCGAGTTGAACCAGCCGTCGACGACGACCGTCTTGCCGCGTGCCAAGGTGGACTCCGGCGCGTATTCCATTTCGGTGCTGGCGAGGAGAAATGCGCCAACGCCCTTGGGATCGTTGGTGACGACTTTCTCGCCGATGTAATAGGCGTAGCTGCCGTCGCGATAAGGTTCGCCGCCGAGGCCTGAGGCCTTCACGGTGTTGGTGAGCGAAATGTCGTCGCCCTGGGTTTGGACGAAATGCGCGAGGATGCCCTGGTAGCCGCGTTGGGCGACGGCGAGAAGGCCGTCGGGCTCGGTATCCGGCAGGTAGCCGCGACGCACGCCTTTTGCGAGCGCGTAGACGAACATGCAGGCGGAAGAAGATTCAAAGTAGTTTCCCTTTTCGCCTGGCTTGTTCATCATCGTGTACCAGAGGCCGGTGTTCTTGTCCTGGAAGCGCGCGACGGCGGCGGCTTCGCGGCGGAGGATGGTGATCAATTGCGCGCGGCCGGGGTCGCCCTCGGGATAAAAGTCGAGCGTGTCAACGAGGGCCATCATGTACCAGCCCATGCCGCGCGCCCAGAATTGCGATGAGTCGCCGGTTTTCCGGTTGGCCCAACGTTCCTGCTTCGATGCGTCCCAGCCGTGGTAGAGCAGGCCGGTTTTCGCGTCGCGGGCGTGTTGCTCCATGAGCACAAATTGCTTGGTGATGTCGGCGAATTCCTCGGGATGGTGCGAGATCGATGCGTATTCCGCGCGGAAGGGCTCGGCCATATAAAGGCCGTCGAGCCACATCTGGTTGGGATAGCGCTGCTTGTGCCAATAGCCGCCTTCGACGTTGCGGGGTTGTGCGCCAAGCTGGTTCCAGAGGAAGGTGGCGGCGGTGAGGTAGCGCTTGTCCTGCGTGATGCCGTAGAGGAAGAGAAGCTGGCGGCCGAGAAGGATGTTGTCGAGCTGATGCTCCTCAGGCTTTAGCGTGGGGATGGAACCGTCGGGCGCGATGAGGGCGTCGACCGAGCTCTGGATGTAATTGAAGTAGCGCGGATCGATATTGGACAACCACACGGAATCCATGCCCTCGAGCAGCGTTCCGAGCTCGTAGTTCCAAGCCTCGGGCGAACCGGCGGGAGCGGTGTGGCCGTCGGGCCAGCGGGCGATGGCAGCGTTGGCGGCGCGCTGCGACCAGGGGAGCGGATCGGCACTGGCGGCGAGTGGACCGGCGAATGCGCTCCGAGCTGTGAAGGCGAGAACGGCGAGACAGGCAAGAAGGCGGAGGGTTTTCATGCGGACTCTATTTTAGTCGCTCCTGAAATCGACTTTTTCAGGAGCGACTAAATCTTCTGGCCAGCGGGAGTCTGCCTCGGGCCTGGATGGCGCCGGCCCGGTCTAATCTGTCGGAGATCCGCCCGGTCTAATCTGTCGGAGGTCCGCCCGGTCCGTACCCACCGGGCACCCCCCTCTCCCCCCATAGTTTCTGTAAATAAGCAGCTTAGTTTCAACAGCTTAGACAGTTGGTTGCCGCGTAAATATTTGAAAAGACATATCCTTACCCGCAGATATTAGAGAACAAATGGCTTAGGAGCCGTGATTCGCGACTCGTGGTTCCTGGACTGTGAACCGTGGATCGCGATTCGACTAGCTGAATGCCAATGAGCACAGTATGCGCGCGGAAGGGGAAATTTAGTGCAAAGCGGAGCCAAAAAAGTTGCCTCTCCGGATCGGCGTCGAGCAGCGAGTTCCGGCAGCAGTTGGAAAGAAAAAGGTGCTGCCGGGAAACCGGCAGCACCTTGTAACAAGAAACAGGTTGAGGTTTACCAGCTGATGCGCAGAGAAGCCTGCACGTCACGCGGAGCATTGCTGATGCTGGAGATAGTGCCGAAGGTCGCGCTGGTGGGACCCTGCACGGTGAGGCCCGACGGTCCGTTGTAAATGACGTGGTTAAAGACGTTGCTCATGTCGATGTCGAAGGCGGCGTTCCACTCACGATAAATCGGGAAGGTCCGCCTCAGGGACATATCGAGATTGGGCTTGTCCTGCGCCCACAGGTTCAACGGCGCCACACGGGTTGCGTTGCCGGGAACGTAGTCGGCGGGGCCGCCGCAGACGTTATAGGCCTGGCCGTTCATGGTCTGATACGATCCAACGCTGCCGTCGGTTTTGCAGGTGCCGGCAACGGTTACGGTGAAGGCCGCAGGGTTGATGTACCCGACGTTTCCGATGTAGTTCGCCGAACTCGTATCCCAGTTCACCTTGGCTCCGCTTGCTGTTTTGCCATAGGTATTCTGGCGGCCAGCCTGGCCAGCGACGACGTTCGGCATGCACGTGTTGAGAATGCTGCTGCCGGCGCAACCACTGCCGATGACGAGCATGGGAAGACCGGAGCGGTAGGTGCCGATGCCGGACACGGCCCAGCCGCTGGCGACCTGCCGGTAGATCGGGTTATCGCCGCCCCAGTGCCCTTTGCCGATGGGCAGCGCGTAGACGGCGGTGACGGTCAGGTTTTGAGGCTGGCTGGCCGCTGAGAGCGACCGGTCGAGCCGGGTGTTGTCGTAGACGCGGAAGGTGCCGAGGTCGTCGATCGACTTTGACCAGGTGTAGCTGGCCATCCAGTTGAGGCCATGCGACGGACGCTGCCTGACGATGATCTCGAGCGCGTTCCAGTTTTCGTTGCCCACAAAGCTAGTGGTATCGCTGACGCCCGAGAACTGCGGGTAGGGCAGGTAGTACTGGTAGACGGAGTTGCTGGCGTAGTAGGTACCGGTACCGCCGGAATAGCCGTTCGCGGGCACAAAGCCGTCGGTTGCTGCCATCCCCAGGTAAGTGGTGGTCGCCTTTTGGCCGAGCACCGGGTACAGGCAAGTAGCGCCGCTGCACGGTGTCTGGGCCGATCCTCCGCTGGAGGTCAGAGTGTATCCGGCAAGAGCGGCATACGACTCCGGCAGCTTGTTGTTGCGTTGCCACATGGCGTTGCTGACTGAGAGGAAGTGGCCCTCGCTGCCAACGTAGTTGACGGAGACCGACATGTCGCTGGTCAACTGACGCTCGACGCCGAAGCTCCAGTTTTCGTACTCCGGAGTCCTTGAGCCGCGATACGGATCCCAGTAGGTGATGGTTGCCGAGTTCTTGCCCGCGAGTGCCGCCGTTTCCACAGTGCCTAACTCAGCTAAAGTGGCGCCGGTAGGCAGAACCGCGGTGGGCGGAGCCACCGAGCCGGTCCAGCCGCAGGGTGTAAAACCATCGCCGGCATAGGTGCCGGTGCCGCTGCCGGCCACTGTGCAGGCCGTGCCATCCCAGTAAAACTGGGGCTGGTTGCTGGGAACGCTGGCAGCCGACGCCGTAGGGGTGAGGCCGGTCGTGGAGGGCGAGCCCTTTTGCGCGCTGCTGATCCAGTCGCCACGCGCATAAGCCACGCCGTAGCTGGTGCGGATGACGGTCTTGGAGCCCAGCGCGTAGGCCAAACCGAGGCGAGGCGCAAAGTTCTTCAACCACATGCTGGAAGGAATATGCTCGCCGGTGTGGAAGCCGTCAGAGGAATTGCCGCCGGCGAAGGCCAACGTGCCCAGGTTTCCGGTAATGGAGTTGGTCTGGGCCGGATTGAGCCAGGTGATGAGATCGTGAGCTTCGTGAATGGGCGGCCAGAGGTCCCAGCGCAGGCCGATATTCGCGGTGAGCTTGGAGGTGATCTTATAGTCGTCCTGGGCCCATAACGAGGTGTCGTTCCAGCGCGCGCCTTCCCCCGGTGTCCCAACCGTGACGGAACTGGTGTTGACAGCGCCCAACATGTAGCTGGCCCATGGGTTGCCGGTATTAGGCGTCGCGCTTCCCGTGGCGGTGTAGCCTTCCGTTTGCGCGGCCGAAAACGTAAAGCTCATCGGGCTGGAGTAAGTCCAAGGCGAGTAGATGTTGAATTGAGCCGCCAATGCCTGGCCGCCAAGAGTAAAGTTGTGCTTTCCAAACTCCCACTGCAAATTGTCTTGAACCGAGTAGGTGTTGCCCGCCTTCTCATTCCAGTTGTAGCTGCCCTCTTGCGTAGGACCGTCGACGCCGCCGCTGAAGGTGATGTTCGGGAAATAACTCGCCTGGCCGGTGGGCATATTCAGGATGCCCGTGCTGCTGGACGAGTACTGTTGCGCGTCGTTCGGCGACCAGGAGAAGCTCTTATAACGCGCGTAGGCCAGCGAGAACTGGTTGACGAGGTGGGGCGTAATCGTCCACGTGTCCTTGATGATATCGTCGGCGGTCTGCGGCGCGTAAGCCTGGTTAACATTGAACGGAGGCCCCAGGGAATTGGCGGCGCCGACCGAATTCGGCCCCACGCTGGCCTGACGGCCGAAGGCGATGATCAGGCTGATCTGGTTCTTGGAGTTCATGTTGTAGTCGATGCGGCCGGCCTGGTACCAGTTCGACAATCCGCTTTTATAGCCGGTGACCAGGTTATTGCCGTAGTTCGACTGATTGACCGAAGTCTCGTAGGGCAGCATGTATTTATCGATGTACTGCGCGGCGGCCGAGAGGCGGGCGCCGGGAATCACGTTCGCGGTGCTGAACCCGCTACGCTTGCAGGCAGCGCCGCTGCAGTTGCTCGTGGTCTGCGTGATCGGATCGTAGATGGTGTAGAGGGTTGCCGCGGAAAAACCGGTGAAATCGGCGTAACCCAGCGGCGCTGCAGTGGTCGCGTTGTAGCCCATCATGGGAAGCGTGGGAAAATTCTGCGTCACCGGCTTGGGGCCGGCCGACTGGCGGTATTGGCCGTAGTTACCGAAGATGAAGAGCTTGTTCTTGAGGATGGGTCCACCGAAAGCGGCGCCCACCTCGTCCATGTGGTCGGACTGCTTGAGGCCACCCAGCTTGCACCAGGTGGTGTCGGCGGTCAAAGCCGCACTGCTGCACTTACCTCCCGGTGGAATGGCCGCCCCGGTCGGTGTGGGGGTCTTGCTGTTTGGCTGCCAGGCGTCGAGTAAAGTATTGCGGAAGTATTCATAAACCGAGCCGTGCCATTGGTTACCGCCCTGCTTGATGGAGTAGTTCTGCACACCTTGTCCGGCATATTGAGCGGAGTAGCCGATGGTCTGCACCTGGAACTGGTCGATCGCATCCGTGCCGAAGGACGTCCAGGTGAGGCGCGGGTCGCCAACGCCGTAGCCGTTGCTGGGCAGGTCGACGCCGTCGATGTAGATCTCCGAAGTACCGCCTGAGGGATTACCGCCATTGACGCCACCCGAGGCGCTTGTAAAGTTGTTGCTGCCCGAAGCCAAAGTGTTCTGCACGCCGGGCATCAGCACGGCGAAGTCGGTGGCGCGACGCTGATCCGGGGCGCCATTAGCGCCCATCAAGAGCGGCAGACTGGAGTACATCTGGTTGTCCATGACCGCGCCCAGCGTGGCGTCGGATGTCTCAAGAACAGGGGGCGCGGAGGTAACGGTGATGGTCTGTTGCGCGGCTCCGACGGTGAGCTTGACATTGACTGCGACCGTTTCCAAAGCATTGACGGTCACGTGCTCCTGGATGAACTTCTCAAAGCCTTTGGCGGTTACCGTCAATGTGTATTCGCCGGGCGAGAGCGGCCCCACGGTAAAGTCGCCGGCTCCGGTGCTGGTGCGGATCGTGCTCACGTTCTGATCGACCGAGGTTGCATTGACGGTGGCGCCTCCGATAACCGCGCCGGTGGAATCGGTGACCGTGCCCGTAATGGCTCCGGAGCCGGCCATCTGTGCGTTTGCGCCGAGGGGCGCCATCATGGCGATGACCAACAGCGCCATCGAGCTCCATGCGGCGAAACGGAGCATGCGAGCCATGGAACCGCGCTCTGCCTGCCTCGACTGGAAAAGATTGCGTACGGCGAATTGCCTCATTGTGATGCCTCCAATAGGTGTTTCTTGTCGCTTCGCGATGCAGCTACGCGTGGCTAGCCTTAAAATTCGCACACGTGGTCTGACCACATTTCGAAGCTCGACTAGTTTCATACAGAGGGTGAATCACTGTCAATAGCGAAAAAACGGTACGGTCAATGAAAACTGCGGCGACGTGTGCGCCGAAATGAAAATAAACACGCGAGGACATGCCGGTGATTTTGCGGCGCAGTTTAGCATGCGATGCGGCGCCTTTCTACGCGCGTGAAAGCAAAGGGCATACCGGGTAAACGCTCTTGCGCGGACTGGCCAGACTCGCAGCGCTGGCGAGGGCTCTCATCAAGCTTTCCCTAATCAGTACCTCAGTACCGTGTTGATTCATCCTGGGACCAGGCGGGTGCTTCCCCAAGTGTTCGAATGCAAGCTTGACGCGCGGCGCGAGGTCCGGGACGGACCGCGTGAATCAAGCGGCGTGCACGGCGCGTCCCAGCTTTTTTTTGGCCGCGCCCGGCGACCCTTTGCGACCCGTGGGGCGTTCCATGCCCTGCGCGATCTGGGCCATGCGCAGGTGCTGCTCCATGAGGTTGTGCGCCTCCTGCGGCTTGCGGGCGCGAATGGCGCGATAGAGCTCGCGGTGCATCTCGGCGGACTCGCGAAGGTCGATGGAAAGTTCTACGGTCTTGCGGCGGCTGTCGTAGAGCGCCGAGGTGATGGTTTCAATAATGGCGGCGAGAATGGGATTGGCCGAGGCCTGCGAGATGATGCGATGAAACGTGAGGTCGTGAATCAGATAGTCGGTCGGGCTTTCGAAAGCGGCGAACATCTCGGCGACCTCTTCGGCGAGGGCGGCGTGGTGCTCCTCCTTGCCGCGTTCGGCGGCGAGGCCGGCGACATGACTCTCGAGAATGATGCGCGTCTCGAACATCTGCCAGGTCTGAAAGCCATGCAGGGCGCTCATCAGGCTCAAAGACCCCTTGCCAAACTCGGGAGGGCCGTCGGCCACGAAGGTACCCACGCCGTGGCGGATTTTCATGACGCCCATGGCGGCGAGGTAACCGATGCCGGTGCGCAGGCTGGCGCGGCTGATCTTGAGGGAACGCGCCAACTCGCGTTCCGGCGGAATTTTGTCGCCCGGCTGAAGGGTGCCGTTTTCGATAAGGGAGCGGATGTGGTTCACCACTTGCATGGTGCGATGCGTCGTTTGTTCTTCCACTTTCACGCGCGGCATACGTTCACACACCTTGCTGCAAAACTGAAAATTGAGATCACAGCGAGATTATCACTGAATAGAGGGTTTGGTTGGATAAACTTGCGGCTCTACGCGGGGGGTGGCGGGCCAGAACGGCGCGGGGCCGGGAGTGTATACTTGTGGTCTGACCTCAAGGGCCGCCAGCGGCCGCAGAACGACCTATACGAGGTAGAATAAACGCCATGTTGCTCCATGACGATCGCCTATTTCCTTCTGAATCAAGCGCCCTCAAAGTAGCCCGCGCACTGTATGCACACATCCGCAACCTGCCCATTGTGAGCCCCCACGGGCATACGCAGGCGGCATGGTTTGCCACGAATGAGCCGTTTCCCGATCCAGCATCGCTTTTTGTGCAGCCGGACCACTACGTGTTCCGCATGCTGTACAGTCAGGGCGTTTCGATGGACGACCTGGAGATCGGCCAGCCAGTCGTAAAGGATCCGCGCCGGGTGTGGCGCATTTTTGCCAGCCATTACTATCTGTTCCGCGGCACACCGACCCGGATCTGGCTGGACTACGCGTTTCAGGAATTGTTTGGAATGAAGGAGCGGCTGAGCGAGAAGACGGCCGATCTTTATTTCGACACCATCGCGGAGAAACTGAAGACGCCGGAGTTTTTGCCGCGGGCGCTTTACGAAAAGTTCAACATCGAGGTGCTGTCGACGACGGAGTCGCCGCTCGATCCGCTGAAGGCGCATCAGGCGATCCTCGATTCGGGCTGGAAGGCGCGCATTGTTCCGGCGTTCCGCCCCGATGCGGTGGTCGATCCGTCGTTCACGGGATTTGCGGGACTCGTGGCCCAGCTCGGCGAGCAGAACGGCGAAGATTCCTCGACGTGGAAAGGCTACTTGAATGCGCTGATGAAGGCGCGGGCGCGATTCAAGACATTGGGTTGCACCTCAACCGACCACGGGCACCCCACGGCGCGGACGGCGGACTTGCCGCAGGCTGAGGCCGCTGCGCTGTTCGCGAAAGTGATCGCGGGCAAGGCGGATGCGGCCGAGCAGGAGCTGTTTCGCGCGCAGATGCTGACCGAGATGGCGCGTATGAGTGTGGAAGACGGTCTGGTAATGCAGATTCATCCGGGCAGCGTGCGCAACCACAACAAGTTTGTGTTCGAGCGTTACGGGCGCGACATGGGGGCGGATATTCCCGGGCCGACCGGCTTCGTACATGCTTTGCGGCCACTGCTCGACCGCTTTGGCAACGACAAGAACCTGACCATCATTTTGTTCATGCTGGATGAGTCGACGATCAGCCGGGAACTGGCGCCGCTGGCCGGTCATTATCCGTGCTTGCGCCTCGGCCCTCCGTGGTGGTTTCATGACAGTCCTGAGGGCATGATGCGTTTCCGCGAGCAGGCCACGGAAACGGCGGGTTTCTACAACACGGTTGGGTTCAACGACGACACGCGGGCGTTTCTTTCGATCCCGGCGCGGCACGATGTGGCGCGGCGCGTGGATTGCGCGTTTCTGGGCAGACTGGTGGCCGAGCATCGCCTGGACGAGGATGAAGCGTTCGAGTTGGCACACCAGTTGACGTACGATCTGGTGAAAAAAGCGTATCGGTTGTAGGACAGTGGTCAGGTTTCAGTTGTTAGTGGTTAGGAGATTAGGAAAGTGGAGTTTGGTTTATGAGTCTCTATTGTTCCGTGGGTAGCACTGAAACCGATCTGTCCGCCGAGCAACTGAAAGAGCTGCTGGTGGAGAGCCTGGCCAAGCTGGGCGCGCGGAAGAACGTGCTGGTTGTGCCGCCCGACCAAAGCCGCGAGCACTCGCGCGCCGGCGACCTGACGCGGTATGCGTGGGAGCACTACGGCGACAAGCTGAAGGTAGTGCTGCCTGCCCTGGGCACGCACACACCCATGCGGCCCGACCAGATCGCGCACATGTTCGGCAACATGCCGCAGGAATTGTTCCGCGCCCACAACTGGCGCACGGACGTTGAGACGCTGGGGGAGCTACCGGCATCGTTCATCGAGGAACAATCCGAAGGCAAGCTTCACTACACATGGCCAGCGCAGGTGAACAAACTCATCTCGCAGGGCGGCTTCGACCTGATCCTGTCGATCGGCCAGGTGGTGCCGCATGAAGTGATCGGCATGGCCAACCACGCCAAGAACATTCTGATCGGCACGGGCGGACGCGAGGGCATCAATCGCAGCCACTACCTGGGCGCCGTGTACGGAATGGAGCGGATCATGGGCCGCGCCGAGAACCCGGTGCGCAATGTGCTGAACCGCGCCTGCCAGGAATTTTTGCGGCAGATTCCGATCGTGTATGTGCAGACGGTCGTCGGTCGCGGCAAGGATGGCGGCCTCGCGGTGCGCGGCCTCTACATCGGCGACGATCTCGAGTGCTTCCTGAAGGCCTCAGAGCTGAGCCTGAAGGTGAACTTCGAGATGCTCGACAAGCCGATCAAGAAAGCTGTGGTGTATCTCGATCCCAAGGAGTTCCACTCGACGTGGATCGGGAACAAGGCGGTGTATCGCACGCGCATGGCGCTGGCCGATGGGGCCGAGTTGATTGTTCTGGGACCGGGCGTGCATGAATTCGGCGAGGATAAGGGCATTGACGCGATGATCCGCAAGTACGGCTACCACGGCACGCCGGCCACGCTAAAAGCAGTGAGCGAGAACGCCGATCTGGCTGCGGACCTGAGCGCGGCGGCCCACTTGATTCACGGTTCGTCGGAGGGGCGGTTCAAGATTGTGTGGTGCCCCGCCGAGTTGAGCCGCGAAGAGATCGAGGGTGTGGGCTTTGCATACGGCGACTTGAAGGCGATGACGAAGAAATACGATCCGGAGAAATTGCATCACGGCTGGAATCAAGTCGACGGCGAAGAGATTTTCTTTGTTGCCAATCCGGGATTGGGATTGTGGGCAGTGCGCAGCCGGTTTGAGTGCGCGGTTCCGACGGCAGTCGCCCATGCCGGCTAGAGCCTGTTTCAAGAATCGGTTTTGTAACGAGGCGACGGCTTTAGCAGTGTCAAGCGCGCCGTAGGCGCAATGGTTGTTAGCCCCACGCTCTAGCGCGGGGTAGAGATGCGAGATAAGAGCGGAGCCACGCAGGGGCGATGTCAGCTTTGAAAGGGCACGGCTCTTATTGGTGCCGTTGGCGCGCGTCTATGAATTTGGAATCAAATAAGACGAGATGGTTATGGGAGATCAAGGGTTGAAGCTGAACAAATATTCAGTAGGTGTGGGCGACCGGTTTGCCCACCAGGCCAAGGCGCAGTTGCAGGCATGCGTGAAGGCTCTCGAACAGGGAGTCGAGGTGGTTCCGGTCTGGAACAAGTCGAACCGCGAACACAACATCATCGGCTCAGAACCCTCGAGCGTGAGGGCGGCGGCCGATGCGGCGGTGAAGGCGCTGGGATGGAAGCTGCCGTATTTCTGCGATGCCGACCACATTACGGCCGCGACGGTGGAACGCTTTCTTGCTCCGTGCGACTTTTTCACCTTCGACGTGGCCGACTTTATCGGCCAACCCGCAAAGGCATCCGATATTGAGAGCTTCGTCAAGAAGCATCCCGAGCTGAAGGGGAGCATCGAACTGGCAGGAGCCGACCAGGCCTTTGAAATTACGCCGCTGCTGCTGGAGCAAACTGCGCAGAAATTTCTGGCCGCAGTGAAGAAGGCCGGTGAAGTGCATCGCATCGTACTGAACGCGAAGGGCGCGGGCAACTTTATTCCTGAAGTTTCAATGGATGAGACCGATCGCGCGCAGAGCCCCGTGGAGTTGCTGATCATTCTGGCGGCGATTGCCGATGAAGGCATTCCCGTGCAGACCATTGCGCCCAAATTCAGCGGGCGCTTCAACAAGGGCGTGGATTACGTGGGCGACGTGGCGCAATTCGAGCGCGAAATGGCGCTGGATGTGGCGGCCATCGCCTACGCGGTGAAGCAATACGGGCTGCCGGACGGTCTGAAGCTGAGTGTGCACTCGGGCAGCGACAAATTCTCGATTTATCCGGCCATCCACGCGACCATGAAACGGTTCGACGTGGGCGTGCACCTGAAGACCGCGGGAACCACGTGGCTGGAGGAACTGATCGGGCTGGCCGAAGCGGGCGGCGAAGGATTGGCATTGGCCAAGGAAGTGTATGCCGAAGCTCTGGCGCATCGCGAGGAGCTGTGCGGACCCTATGCGACGGTGATCGACATCGATCCGGCCAAGCTGCCGTCGGCGGATGAGGTGCGCGGGTGGACATCGGAGCAGTACACTTCTGCGCTGCGGCATGTGGAGAGCGACCCCGCTTACAATCCCAGCGTGCGGCAACTGCTGCACGTGGGATTCAAAGTGGCCGCGAAGATGGGGCCCCGCTATCTGAATCTGCTGGAGGCCAACGAGGCTGTGATCGCGAAAAATGTGACGGAGAACTTGTATGATCGGCACATTGCGCCGGTGTTTCTGGGGCGCGGCATCTGAAATACAGCTTCTAGCTCCTAGCTTCTAGCTTCTCCAGCGTTGGGCATCAGTCAGGCTTATCGAGAAGTTAAGCTGGAAGCAGCGAGTTTCTGCGGCACGAATCGGAATCATTCCCCTTGGAGATCGAATGAACCCTCAGGTGTTCAGCCTTGAAGGCAAAGTCGCGGTTGTAACCGGAGGCACATCGGGCATCGGTTTGGCGCTGAGTTTGGGCCTGGCCGACGCGGGCGCGGATGTGATTGCCACCGCGCGCCGCCAGCAACAAGTGGATGACACCGCCAAAGAGATTGAGGCGCGAGGACGGAAAACAATCCGCATCGCCTCGGATGTGGGCGACCGCGCATCGCTCGAAAAGCTGCTTGCCGCCGCGCTCGAAACCTTCGGCAAGGTAGACATCCTGGTGAATTGCGCGGGCATGATCAAGCGCACGCCTACGCTCGATCTGGCAGAGACGGAATGGAACAACATCCTGAATGTGAATCTGACAGGGACACTGCGCGCTTGCCAGGTGTTCGGCCGATCGATGCTGGAGCGCGGCTACGGGCGAATCATTAATATTGCCTCGTTGAACAGCTTTGTGGCGTTGAGCGAAGTGGCGGCGTATGCGGCGAGCAAGGCCGGTGTGGCGTCGCTGACGCGGTCGCTGGCCGTGGAGTGGTCGAAGAAAGGCGTGACGGTGAATGCGGTTGCGCCGGGCGTTTTCCGCACAGATTTGAATGCGCAACTGCTGGATTCGACGCCGCGCGGGCAGGAGTTGCTGATGCGCACGCCGATGGGGCGGTTCGGCAAGACGGAGGAGCTGATCGGCGCGGTGGTTTATCTCGCCTCAGACGGCGCTTCGTTTGTGACGGGGCAAATCCTGGTGGTGGACGGCGGATTCCTAGCCAGCGGCGTGAATCAATAAGGCAGGGATTAAGAGAGCGAGAAGGCGAGTGAGAGAGTGAAGGAGCGAAAAGCAAGCGCAGGTCCTTCGACTTCGCAGATCGCCGCGCGACCTGCTCCGCCCAGGATGACAGGATCAAGGAAGACTACAACCCTGCGGGCTTGGGGTCTTTCGGGTCGAACTTTGCCACCTGGACTTTGCGGGCGATGCCTAGCTTAGCCAGTATCCAGATGCCCCAGAAGTTGGGATCGATCTCGTACCACTTGAGGCCGTGGCGGGCGGAAACCGGATGCGCGTGATGATTGTTGTGCCAGCCCTCGCCGCCGGTGAGCAGGGCGACCCACCAGTTGTTGCGCGAGTCGTCGCGGGTTTCAAAGCGGCGGCTGCCCCACATGTGGGTTGCGGAATTCACCAGCCAGGTGGCGTGAAGACCAAGCGTGACGCGCAGCAGGGCTCCCCAAAGGAACATGGCAACGCCATTTACAAATCCGCCCCACACCCAACCCAGGGTGAACAGCAGAATGGCGCTGAGAGTAATCGGCATCCAGTGGTATTTGCTCAACCAAACATGGAAGCGGTCGCGGCTGAGGTCAGGCGAGTAGCGTGAGAGCGCCTTGATCTGCAAGTGCAAGGGCTGGCCGAAAAGTATCCACCCGGCATGCGCCCACCAGCCGCCTTCGCGCGGGGTGTGCGGATCGCCTTCCTTGTCGCTGAGCTGGTGATGCACGCGATGCGTGGAGACCCAGAAGATGGGCCCGCCCTCAAGCGACATCGTAGCGAACACCGTCATGACATATTCGATCCACTTGGGCACCTGGTAGCCACGATGCGTGAGCAGGCGGTGATAGCACATGCCAATACCCACGTTGATGGCCAGGACGTAGAGCACTGCCATGACCAGGAGGCGCTGCCATGTAAAGAGGAAGAGCGCAGCGATGGCACCCACGTGAAAGATCACCATCACGAGGACCATTGGCCAGCTCAATCCGTCGCTGACTGCGGCGGCGCGGCCCATGCGAACGTGTCGCCAATTGGGGACCGCTCTCGACTCGCTGGGTACGACCGTTTCTGGAATTGCGGAAGTCAGCGGACCCGGAGTGACAGGGACGGTTTCGGGCGATGGGGAAGCAGTGACTGTGGCCATGCGATGGGGAATCCTTGAAAAGTGTCGATGTGCCCACTTACGTCTAATTCTAATTGTATAGGAGATGTGAGCAGAATCACACTCCGAGGATCACTCTTTTGAGGGATTAATTTGTGAGCAATATTGACCACTTTCGAGGCAAGTTATTTGTGAACATCATTGGCCAGTCGGGACGGCGATGGCGTCGACGCTACTGAGGAAGATGCGGGTGGCGTCGCCTCGCAGCACGCGGTAGAGGGCGAACTGGCGCTGGGTCGAGCCGCGCATTTCAAAGAGAAGGTCGCCGCGGTTGTCGGCCAACGCATCGACGGCGTCCACCAGGCGCATGCGCGGCGTGTCGTCGAGATGAGCAGCGTCGGTCACATTCTTAATCAGCACTGCAACGTTCCCATAGAGATCTGGCTGCGCCACCAGGGTCACGAATTTCTCCAGCGCGGCCGTGCCATCGGTATGCGCAGAGAGCACCATGGTGGCGCCAGAGCCATAGGCCAGCTCGAAGACGCGGAACTGCTCGTCGAGAAGCGGCGCTGGCTGCGGCGGCGTGGGTTGTTTGGGTTTGTGGGCTGTGGCGGTTGTTTTATGCGCGGGCTTGGCGGGCGCGGGGGGCGGATTGAGACCCAACGCCGTGCGCGCAATGTCTTCCATCGCGGCCTTCATCTTGGCTTCGTCATCGGAATTGGCCCAGATGTAATCCCATACGTGCTCGGGCCGGTCGGTCCGATCGGAGACGGCGACTTCCTGATGCATGTCGGGCGGCAGGCCTAACAGGCCGGGCGTGACAGGGCCATCAAAGCCTGCGGACTTGCCGCGAAACAGATGCGGGCGGTCAGGATCGCTCGACTTTTCGACGCTATTTACGTAGCTCTCGTCTTCGCTGTTCTTCTTCCTTTTGAGCTTGGGTTGATTGGAGCCGCTCGCGGATGTGCTGTCCGGGGCCGAGCTATCGGGCAAGCGGTGGAGTTCGGGACGATCGGGATCCGACGCCGAGCTCGAGCCTGATCCGGAACTCGACGTGTCACCGGTGCTGGAGCCGGACGCGTCGCCGCCGCGATGCAGTGTGGGACTGCTGGAGCCGGACGACGGCGTGGAACTTGAGCCGCCACCGGAATTCGTGGTCGTGCTACCACCCGAGCTGCCGGTAGAGGCATCGCCGCCCTTGTGGAGCGTGGGACGATCGGGATCGGGCGGCGGCGCATTGGGGTCGGGGCCGGAATCGCCGGAAGAACCGCCGCTCCCCGAACTCGCGTCACCGGCATGATGCTTGCGGTGCAGGACGGGTGTGTCGCTCTGGGCATCGTCGTATTCGTCGATTTTTGCCACCTGCCTGGGCGCTGGTTTCGCCACGGGCAGCGGCAGGTGCTTGCCGTAACCGACCCAGGAGCCCTGCTCGCGCGCGGCGGTTTCAATGTCGAAAAGGCCTAAGGGTTTGCCGTCCTGCAACAACTGGTACTCAACATCGCTCGTAAGGGAGAGCGGAAATGGACGGGCGAGATAGATATCCGCGTCCTGAAGGTCGTGGCCGTCATAGATGCAGATGGGCACGAGGCGGCTGGTCTTGGGTTTAGCTTCGTCGCCGGTCCACTCGAAGACCGCGATGGCGCGCAGCGTGGGGACGTTTTTCTCGGCGTTGGTGATCTGGCCGGGATATTGTGCGGCGGCGGGGAGCGCGGCGGCCAGCGACGCTGCGAGCGTTATCCACAAGCGACTTGTACTTCGCAATGACACTTTCCACCCTTCGACAAACATCAAATCTGGAATAATCAAACCTGGCGGCCATCAATCCATTGAACGGCCCGCACCGTCTATAGCGAGGATATTCCCCATGGAACTCAATAAGAAAGTCGCCAACTTCACGCTGCAAACTGACGAGGACAAAACCGTAAGCCTTTCCGACTATGCCGGCAAGCCGGTGATTCTCTTCTTCTACCCTAAGGCCGACACTCCGGGCTGCACCATTGAGGCCTGCGGCTTTCGCGACACCTTTAAAAAGCTGCAGGCGGCGGGCGCGGTGGTTCTGGGCATCAGCCGCGACACGCCCAAGGCGCAGGCCAGGTTCCGCGCCAAGTACGACCTCCCGTACACTCTCCTTGCTGATGTAGACGAGAAAGTTTGCAAACAGTTTGATGTGTTGAAAGAAAAGAACATGTACGGCAAGAAAGTGATAGGAATTGTGCGGACGACGTTTGTGATCGGCCTGGACCAGAAGCTGCTGCACGTCTTCCCCCAAGTGAAGCCCGAGGGCCACGCCGAAGAGGTGCTGGCGCTGATCAAGGGGTTGTAGCGGAGCTAGCGGAGTTAGCGGGGTTAGCGGGGTTAGCGGAGTTAGCGGGGTTAGCGGGGTTAGCGGAGTTAGCGGAGCCGGGTTGGGAGCAAGCTGCGTGGGGCGGAGAGAAAAGAGCGAACTGCCGGGGCAGTTGCTGCAGCGCGCTTTCTTTGAAGCGCCACCGGAGCGCGTGGCGCGGCGACTGCTGGGCAAGATACTGGTCCGAAAGACAAAAGAGCGGAAGCTCATTGCCGGGCGCATCGTTGAAGTCGAGGCTTACCTGGGACCGCACGAGAAAACTGCCGATCCGGCGGCGCATTCGTATCGCGGCCCCACACCGAGAAATCAGGTGCTCTTCGGGCCGGCGGGGCATGCTTACGTTTATTTCATTTATGGGATGTACTCCTGCATGAATGTCTCATGCGAGCGCGAGGGCCATGGCGGGGGCGTGCTGATACGCGCGCTGGAGCCGGTGGAGGGTCTGGAGCAGATGGCGCGGAACCGAGGCCTGAGGGGTTTCCCACCCATCTCGCAAAAGACGCGAGATGGATGGGGCACGGAGGCAGGATGGGGCAACCTGAAGGAGCTGACCAGCGGCCCCGGCCGGCTGTGCGAGGCGCTGGGGATTACACGCAGCACGGACAATGGACTGGATTTGATCGATCCCAAGTCGCCACTGCAACTGCGCGACGACGGAACGCGCGCAGGTCGCGTGCTGGTGACAGCTCGCATCGGCATCCGTCACGCTGCCGAGTTGCCCCTGCGCTTTACGATCGCTGGAAACAGCTTTGTCTCCGGGCCGAAATCCCTCAACCGCGAAGCCTTGCCTCCAGCCTCTGAGCCGCAAATCCGCACCAACATCTTTCCACGCCTCCCATCCGTCCCTTAAACTGCAACCACACCACTTCCCGGTGCCCGCTCCAGGCCCACGAAAGGATTCCCTGCACGTGAAAATGACTTCCCTGCTTCCTTCTGCTGCCGCAGTAGCATTGCTCACCGCGGCGGTTCTTGCCGCAACGACCGGGGCGCAGTCGCCGCAAACCGCGCCACAGAACTCGTCACAAGGTCCGCCACCGGCCGACCAGGCGGCTCCGGGAGTTCCTCAGGGCCCTCCGCCGCAGGGGATGAGTCAGGGTTCGGCACAGGGCGGGCGGCCGATGCGCAATTATCCGCCGCCTACCAACCTTCAGGTGCTGCCCAAGGACCTGACCGGCCGCCAGGTGCGCGACACGATGGAGACATGGGCGGGTTCGCTGGGCGTGCACTGCGATTTCTGCCACACGGCCGACCCCAAAAATGTGGGCCCCAATGGGCGTCCGCGCATGAACTTCGCCGACGACTCCAAGCCAGACAAGCAGATCGCGCGGATCATGTACTCCATGACGCAGCAGATGAACAAGGACTACGTCAGCAAAGCGATGGATCTGGACAAGGACGGCATGGGCAAACCGGTGACCTGCGGAACCTGCCATCGCGGCCACGAGATGCCTGAAGAGTTCGTGATTCCGCGCGAGGAGCACCGGGGTGGTCCGGGCGGAGGCGAGGGAACGCCGCCGCCGGCAGCAGGCGCGACACCGGCGCCGAATTAGCGCTCGGACGGCATGAATTCGTGATCGCTTTGCGGCCAGTGCGGCGTGTGGCCAGAGCGCGCCGCCGACTGGTATACTAAACGTTCGGCAAGGCGAGGACGCGGGATTCCGGGTGTGCGCCAGCTGCTTGGGCGGCGCCGAAAGTCCTTGAAAAATCTGGAGTTCAACCATGGCACAAGTTTGCGATATCTGCGGCAAGGGTCCGCAATTCGGCAATAACATCTCGCACGCGCACAACGTGACGCGCCGGCGCTGGAATGTCAACCTGCAAGCAGTCAAGGCGCTCGTCAACGGTGCGCCCAAACGGATTCGCGTTTGCGCATCCTGCATCAAGAGCGGAAAGGTCGCCAAGGCGTAGGCGGCGTACCGCGCTTTCAGGTTTTGGTCAAGAATCGCGAGGCCCCGTCCTTGGTGGACGGGGTTTTGTTGTGCGCGGAGAGCGCAGTGCGCGAGCGGACTTACTTCTCTGCTTTAGCAAATGTCAACGACGCGGAGTTGATGCAGTAACGCAGGCCGGTGGGACGCGGGCCGTCGGGAAAGACGTGGCCGAGATGGCCGCCGCATGCGGCGCATGTGACTTCGATGCGCTTCATGCCGAAGCTTGTGTCCTCATGCTCCACCACGGCTTTTGAATCGGCAGGGATCGTGAAGCTGGGCCAGCCGCACCCGGAGTCGAACTTGGCGCCGCTCAAGAAGAGCAGCGTGCCGCAGCCAGCGCAGTGATAGTTGCCGGTCTCGTGGTTTTCCGTGAGCGTGCCGGTGAAGGGACGCTCCGTTCCCTTCTCGCGCAGCACATGATACTGCTCGTGAGTGAGCATGGAGCGCCACTCAGCGTCGCTGTGGACAACCTTTTCCTGGGAATCGCTCAAGACAGACCTCCTGAAGAGATCGTGATTCGCGGATCGTGCGCTTGGACTGTCGCGAATCACGAATCACGAGCCACGAACCACGAGTCAGACCTCGGCAACGACTTCGATTTCGACCAGCAGGTTGCGAGGCAGCCGCGCTACTTCAACCGTGGTGCGCGCGGGCAGAGTGTCGGAGTCGCTCTCAAAAAACGACGCGTACACCGCATTCATGGCCGCGAAATCGTTCATGTCCTTCAAGAAGACGGTGGCTTTGACGACCTGGCCCAGACTGCTGCCCCCGGCTTCGAGCACGGCTTTCAGGTTTGCGATGGTTCGCTCCGTCTGTTCCTTGATGCCGCCGGGAACGACCTGCCCCGTGACGGGATCGAGCCCGCCCTGGCCAGCGGTGAAGATAAGGTTGCCGACACGCACGCCCTGCGCATAAGGGCCGATGGCGGCCGGCGCACCGTCCGTTGTGATGATTGATCGTGCCATAGGAAGATTTTACGGCCATAAGCGCAGACAGGCCATGGCATTTTTTGACTGGACCGGCCAGCAGAGAAATGACTTGCTGCAATGCCCTGCATGCATCCGAGAGGGTGTTGTCAGCTCAGGATCCGCTTTTCCTATCCCGGCGAATGGCGTTCTAAACAGCCAGGGCATGAAAGGGCAATTCCCCTCGAGGAGAATTGCCCCCAAGCGTACCGGGGCAGGTGCGCCACAACCGGAGCAGCGATTTAGTGGAATGCCGCCAGGATCGCGCCGCCCAGACCCATGGCCAGAAGCCAGTAGCCGGCGTTGATGGCGAAGAGATTGGCGGGCCGGTTCTCGAAAACGTGCTGCACAAAGAGCGGCGGCGCCATAAAGCCAAACCAGCAAATAACGCCGATTGCGGCTCCGTCCGTAGCGGTAATCGAAATCTTCCAACCCAAAATATGCGCCAACACGAACGAGAGCAGGAAGCAGCCGATAAAGGTAACCACCACTCCGATGAGTTGGTTCTTCGGCTTTTGGTCTTCGGCGAGCCCGACGAGCTTCTTCCAGGATTTCTTGAAAATCACTCCATACCAGACAGCTCCAAGAAAACACTGCGCTGCGGCCGAAATGACAACCAAGGTCAGCAAATGACCGGTGATTGGCGCCATGAACAGCATCGCGAAAAGATTTGCCACAAGCATTCGAGCACTCTCCATTAAAAGGATTGACGTCCGGCTCCGTCACACTGCATTCCCACAGACAGAGATCACCGCCGGCAGTTCTGACGGGAGCCATCGAGATCACTGTGCGCGAGTGACAAACGCTATGTCAAGGCAAAACAAGGGATATGGCGCGGAAGTGTTACTCATAAGTAATCCGCGTTCATTCGCATCATCGCGCGCTCATCAGCGGCGTTTGAGGGCTTCGAGTTCGTCGAGGGTGCGCGGCCAGTCCGACCCAAGTAATCGCGAAAGGCTGCGGTCGGCGAGGACCTTGCCGCCGGTCTGGCAGGCGGGGCAGTAGTTGGTTTCGTTGTCGGCGTAGCGAATACGTTGAACGGGCGAACCACAGCGCGGACAGGGCTGGCCAAAGCGGCCGTGAACTGCCATTTCCGGCCGAAACGCCGTCACGCCTTCGGGAAATTTCTCTCTGGAATTGGACGAGAGCCGTGCGATCCAAAGATCCAGCGTGAGGCGCGCGGCGGTGAAAAGGCGCTGCCACTCTTCCGGCTTGAGCTTGTGCGTGAGTGCGATGGGCGAAAGCTGGGCGGCGTGGAGAATCTCGTCGGAGTAGGCGTTGCCCACGCCGCTGATGAGCCGCGGATCGGTGAGGGCGCGCTTGAGGGTGCGGTTCTCCGCGGTGAGCGCCGCACGAAATGCATCCAGATCGGAAGCAAAAACCTCGATGCCACCGGGATCGATGTCGCGGAGGGCCTGCTCTCCGCGTAGAACGTGGAGCGAGGCGCGACGCTTGGAGCCGGCCTCAGTCAATACGAGAGTCCCATCGGAGAAATCGAGCGCGAGGAGCGCCTGGCGGCCGGAGAGTTTGGCTTGGGGAGGACGCCAGTGCAGACGGCCGGCGATCATGAGATGAATGACGAGCCAGAGCAGGTCGGTAGAGCCTGCGCCCGCTTCGCCTTCGACGCCGATGGCAATGCGTTTGCCGATGCGGCGCAGCTCGCGAACTGTGTGGCCCTCGACAGCGGTGATGGGAGGGTCCGCGGTGCGCAGGACAAAAACACTGTGTAGCCGAACGCGCTCCAGCGTACGCCCAAGAATGCGCGGCTCGAGCGCGGCGATGTAGGCGGTAATGTCGGGCAGTTCCGGCACTGCTTCAAGATTGCGGCCCGAACGGGCAGCTACGCAACGGGTTTTTGGGGTTACTCAGGGCAAAATCGCATTATCGATAAGCCGCGTGGAACCAACCCAAGCCGCGACGGCGAAGAGGGTGCCGGGAATGGCCGTGTCGACCGGCTCGAGCGTGGCTGCGTTGACGAGGACGATGTAATCGATGCGGAATTCAGGCTCTGAGGGCTCCGCGGCAAACACACCATGCGCTGAGGCGAGAAGCATGGACGCGCGACGCTCGCCTTGTGCTACGAGCGACTCCACTTGGCGGACCGCGCGGCTGAGCGTGAGGGCCTGGGTGCGCTGCGCCGGAGTGAGGTAGGCGTTGCGAGAGCTGAGCGCGAGGCCGTCCGCGTCGCGCACGATCGGGCAGACGACGATTCCTGTGGCGAGCAGAAGATCGGCAGTCATGCGCCGCAGGACGGCAACCTGCGCCGCGTCCTTCTGGCCGAAGAAGGCGCGATCAGGTTCGGCGGCGATGAATAGCTTGGCGACAACGGTGGCGACCCCGCGAAAGTGGCCGGGACGAGACTGTCCATCGAGACGGTCGCTGAGTGTGGGGACTTCGACAAAGGTCGAATTGGGGCCGTTGGGATAAAGCTCCTCGACCGAAGGCGCGAAGAGAACATCGGCGCCTTCCGCAGCGGCCAGTGCGCAGTCGGCCTCAAAAGCGCGGGGATAGCGCGCGTAATCCTCGTTGGGACCGAACTGCGTGGGGTTGACGAAGAGACTGACGACTACATGCGTTGACGAGGCGCGTGCGGCGCGGATGAGCGCGGCGTGGCCCGCGTGCAAGGCGCCCATGGTGGGCACAAGGCCGAGAGTGTTGCCGCCGGCCACGCGTAGCGCGCGAGACCAGCGGCGCAATTCAGCGACGGTGCGCAGGATCCGCATCAGGCCTGATTCGCTTCCTCGCTCATCTCTTCGCGCGCGTCGGGGTTTACCACCGCATCCGCGTCGTCGCCCGCGCCCGCAGCATCGGGATCGATTGAAAACAGCCGCCGCGCGGATGCCGGCAGATGATAGCTTTCCGCGTCGGAGGGAAACGCGTGATGCTCCACGTCTTCGCGATAGCGCTCGACGGCGGAGCGGAAGAGCGCGGAAGCGTCGCCGTAGCGGCGAACAAATTTGGCCGGCGGAGCGAAGGTAAGATTCACCAGATCGTGAAAGACAAGAATCTGACCGTCGCAATCGGGACCCGCGCCGATGCCGATCGTGGGAATGGGGAGAGCAGCGGTGATGGCGGATGCGACTTCGCGAGGAATGCCTTCAAGAACAATAGCGCCCGCGCCGGCGATGGCGAGCGCGAAGGCATCGGCCTGGAGTTGCAGGACCGCATCAATACTGCGGGCCTGCACACGATAGCCGCCCATGCGATGCACGCTTTGCGGCGTAAGGCCGAGATGGCCGACGACCGGAACCTCGGCTTCAACAAGTGCGCGCACCAGTTCGACGCGTGGGCCTTCGATCTTGACGGCTTCAGCGCCCGCCTCCTTCAGGAAGCGGACAGCGTTGGCGACGCCCTCGCTGACCGTACCGTGATAGCTGCCGAAGGGCATGTCGGCCACCACGAGAGCACGGCGCACGCCGCGGCTCACGGCACGCGTGTGGTGCAGCATTTCGTCCACGGTGACGGAAAGGGTGTTTTGGTGGCCCAGCACCACCATGGCGAGCGAGTCCCCGACAAGGATGAGATCGATGCCCGCCTCGTCGACGAGACGCGCCGTCGCGTAATCGTAGGCGGTAAGCGCGGAGATGGGCTTGCCCTGGCGTTTCATCTCGCCAAGTGCGGGCATGGTGACTTTAGGAAGTGAAAGGCTGC
>Ga0302320_10001403_pt1 | contig 57967 bp, 52 predicted proteins | sample Bog_T0_3_FD_202130 | JGI IMG/M metagenome (GOLD analysis project Ga0302320, IMG submission 202130) | Peat permafrost microbial communities from Stordalen Mire near Abisko, Sweden - Bog_T0_3 | ecosystem: Environmental > Terrestrial > Soil > Wetlands > Peat | place: Sweden: Abisko, Stordalen Mire... | reverse complement strand
CCGTCGGAGCTGCCGCTGACGGTCGCATACCCAGCCAGGGTGGTCACGACCCCGGCCGGCGTGACCTTTCGGATCGTATGATTATAGCAATCGGCCACATAGAGGTTTCCAAGGGCGTCCGCGCATGCCCCTTCGGGGGCGTAGAAGCGGGCGCCGCTCCCTACCCCGTCGCTGGCCCCGTGTCCCGTTCCCGCCATCGTCACAAACGTGTAGGGCGTGGCATAATTGGTCTGGGCCCGGGCCGGCTCGGCCAGGAGCAGCGGCCAGCCCAGAAAGATCAAACTCTTGGTTCCAATCGAGCAAGGGCCGGCAAGCATCCAAGAAAATCTGCCCGACTGCATCTGCCTGGGTGGAATTGCCGGGGCTATTGAGGCCCAAAGGCCCCGGACGGTTGCCCTACGCCCGCGCCGCCAAGGAGCGCACGGCCATCGGACCGCAAGGCCAGCGCGGCGCCCGGAGGGCCGTTGATCCGAATCCGGGCAAACCTTCGTTGATCCTCGCATTCAAGGGATTGAGTTTGGATGCTCGAGCATGAAATTAAAGCCGAGCTGCGACTCAAAGGCAAAAATCACCTAAATCTAGGTGGCGCCTCGGGCAGCGCCCTACAGGTAGTGCCGCAATTCCCGCCGGTAGTAGGCGAGCGTCCGGTTTAAGGCGGTCCGCAGGTCCGTGCGGGGCCGCCAGCCGAGCACCCGGCCGATCAGGCGGTCGTCCGCGTAATAATCGCCGATGTCGATCTTGCGCCGGTCGGGCGGAAAGGATCGGACGCGAAACGCGCCGCCGCCGTTCAGCTCCACCAGCAATTCGGCCAGCTTCAGCAGCGTCACAGGCGGCGGCCCGCCCAGATTGAAGACGCGGCCTTCGGCTGCGGGCCGGATGGCCGCGAGCAGAAACGCCTCCACCGCGTCGTCCACGTAGGTGAAGTCGCGGCGTTGCTCGCCGCCCCAGACCTCGAAAGGCTTCCCCTGAATCAGGTCCCGGATCCAAACCCCCACGAAGGTCTGGCGCGCGTCCTTCACCCGCATGCCCGGGCCGATCGTGTTGGTCAGGCGCAGCGCCATCGCGGGCAGGCCGTGGACCCGGGCATAGAGCAGGTGGAAGGCTTCGCCCGCCAGCTTGTTGATGCCGTTCACGTCCACCGGACGCAGGGGATGCCGCTCGTCGACCGGCAGGTAGTCGGGCTTGCCATAGAGCTGCCGCGTGCTGGCGAAGACGATGCGCAGCTTCGGATTGTGGAGCCGGCACGCTTCGAGGATCGCCAGCTGGGCCCGGCCGTTGATCTCCAGATCGGTGGCCGGATCCGTCATCGAATCCCAATGGCTCGTCTGCCCGGCCAGGTTGAACAGGAATTCCTGGCCCCGGACCAACCGCGGCAGCCGCGCATGGTCGCGCACGTCGGCAATGTGGATCCGGAGCCTGCTCCCGAGACCCGCCAGATTGCGCCGATTGCCGCCGTACTCCGGAATCAGCGAATCCACGACGGTTACCCGGGCCCCGAGCCCGACCAGGGTCCGGGCCAGATTCGAGCCGATGAAACCAAGCCCTCCGGTGATCAGGACCTTCCGGTTGGCAAAAGCGCGCCGCAGTGAACTCATGATGGGTTTGGGTCGGGCTCGGCGTACAGCTGTATTCCGAAGACGCAAAAGCCCAAAGTCCGGCTGTCCCCCGGGGCGGGCGCGGCCGGGGAGTCGGAGCGCAACTCGATCCGCGTCTCCCCCGGCGGCAGCACCAGTTCGGGCAGCGCTTGCACCGCGCGGGTGGGGCTGACCGGCGCACTGCCCACCAGCCGGCCCTGCGCCCAGAACTCCAGGGTCCGCACGTCGCGGCTGCTGACGTCGATCTGGCCCAGCAGCCGCAGCGGGTGGGGCTGGGGATTGCGCAAGACCAGCGTCGCCCGGTCCGCCGTCCATTGCCAGCGCGTGGCCGACCGCGGCAGCCGTTCCTCGGCGTACCAGCCCTGGCCGAGCTCCGCCCGGAAATAGGCGGGGCTCGCCACGCGCTCGACCGAGTAGCGACCGTTGACCGCGACGCTGTCCCCGCCCGGCAGGCGCACCGCGATCAAACCGCCGTCCAAGTCCCACTGGCCCCGCAGCGGCGTATTGAGGCGGCCCTCGTAGGTGTGGGTGAGAAAATACTGCGGCTTGCGCAGCAGCAGCTCGTTGGCCCAAAGGCGCTCCCACATCAGGGGATAGCCCAGGTGCATATTGAGCGAGGCGACCTGCGGCATCCGCTCGATCCGGCCAACCTCGATCAGGTCGCGATCCACGATCAGGTTCGGCGTGCTCATCGCCCGGCCAAAAAGCCGGTCGGCGCGCCATTCCCCGAGCGCCACGCCCAGCGCGGCGCTCCAGACCGCCCCGCGCACCCACCGGCGTTGGGACGCGGCGAGGGTCACCCAGTAGCAGGCCGCCCCGAGCAGCCCGGGGTAGAAGACCGCGAACAGCTTGTAGGCATCGTAACTCGCGTTGGTTTCGTAGCGAACCCCTCGCCAGAGCAAAAACGCGTATCCGGCCAGGATCGGCCCGATTAGGCAGAAAGCCAGGTAGACCGCCCGGCGCCCCCGCCGCGCGCCGCTCCAGAGCGCGGCGCCCAGCAAGCCGACGGCGAGCAGGGCCAGGATCAGACGCCCCGGCTCCCCCAGCGGCTCAAGGCCGGGAGCGCGGACGAGGCCGAACCATCCTTCCGGGGAGAGCGCGGGAATCCGCCAGCCAAAATCGAACACGGCGAACTGATGGAATCGCTCGCCCAGCCCGGCCACCCGGGACCAGAACACGAGGCCGGCCAGCCCGAGCGGCAGGAGCATCCCCGCCAGCCAGCGGGCGAGGCGGCGCCCTTGGGCCTGCCAGACCGCCAGCCCGGCGGCATAAGCCGCGGCGGGGACCAGGCAGACGACGACGATGAAATTATAGCTGCCCAGAATCAGGGCGTAGCCGATCGCAAGCAGGGCGAAGAAGTTCCGCGCCCGGGCCGGGCCGGCCCCCGCCCGCCAGAGCTTCACGCCGGCCCAGGTGACCAGCGCGATCCCCGGCGCGGCGATCAGTTGGCCGATCGAAACCTGGTAGACGGCATACCAGGTCACCGGGCTAAAACCGTACGCCGCCGCGATCGCGAGACTGGCGCCGGGGCCGTAACCCAAACGCGACCGGGCGGTCCAAAAAACCACCGGCAGCGATGCCGTCAGGGCGATGGCCGCCATCAGTCCGGTGAGCTCGTGCGGAGCGCAGTTAAAAATCGTGCCGTTCAGGGCGATCAAGGCCGACGGGGTGAAGTGATTGAGTCGCAGCCAAAAATCGTAGAAGTTGTCCACGGAAAGGACGCGGACCACCTCCGTCAGGCCCAGGAATCCACTGCGATCGTGATGGGAGAACTCCATGAACACGCGCGCTCCGGCGGCGTAGTCCGCGGCATCGCAGCTGCCCAGCGAGGCGGTGGTCAGGCCCTTGGCCGCCGTGGCCAGCGGCCGGACCAGGATCGCGAGCAGAGCCGCGCCCACGAGCCAAAGCCCCGCGAAGCGGCCAACGTCGCCGCGCACGGACCGGCCGCGGCGCGCCAGGCCGGCGGCGAGCAGCGCCGCGGGCAAAAGTTCGCTCGCCCAAGCATAGGCCTGGGTGCCCGGCAGGCCGCCATAGGCAGCCATCCAGACCACCAGCGATTGGAGCGCAAATCCAGCCGGGGCCGCCAGGATCGGCCAGTAGGCTCGCCAGGGCCGGGGCATGGTCAGCAGGGCCAAGCCGGCGCCCCAGAAAAGAACGTGCGCCAGCACGCCGAAAGCTACGAGGTAGTAGAGCACGGACGACGGCCCGCATTCTCTTGAGGGAGCCGCGGCGTTAGCCAGCGCAAACTCTTCGTCCGCCGCCCCGTGGCCCGGGCCGCCAGCGGCGGCCGCCGGCGCGCTACCGACCGGCCGGCTTGCGGCCGACCACGAAGACCGACGAACCGAACGGCAGCCCGGCCCCGGTTCCGAGCCAGGCCCGTTCCACGGCGAGGGCCAGCCGGCCAAGCTGTTCGACCGGGGCGGAAAAACGGTGCACATCGCTGCCGCCCGCCGGCGGCGCGAACAGCTTGCGGCGGGCCGCGATGAGCGGAAATAGCAGCGTGTTCCAATAGGTCGCCCGCACCGGCTCGAGGCCGGCGGCGCGGAGCTTGGCCAGCAGCTCGCGCCGCCCGTAGCGGCGGCGCCCATGCACGGCCTCGTCGTGGTAGGACCAAAGCCACGGGCAGGCCGGAACATTGGCCACCAGCTGGCCGCCGGGGCGGAGCACCCGCGCGGTCTCCCGCAGCGCGGCCGCATCGTCGTCCAGATGGTACAGGACATCGGCGCTGACCACGGCGTCGAAATGCTCCGCCGCAAAGGGAAGCGCGGTCACCGAAGCCTCGAGCACGGCCCGGCCCCCCGTCCGCTCGCGGGCGAGCGCACAGGCCAGGGCGGAGGAATCCACCCCGGTCCAGGTCCAATCCGCGTGCCGCGGCGCCAGCTTCCGGATCAGTCCGCCGGAGCCGCACCCGGCATCGAGCACCGCGCCGGGGCGCCCCGCCATCGCCCCGACCAAGGCGCGCTCGATCAGGGCATGCAGGCCGTGGAAATACCACATGCCGTCCTCGACGGCCGCCAGCTTCCGATATTCCGCTTCTTCCATGGAGCCCATCAGCGATGAGCCAAAAACCGCCAAAGCAAAAGCCTGAAGCGTTCGGGGAGGCAATTCGGCTTCCGAACGCTCAATGTCATTGACGCGCCTCCCCTCCGCCTTTTGACCTGACCCTCCGCACTGCCATGGCCCTCTTTCGCACCGCTCCGGCCGGGGGCGCCTTCCATCGGCGCTTTACGGACTATAGCGGCCTTTTTTTCGACGAGTTCGCCTCGGATTCGGCCTGGATCCGCGAAGAGGGTCGGGTGCGGCTGCCCCCGCTCGACGGCATCGACGCGCTGGTCGTCAGCGGCGACTTCCTGCCGCACCCGGAGGCCCGCGGCCTCGAGCAGGGATCGCCGGGGCTGGTCTGCCTCGTGAACGGCGCCGCCGCCGCCCGGCTGAATCCGCCGGCACCCGGGGCCTGGGAGCTGCGCGTGCCGCTGGCTCCGGCGGCCCATACGGAGCATCCGATCCTCGACCTGCGCCTCTCGGGCACTGGCTTCACGAATTTTCTGGCCTGGCTCGGACGGATCACCGGCGTCGGGGCGCTCCAGCGATTCCGCCGCCAAAATCGCAACCGGCAGCTGCGGATCCGCCGCATCGCCACCCCCGGGGGCGAGACCGTGTACGATTTCTCGCAGCGCGACGCGCCGTTCTCGCGCGCCTTCGCGCGGCGGCATGCCCGCCTCGGGCTCAACATTGCCGGGTTTCTCACCGCCGACCTGGGAATCGGAGAATCGGCGCGCTGCATGGTGCGGGCGGCCGACGCCGCCAAGATCCCGGCGGCCCTGGTGGCGCTCAAGCTCCATTGCCGCAATCCGCTCGGAGACCTGACTTATGCGGACCGGCTGCAGGAATCCAATCCCTATGGGGTCAACGTGGTCCACATCGATCCGCCCGCTTCGCGGGATCTCGATCATCACCACGGCCCGGCTTTCCGCGCCGGCAAATACAACATCGGTTTTTTTGCCTGGGAATTGCCGGACTTTCCCGATTCCTGGGTGCCGAGCTTCGATTTTTACGATGAGATCTGGTGCCCCAGCGATTTCGTCCGCGAAGCCGTGGCCGCCAAGTCCCCGGTGCCGGTCCTGACGATGCCCCACGCCGTCGCCTTCGAGCGGCCCGCCGCCGCGCGGAGCCGGCTGCGCGCCCGCTTTCGGCTGCCCGAAGCCGCCTTCATCTTTCTGACGCTCTTCGATCTCAATTCCTACGCCGCGCGCAAGAACCCCCGCGCGGCGCTGGCCGCCTTCCGGGACTCCGGCTTGGGCGAACAAGGCGCGCTGCTGGTCGTCAAGGTGCACAATATCGCCGCCAACCGGGGCGACCTGGCGGCGCTCGTGGCGGCCGCGCAAAGCCAACCCGGCCTGGTGCTGATCACCGAGACCCTGAGCCGCGCGGACACGTACGCCCTGGAAGCGGCCTGCGACTGCCTGGTTTCGCTGCACCGTGCGGAGGGATTCGGCCTGGTGGTCGCCGAATGCATGTACCTCGGCCGTCCGGTCATCGCGACCGACTGGTCCGCCACCGCCGAATTTTTGAATCGGGACAACGGCTGTCCGGTGCGGGCCACGCGGACGGTGCTCGAACACAACTACGGCCCCTATCCCCGCGGCTCGAGTTGGGCGGAGCCCGATGTCGCCCATGCCGCTGAATGGATGCGCCGGCTGGCCGGCGATCCCGCCGAGGCCGCCCGCCTCGGCCTGGCCGGCCAGGCGACGATCGAGGCGCGCTTCGCCCTGGCGGCCGTCGGCGCGCGCTATCGGCAGCGCCTCGAGGCGATCTCGACCTTCTAGTCCTAGGGGCCGCCGTCCGCCTTCCCGAGCAGGGTGAGCTTGAGATTGCGGACGCTGTAGGCGTGCCCGTCATCGCCGTGCGGTTTTACGCCCGGAGCGGCTTCGGTGCTGAAATGCCACACGGTGTCGCCCGAGGGGAGCCGCACGCGCGCGAGGTCCACCCGGCGCGGCTCGTCCCGCCGCAGTTCCGCCAGCCAGAGCGTGCGGTCGCCCTGCCGGACCGCCACGGAGCGCCGGTCGTGGGTCCGCAGGTCGAAGGTGATGTCGACCAGGATCGCGAACGGATGCGGGTTGCGGAAAGTCACGGTCGAGGCCCCGCCGCTCCAGCGCCAGTATTCCAGCCAGGATTTTTCCGGCGGGTCCCAGGTGCCGTCGAACACGGCCTCGACGGTCCAGCCGGTTTCCGGGAGGATCCGCAGGGCGCGCGGGCCGCGCACCACGAAGCTCTCCCGCCCCGGCAGCGGCAAGGCGTCCGGGGAAACCAGCACCGACAGATTGCCCAGCAGCAGGACGATCCACCAGGCCCGCCGGCGCGGCACGAGGATGTTGAAGGCGAGGGTGAGCGGCAGGAGCACGCGGGGCGCCGCCCCGGGAAAACCCTCCCAGACCGCCCGGCCCAAAAAGACCATCAGGAAGGCATACGCCGCGCCGATGCGCCACCAGAGCTCGCGAACCCGCGGCCGCATCGCGATGAACAGCGCCTGGGTGGTGAGCGCCACCAGGACCAGCAGGTCCCCGCGGGTCTGAAAATTGAATCCGCGGCTCCCCCATTCCTCGAGCGTCGCCATCCATTTTCCCCAATAGGCTTCGAGGGGGAATCCGAAATTGCGCACCCCGGCGCTGCTGGTGCCCAGCCAATGGGCGAGGAGCAGCGTCCACGCGAGCAGCGGCAGCGCCGCCAGCGCGCCCTGCAGCCATGCCCGGCGCCAGGACGCGCGCGGCTCCCCGGCCGGGAGGAGCGCCGCCCCGGCCATCAGGTTCGTATCCTTGGCCAGGCCGGCCAGGCCGAGCAGTCCCGCGCCGAGCCAGGTCCGTCCCGATTCCACGAGGGCCGCCGCGCCGGCGATCAAGAGCAGGCTCGGGCCGTCCACCAGCGAACCGCGGACGCTGGTGCACAGGCCGAAGCAAAAGAGCACGCCGGCCCAGCGGCCGAAGTTTCCCCAGCCGTTGAGCGGGAACCACCGCCAGAGCAGCACCGCGAGCGCCAGCCAGGCCACGAGATTCTGGACCGCAAACACGTGCAGGGCGCGGACCGGATCGCCGCCCGCGATCAGGTACGCGGTCCAGGAGAGCAGGATCCGGCGGGCGCGGTAGGGCAGGTCGTCGACGGCCCGGGCGAGCGCGGGACTGCGGACGTCAGGCCGCATCGCAAGCTGGGCGTAGGCCTGGCCGTCGTAGCCCTCCATGCCCTGGATCTCGTAGTGATTCACGGCCCGCAGCTCCGGCAAGTACTGGTCGTGGTTGCGGGAGCCGAATTGGATCAGGTAGCTGAAGCCCTGGCCCGGCAGGTAGAACTGCGAGCAAATCCACAGAAACAGCGCGATCGCGCCGGCGCCCGCCATGGCCGGGGCATAATTTAAACCGCGCGCGAAAAAGGATTTGAGCTTGGCCACGAAAAGAAGAAAAAACATCCCCCCTCGTCGCCACGAAGCAAGTATGGAATTCCCGCCGCCCTCCCCGCCCCCGCGCGCGCTTCCCGCGTGGCGCCGGCCGGCGGTGCTGTTCGCGGCGATCGCCCTGCTGCTCTACGGCATCCTCCTGGCGCAATTTGTGAACGCCTGTGCGGGCGGCTCCGATTCCTCCGGCTACCTGAACCACGCGCGGATCCTGGCCAGCGGGCACGTGCACATTCAGCCTCGGCTGATTCCGGGGCTGACGGCGCAATCGCAGTCCCCGTTCCTGTATTCACCCCTGGGGATCAAGCCGGCGCCCGACGGCGACGGCCTGGTGGCCACCTACCCCACCGGCCTGCCGCTCCTGATCCTCGCGGCCCGGCCGCTCGGCGGCTGGGCGCACGCCGGCGACGTGGTGATGGTGCTGCACGGCGTGGCCGGCCTCGCGCTCACCTGGGCGCTGGGCGCCCTGCTCGGCGTCCCCTCCCGCTGGCGGGCGCTGGGCGCCGCGCTGCTGGCGGCCTGCCCCCTCTACCTCGACTACTCCCTGCAGGCGATGAGCGATGTCCCGGCCATGGTCTGGGCCGCCGCGGCCGCCCTGGCCGGCTGGCGGGCGCGCGAGCGGACCAGCTGGGCGCTGGCGGCCGGCGCGGCTCTTTCGATCGCCGTCCTGGTGCGGCCGAACAATGTGCTCATGGCGGCGCCGCTCTGCGTCGCCTGGTGGCCGGAGCGCCTGGCGGCCGCCGAACTCCGGCGCCTCGCCGGGCAGGCGGGCCTCCTGGTTCTCGGCGGGGTTCCCGGCGGGATCTTCTTCTGTCTCCATGGCCTGGCCGCCTACGGCAGCGCGCTGACGACCGGGTACGGCGATTCCAGCACGCTCTTCCATTCCCAGGTTCTGGGTGAAACCCTCCTGCATTACGCGCGCTGGCTCCCGGCGCTGCTCAGTCCCGGAGTCTGCCTGTTCCTGCTGCTGCCGTGGTCCGGCCGTCCGGCCCGGCGCCAGGCGGCCTTCCTGGGCGCCTGGGCGCTCGCTTACCTGGCGTTCTATTCGTGCTACCAGTTCACGCACGAGACGTGGTGGTATCTGCGGTTTCTCCTCCCGGCGGCCCCGCCCTTGATCCTCGGGGCGATGCTGGCCGCCAGCCGCCTCGCTCGGATCGATTCGGCCGTGTTCCTGGTCCTGGCCGCGCTCCTGCTCACCGAGGAAACCTATTGGGACCTCCGGTTCAAGGTGCTCTATTCGGGCAAGGGCGAGGCCGCCTATTCCCAAGCCGCCCAATGGCTGGAAGGGCATGTGCCGCCGGACGCGATCCTCGCCACGATGCAGACCAGCGGCGCGCTGTTCTACTACACCGATTACACCCTGATCCGCTGGGATCAGATCGAGCCGGCCGAATACCGGCAGCTCTTGGCAGCGGCCGCCGCCGCGCACCGCTCGATCTATGCTCCGCTGTTTGACTTCGAGACCGTGCCGTTCTTGCAGCGGATGCCGGGGCGGTGGAAGATCGTCGCCAAGGTTCCACGCGTGACCATTTGGGAATGGACGGGAGCGTCCGCCGCTCCGTGAGCCGGGGCCAGGTCAAGCCCTCCCGGGGCGTGCGGCTCTTCGGGATCGCCGCGGTCGCCGCGTTCCTGTGCCTGGTGGCCCGCTTTTGGCATCCGGTCTACGGCTTCACGGAATTCCTCCAGCTGGACGCCTCGAACGACGACTCCAAGATCGCGGTCTTCCGGGAAATGCCGGTCTACGTCTACCGCGACACCGGCGGATACGACGGGCTTTATTATGCCCAAATCGCCTACGACCCGCTGCTGCGCGACCCGGAACTCAGGCCCGCGATCGACAACCTGGCCTATCGGGCGCGGCGGATCCTGCCCCCGGCCCTCGCCTGGCTGGCGGCGGCCGGCCAGCCCGCCTGGATCGTGCACGCCTATTCGGTGCTCAACCTCGCCGCGTGGCTCGCGCTGGCGGCGCTGCTGTGGCGCCGGCTGCCGGTGAGCGACGGCCGCTCGGCCGGCGCGTGGGCGGGCGTCCTTTTCTCCGCCGGCGCGCTCGTGTGCGTGCGCCTCGCGCTCACCGACCTGCTCGCGCTGACGCTGGTCGCGGCGGCGCTCCTGGCGGCGGAGCGCCAGCGGCCGGCCGGCAGCCTCGGGTGGCTCGCCGCCGCCGGCCTAACCCGCGAAACCGCGCTGCTCGCGCTGCCCGGCCTCTGGACGCGCCCCTGGTGCTCCTGGGCCAACCTCCGGCGCTCGGCCATCGCGGCCGCCCCCCTGGTCCTCTGGCTGGCCTATGTGCGCTGGCGGGTCGGTCCCTCGGACGCCGGCTTGGGAAACTTTGCCGTCCCGTTCGCCGGCTGGTGGGAAAAATGGCGCGCGAGCGCCGCGGCCACGCGGCATCTGGCCGATCCCTGGCTCGCGTGGACCACCCTCCTGGCGACGGCCGGCCTCACCGTCCAGGCCGCCTATATCGTCGCCGCGCCGCGGCTCGGCGACCGCTGGTGGCGCCTGGGCGCCGCCTACGTGGTGCTGCTCGCCTTTCTCGGCACCGCCGTGTGGGAGGATTATCCCGGAGCGGTCCAGCGGGCCGTGCTGCCCCTGACCCTCGCCTTCAACGTGCTGCTCGTCCGCCGCCGCGGGGCGGCGCTTTGGCTGATCGCCGGTAATCTGGCCGTGTTCGCGGGGCTGCTGCCGTTTCGGGACGTGCCGGCGGACAATCGCGAGCTCGCCGCCGCCCGGAGCGGCGCGACCGCCTGCCTGGTGCGGGAGGGCGCCGGCTGGTATGGCACCGAGTCCCTGCGTCTTCACCGTTGGGCTTGGGGCCGGGAGAAGGCCGAGGTGGAATTCGCCTGCTGGCCTCGGACCGACCGGACGGTAACCTTGGAGTTTTCCCTCCGCAGCCTCGCGCCGCGCGAGGTCACCGTGCGCCAGGGTTCGCGCGTGTGCTGGCAAGGCTCGGTCGGGCGCACGAAGACCGCCGGGAAGGCCGTGGTCGCCTTGTCCGCCGGCCGGGCCGAACTGGAATTCTCCACCCCGACCGCCGGCGTGCCCGAGGACCGCAGCCTGGGCGGCCGCGACCTTGCCTTTGCGCTCGACGATCCGAAAGTCGTTCTGACCGATGACCGCACCGCTGCTCCTTGATCTTAGCCACACTTGCCATACCCGCGCCCGCACCGGAATCCAGCGGGTCGCGCGGGCGCTCTGGCGGGAGCTGGGCGCCGGAGCGCTGGCGGTCACCTGGGACCCGTTCGCGCGGCGCTGGCGGCCGCTCGCCGGCTGGGAGCGGGCCAACCTCGGCGCCACCGAGCCCGGGGCGCGGCGCGGGGCCCGCTGGCCGCTGCGGGCGCGCTGGGCCTCGCGCCTGTCCCGCTGGGGCCGCCCGCTCCCGCCGCCGCCGGCGGGCGCGGCCCTCCTCGTGCCGGAAATTTTTCCGGCCGCCGTGGGCGCGGCGCTGCCCGCCTTGTTCGGCGCGGCCGCCGGCCCGCGGATCGCGCTGTTTCACGACGCGATCGCCCTCCAGTATCCCGAGCATGCGCCGGCCGCCACCGTCGCCCGGTTTCCCGCCTACCTCGGCGAACTGCTCCAGTTCGACGGCGTCGCCGCCGTTTCCGAGGATTCCCGCCGAGTCCTGGTCGATTACTGGCGCTGGCTGGGAGCCAGCTCGCCCCCGCCCGTCCTCGCGCTGCCGCTCGCCCTCGATCCGCCCGGGGAGGTCCGTGCGCAGGCCGCTCCGCCCGGCGAGGTCCCCATGGTGCTCTGCGTCGGGACGATCGAAGGGCGTAAAAATCACCTCGCGCTGCTCGAGGCCGCCGAACGCCTGTGGCAGTCCGGACGCTCCTTTGAGCTCCGCCTGATCGGCCTCGCCCAGCCGGAAACCGGGGCGCCCGCGCTGCGGCGCATCGGGCAGCTGCAGCGGGCCGGCCGGCCGCTGCGCTACGACGGGCCGGCCGGCGAGGCCGCGCTCGAGGCGGCCTATGCGCAGGCGAGCTTCACGGTTTATCCATCGTTGCAGGAAGGCTTCGGCCTGCCGGTCGGCGAGAGCCTGCTGCGCGGCAAGCCGTGCATCTGCTCGGCCCGCGGCGCGCTGGGCGAGATCGCCCGCGGCGGGGGCTGCCTCGCGCTTGAGGCGGTGGACGTTCCGAGCCTGGAGGCGGCCTGCGGGCGCTTGCTGACTGATCCGGCGGAACGGGGCCGGCTGGCCGCCGCGGCGGCGCAGCGGCGATTCCCTCCGTGGAGCGAGTACGCGGCCCGCCTGCGGGCCTGGATGCTGACGCTGCCTCGCCGCCCCGCGGCCGGACCGATTTAGCCCGGATACTGGGATTGCTAAGGAGCCGGCGCTCTATACTATTCGGCGCCAAAAATGGCGCTCTCCCTCTTCTCGAAGCACAAGAATGCCATCCTGGCGCGCTGCCGCGACGACTACGCGACCAAGATCCGGCTCAAGTACGCGCCGTATTACCTCGCCATGGACGGCCAGCATGGCACCCACATCCGCCTCGACGGCAAGGATCTCATCATGCTGGCGAGCAATGATTACCTGGGATTGTCCTTCCATCCCAAGGTGGTCGAGGCCGCCCAGAACGCCGTCCGCAAATGGGGCACCAGCACCAACGGGGCCCGCATTTCCAACGGTTCGCGGACCTTTCACCTCGAGCTCGAGGAAAAGCTGGCCTCCTTCCTCGGCCGCGAGGCCTGCCACGTCCATGCCGCCGGGTATCTCTCGTGCATGTCCGCAATCGGCTCGTTCGCCCAAAAGGGCGACGTGATTTTCGCCGACAAGAACATCCACTCCTGCCTCTGGGACGGCATCCGCCTCTCCATGGCGACCGTGGAGCGCTTCTCCCACAACAGTCCGGACGACCTGCGCGATGTGATCGCGACCGCCCAGCATCCGGGCCCCAAGTTTCTGGTGGTCGAAGGGGTCTATTCGATGGAAGGCCACATCGCGCGCCTGCCGGAGCTCACCTCGATCGCGGAGGAGCACGACTGCTTCACGGTGGTCGACGACGCCCACGGGTTTGGCGTGCTGGGGCGGCAGGGCCGGGGCACCGTCGATCATTTCGGACTCAACGCGCACGTGAACATCGTGTGCGGCAGCCTCTCCAAGTCCCTGGCCAGCACCGGCGGCTTCGTGGCCGGGTCGCGCGAGCTGATCGAATACCTGCGGACCAATTCGAAGCAGACCATCTTCAGCGCCGCCATCAGCCCCGGGCAGGCGGCGGCGGCGGAAGCTTCGCTCGAAGTGATGCAAACCGAGCCGGAACATCTCGCGCGCCTGTGGGCCAACACCGCCAAGTATCGCGCCATGCTGAAGGAACTCGGCCTGGATACCTGGGGCAGCGAGACGCCAGCCATTCCGATCGTGCTCGGCTCCAAGGAGCGGGTCTACTCCTTCTGGCGGGCGCTCCTCGACCGGGGCGTCTTCACCGTGATGTCCATCGCCCCGGCGGTCCCCGCGGGCAAGGACCTGATCCGGACCGCGATTTCGGCGCAGCACACCGGCGAGCAGATCGAGCGGATCGGTGAGGCGATGGCGTACGCCCTGAAACGCCTCTAGGATCCGTTCATGGCCCGCCGGAGGGCGGCGGCGGTGTCCGCCCAGGAGGGCAGCGGCCGGTCGCGGGCCGCCGCCGCCAGCTGCCGCCGCCAGGGCTCGTCGGTCAGCACCCGCCGCAGCGCCGTCTTCCATGCCGCGCGATCGCCCACCGGCACCGGCACGCAGCCCCCGCCGGCCTGTTCGCGCAGCACCGCCAGGTCGCTGCACAGGCAGGGCACGCCGTGCCAGAGCGACTCCAGGAGCGGCAGCCCGCAGCCTTCGGCGATCGTGGGCAGGGCGCTGGCGCGCGCGCGCCGATAGAGCGCCTCCACGGCCGCGTCGCCCGCCGCCCCGTGGTACCGCAGCGCCGGGCGGCGGCGCCGGAGCTCCCGGATGCGCGCGGCCAAGGGGGCGCCAAAGTGCGGATTCACGCGACCCACCAGGTGCAGTTCGAACTCGAGGCCCTCCGCCCAGAGCTGCTCGCAGACCTCGAGCAGCAGCGCCTGGTTCTTGCGCGGCTCCAAAATTCCGACGCACAGCAGCGCGGGCGGCCCCGGCGCCTCCCCGGCCGGGGCGGGCCGCGGGCCGGCCGTCGCGTCGGCGCCGAGCGCCAGCACTTCGACCGGCGGCGCAGCCTCGATTCCCAGCCACCGCCAGTACCCGAGGAGATCCTCGCGGCTCGCGGCCGAGACCGCCCAGACGCGCTCGAAGCGCGCGAGCAGCTTGAGGTACTCCGGATGGCGGGCGACGCTTTGCGGCCAGGTGATGGCGGGCCAGCGCAGCGGGATCGCGTCGTGGAAGATCGCGGCCAGGCGGCACGGGCGGCCCGCGAGAAATTCCGTGATCCCGGGGCGCTCCCGCTCGGAAAACAGCTCGGCGGTCAGGTACCAATCGCCGGCCGCGACCGGCGGCCGGGTCCCCGTCGCCGGCCGGCAGGCCGGCCCCAGTTCCTCCCCCAGGCGCGCCGTCACCCGCGTCAGTCCCGAGCGGTGGCGCGCGGAGCCGGAGTTGGTGACGTCGAGCCAGATCATGAGACCGGCAGCGGCGGGGCCGCCGGGATCGCCCGTTCGAATTCGGCCCGCAGGCGCTCGGCATTGCGGTGGGCGTCGAAATTATCCTCCACCCAGCCGCGGGCCGCGGCGCGCAGGCGCTCGGCCAGCACGTCGTCGGCCGCAAGGCGCCGCAGCGCGGCGACCCAGGCGGCCGGATCCTCCACGTCGGCGACCAGGCCGTTCGCCTCGTGCGTCACCGCCTCGGTCGTGGCCGCCGTCGGCGAGGTGACGACCAGGGTGCCGATCGCCATCGCCTCGGGGATCACGTTGGGCAGGCCGTCCCGATCCCCGCTCGGCGCGATCACTCCGGTATGCAGCAGCACGTCGGCCTCCCCGAGCTGGGTCCAGACCTCGTGCTGCGGCAAATGCCCGGTGAAGCTCACGTCGGCCGCCACCCCCAGGCGGCCGGCCAGCTTTTCCAGCTCCCCGCGCAGCGGGCCCTCGCCCACGATCCGCGCGGAAAACGCGACCCCGGCGGCGCGCAGCGCCGCATAGATGCGCAGCTGCCGATCGAGGCCTTTCTTCTCGACGAGGCGCGCGACGCTCACCAGCCGCAGCGGCGCCCGGGAAGCGCGCAGCGGCTTGCAGGCCGGCAGGCGGTCGAGGCCGCGGCCGATGCAGACGATCTGCGCGGCCGGCAGCCCGCGCGCGAGCAGCGCCCGGCGGCCCATCTGGGTGGAGGTGTGGACGAAGGCGGCGGGCGCGAGCTTCTCCCCCAGCCACCAGTCCCCGCCGTGCTCGAACAGGTCATAGGCATGGGCCGCGGCGCTGTAGCGATGCCCGTCCAGGCGCCACAGCAGCCACGCGGCGGTCGCCGGCGCCCCGCCCCAGGCGGCATGGATCAGGTCCGGACGGTCCCGCCGAAAGGAATGGGCGAAGACGCAGGCAAAGCCGGCGCCAAGCAGGTTCTCCCAGAAGTTGAGCCAGGACGGGGGGCGCCGGGTGCACAGCCCGCGCAGGAGCTCCTTCAGCACCTCGGGCCGCCGCCAGGATTCATAGGGAATCAGCCAGACCAGCGCGGCCAGCCGCCACTTGCTGAAGCGGCGGACCCGGACGCCCCGGAAAGTCCCGCCCCCGCCCCACATCGAATAGAGCCTGAGCCGGGCGCCCGCCGTCCGGAGTGCCACGATCTCGCGCTGCAGAAACGTCTCCGTCGGCTTCGGAAAAGTCGTGAACAGGTAGGCGATGACGGGACCTTCGGCGGGCACGGGACAAAGGCTAGCGCGCGGGCCCCCAGCGGCGGGTGAACGGATAATAGATGAACAGGGGGCGGCCGATCACATCGGCCGCCGGCACGAAGCCCCAATACCGGCCGTCGGCGCTGTTGCCGGAATTGTCGCCCATGGCGAAGAAGCCGTCCATGGGCACCGTGACGGAGCCGCCCGGGGGGAGAAAGTCGGCCGCCGCGGGGCTGGTGTAGCCATGGTAGTCGCCCACCTGGCGGGCGTTCAGGTCGAAAGCCTGCGCCCCGGTGATCGGGCGGCCGTTGCGCAGGAGAACCGGCGGCTTGATCGTGATCACATCGCCCGGCACCCCGACCAGGCGTTTGATGTAGTAGTCGTCCTTGTCGATCCGCGGGATGTTGCCGGTGCGAAACACGAATCCCTGCCCCACCCGCGGACGCATGAAGTGGTAGCTGAAGCGGTCGACGAACAGCTGGTCGCCGGTCAGCAGATCGAAGCGGATCACCGGCTCGCCGGCCGCGACCGCGCGGCCCAGCGGCACCAGGGCCGCCATCGCCGTGCCGTTGGGCAGCGTCGTGGCGTCGACCACGATCGGCCGGGCGGCCAGCTGATTGCCGGCCAGCAGCTGGTTCCACCTGGCCTCGAAGGCCGGGCGGCCGCCGAAATAGCTTTCGATCACCAGGTCGTCCAGGCCGCTGAAATCGTCCGGCACTTCCACGGTCGCCGGCGCGCCGTCCACGAAAAAGGTGTATTCCCGCAAATCCGCCGGAAAGATGAGCCAGGAGCGCCCTTTCTTCTTCTTGTAGGCGAGCTGGCCCGAACTGAAGTAGAGCGCCGAGACCTGGCCCGACCGCGGCGCCAGCGCCTCGTAGCGGGCGGCCCCGAAGGCCGCGAACCGGAAGACCTGCCCGAGGAAACCCGCGGCCGGGGCCCCGGGCGGCAGGTTCTCCGCCGTCATCCCATAATAGGTCGGCCACATCGAGTTGGTCGGGATCTTGAACGGCTGCACGAAATAGGTGCGAATGCCGAGGATCACGATCGCCGCGACCAGGAAAAACTCGATGTTTTCGGTCAGCGAGGTCTTCGGGTAGACCGCCCCGCCCGCCCGGCGCAGCGCCCCCTCCAGGCTCTCGATCCCGAGCTTGAGCTTCGCCGGATCGGCCCGCTCCCGCAGGAGCCGGCGCAGGCCGTCCCGGCCCCGCTGGAGGTCCGCGGCCTCGGCCTCGCACAGCACGTCGCGGCGCAGCGCCCAAACCTTGTCCGCCAGGTCGAGCCAGTTGGCGGCGTTCTGCCGCATTTTCTTTTCCTGCGAAGCGAAGAGGCCGAACAAGGGAGCGCGGGGTTAATTGTTCTTCAGGACCTGGATGAAGGTGTCCGCCGGGATCGAGACCTTGCCGAACTGCTTCATCTTCTTTTTGCCTTCCTTCTGCTTGTCCAGCAGCTTGCGCTTGCGGGAGATGTCGCCGCCGTAGCATTTCGCGGTCACGTCCTTGCGCATCTCGCGCACGCTCTCGCGGGCGATGATCTTGCCGCCGATGGCGGCCTGGAGCGCGATCCGGAACATCTGGGGCGGGATGATCTTCGCCAGCTTTTCGCAGAGCTCGCGCCCCCGGCCCTCGGCCTTGTCCCGATGCACGATCGACGCGAAGGCGTCCACCGGGTCGCCGTTGACCAAAATCTCCATCTTCACCAGATCGGAGGCGCGGTACTCTCCCAGTTCATAATCCATCGAGCCATAGCCGTGCGTGATGCTCTTGAGGCGGTCGTTGAAATCAACGAGAATCTCATTGAGCGGCAGCACGCAGTGGAGCACGACCCGGGTCCCGTCGAGCGTTTCGGTCTGCTCGACCGTCCCGCGCTTTTCCAGGATCATCGCGAGGATGTCGCCCATCGAGTCGTTCGGGATATGCAGCGCCGCCTTGATCGTCGGCTCGCGGATCTCGAGGATCGTCCCCGGGTCGGGGAGGTTGACCGGGTTGTCGACCTCGAGGTTCTCGCCGCCCTGCTTGGTCACCTGGTAGATGACGCTCGGGTAGGTGGAGATGATGTCGACGTCGTGCTCCCGGCGGATCCGCTCCTGGATGATCTCCATGTGCAGCAGCCCGAGGAAGCCGCAGCGGAAGCCAAAACCGAGCGCCACCGAGCTCTCCTGGGCATAGACGAAGGCGGCGTCGTTGAGCCGGAGCCGGCCGAGGGCCGCCTTGAGCTTCTCATAATCCGAGGTCTCGATCGGGTAGAGCCCGCAGAACACCATCGGGCGGACTTCCTTGTAGCCGGGCAGCATTTCCAAGGCCGGCTTGTTCGCGATCGTGATCGTGTCGCCGGTCTTGATCTCGGACGGATCCTTGATGCTGGAGACGACATAGCCCACGTCCCCGGGCCCGAGCCGGTCGATCTTCTCCATCTTGGGCGTAAAGACCCCCACTTCCTTCACCTCGGACTTCTGGCCGGTGCTCATCAGCAGCATGATCTCCCCGGCGCGGATCGTGCCCGAAAACACCCGCACGTATGCGATCACTCCGCGGTACGAGTCGTAGAGGGAATCGAACACCAGCGTGCGCGTCTGGGGATACTCCGTCCAGCGCGGGGGCGGCACCCGCTCCACCACCGCCTCCAGGATGTCCTGGATGCCGATGCCGGACTTGCCGCTCGCCAGGATCGCCTCCTCCGCCGGAATCGTGAGGATGTCCTCCAGCTGGCGCAGGCACAGCTCCAGGTTGGCGCTGGGCAGGTCGATCTTGTTGATCACCGGGATCACCCGGAGCTTCTGGGCGAAGGCCAGGTGCGCGTTGGCCACCGTCTGGGCCTCGACGCCCTGGGAGGCGTCGATCAGGAGCACCGCGCCCTCGCAGGCCGCCAGGCTGCGCGAGACCTCATAGGAGAAATCGACGTGCCCAGGCGTGTCCATGAGGTTCAGCTTGTAGAGCTTCCCGTCCTTGGCCGGGTAGGTCATCGTCACCGGATGGGACTTGATCGTGATCCCGCGCTCCTTCTCCAGGTCCATCGAATCGAGATGCTGGGCCGTCATCATCCGCATCGTCACCGTGTGGGTGAATTCGAGGATCCGGTCGGACAGCGTCGTCTTCCCATGGTCGACATGGGCGATGATGCAGAAATTGCGGGTCGGCAGCGGATCCATGGGCTCAGGTGGAGGCGCTGACGTCCGCGAATTCGGCGAAGGATTTGACAATCCAGGTCCGGTCCGTGCGCCGGACGAGCCCCGCCAGGACGTTGCCGGGCCCGAGCTCCCAGAACTCCGTGGCGCCCGCGGCGGCGGCGGCGCGCAGGCAGTCCTCCCAAAGCACCGGGGAGACGACCTGCCGCACCAGGGCGGCCTTGATCTCCTCGGGCGCGCTCACGGTCCGGCCGGTCGTATTCGTGAAGACCGGAAAGCTCGGGGCCTGGAGCGGCACGCCGGCGAGGCAGGCCGCAAACCCGGCGCGGGCCGGCTCCATCAGGCGGCTGTGATAGGCGCCGGCGACATTGAGGAGGATGACCTTCTTCATCCCGCGCTCCCGGGCGGTCGCGACCGCGGCCTCCACCTTCGCCTTTTCGCCGGAGACGATGATCTGCCCGGGGGCGTTAAAATTCGCCGCCTCGATTCCCAGGTCGGCGCAGAGCGCCTCCACCCGGGCGCGGTCTTCGCCGACGATGGCGGCCATGCCGCCGACCGTCTGCTCGCAGGCCCGCTGCATGAGCCGGCCCCGCTCCGCCACGATCCGCAGGCCGGTCGCGAAATCGCAGACTCCCGCGGCCGTGAGCGCGGTCACTTCTCCCAGGCTCAGGCCCAGGGCGCAGCCGATAGCCGGCAGCCGGCCCTGCTCCCGCAGGGCGGCGAGCAGCGCCAGGCCGTGGACAAACAACGCCGGCTGGCAAACCCGCGTCTCGGTGAGGCCCTGCTCGGGGCCCGCAAAACTGATCTCGGTCAAGTTCCAGCCCAGCACGGAGTTGGCCTCGTCGTACAGGGCGCGGGCGGCGGCGGACTGCTCGTAGAGGGACTTGCCCATCCCAACTTTTTGCGCGCCTTGGCCGGCGAAGAGAAGTGCGAGCGACATGTTGATTGCGGCGATGAAAGGGACCGAAGCTTGGAAACCCACCAGAAAACACCCGGAAGGCCGGGAAACCAAGCCGGAAAAACCGAAAACGTGCCCGCCCCGGGCCCCCGGGCCGCGCGCCGAGCCGGCACCGGCCCCGGCGGCGGTTTTCCAGTTTCCTTTCTCCGGCCGGTTCTGGTAGGTATGAGCGCTAGGCCTCACGCCCGACCCTAGCCATTCATGAAGCTCCGCCCCCTCACCGGCACGTTCACCGCCCTCGTCACGCCCTTCCGCCGGGGCGCAGTCGCCTTCGACGACTTGAAGCGCCTGGTGGATTACCAGATCAAGGGCGGCATCGATGGCCTGGTGCCGGTCGGCACCACCGGGGAGTCGCCCACCCTCTCCCATGAGGAGCACCTGGAGGTGATCCAGGCGGTGATCGCCGCGGCCCGCTCGCGCGTGCCGGTGATCGCCGGCACCGGATCGAATTCGACCGCGGAGGCCGTCGACCTGACCCGCCTGGCGCACGCGGCGGGAGCGGATGCCATGCTCCTGGTCGCGCCGTACTACAACAAGCCGAGCCCGGAGGGCCTCTTCCGCCACTTCGCCGCGATCGCCGAGACGACCGACCGGCCGATCGTGCTCTATTCGATCCCCAGCCGCTGCGGGATCGAAATCGGGGTCCCCGTGGTCGAGCGGCTGCGGGCCAAGTTCCCGCACGTGCGCTGGATCAAGGAGGCGGGCGGTTCGGTCGACCGGGTCGACCAATTGAAGCGGGCGCTCGGCGACGACCTCACGGTGCTCAGCGGCGACGACCAGCTGACGCTGCCGTTCATCGCGGCCGGCGCCGAAGGAGTGATCAGCGTCGCCTCGAACTACCTCGTCCGCGAGGTGGTCCGGCTGGTGCGCCTGGCCCGCGAAAACGACCTGGCCGCAGCCACCAAGCTGCACCGCCGCCTGTATCCCTTCTTCAAGGCCATCTTCGTCGAGCCCAATCCGGTCCCGATCAAGGCGGTCCTGGCCCAAGCCGGCGTGATCGGTTCGGCGGAGGTCCGCCTGCCCCTCTGCGAGCTGGCCGCGCCCGGCCGCGCGGCCGTGGCGCAGGCGCTGGGCGGCCTGGCCCGGTAGGCCCCCGGCACCGTGACCGCCGCCGCCACCCCGATGACCGCGGAGGAGATCGCCGCGGAGGTCGCGCGGCTCGGGCCCTGGATCACCGGCTTTACCGCCGCCGGGCGGGACTTCGGCGGCTCCTACTTCGCCGAGCACGACGCCCGGGCCAAGGACTTCGTCGCCCACCTGCGCTCCCGCCGGCCGGACGCGGCCCGGATTCTCGAGTGCGGCTGCCTCGACGGCGGCCATACGGCGGTCTTAGCCGGCGGCCTGCCGCTCGCCACGATCGTGGCGACCGATGTCCGGGAGGACAATCTGCGCCGCGCGGCGTTGCTCGCGCGCGTGCGGGGCCTGACCAATATCGCCTTCGTGGCCGACGACCTCGAGGAGCCGGCGGCGAGCCTGGCGGGCGCGTACGACGCGATCTTCTGCGTGGGGCTCCTCTACCATCTGCGCGACCCGGCGAAGTTTCTGCGGCGCTGCGCCGCCAGCTCCCCGCTGCTCTGGCTCTGGACGGTCTACTGCGCCGAGGACGCCGCGACGCTGCTCGAGGGGCCGCACCGCGGGCGCCTGTACGCCGAGCCGGTGGACCACCCGCTCAGCGCCGTGCGGCCCGAGTCGTTCTTCCCGACCCTGGGCAGCCTGGTTGAGATGACCCTCTTCGCCGGCTACCGCCGGGTCGAAATCCTGAATCGCGAGCTGACGGCCAACGGCAATGGCCCGGCGGTCCTGCTCTGCGCGAGCCGGCCCTAGCCGAGCGAAAGTGCTGGATCGCGTCCGGCTTCCCGGCAAATCTCAGGCGGCTCGGGCCGCGGATTCCCCTCCTCTCAAAATGTCGCTCTCCATCCTCCTCAACGGCGCCCAGGGCCGCATGGGCCTGGCCATCGCGGCCGCCGCCCCCGAATTCGGCGTCGCCATCCGCGCGGGTGTCGATGTCGGGGACGATCCGGAACCGGCGGCCGCCGGGTGCGACGTCATCGTCGACTTCAGCTCCCCCTCCGGCACCCGGGCCCTCCTCGACCTGGCGGTCCGCCACGGCAAGCCCATCGTCATCGGCACGACGGGCCACCCCGCCGCGGAGAAGGCCCTGCTGCTCGCGACGGCGGCGCGGATCCCCTGCGTCTGGGCGGGCAACTTTTCGGTGGGCGTCAACCTGCTCTTCGCGCTGACCCGGCGGGCGGCGCGCCTCCTCGGCCCCGAGTATGACGCCGAGGTGGTGGAGATGCACCATCGCTTCAAGAAGGACGCCCCCAGCGGCACCGCCGCTCGCCTCCTCGAAATCATCCTGGAGGAGCGCCACCTTGGCGAAGTCGCGCTCCGCCACGGCCGCCAGGGCCTGACCGGGGCGAGGACCAACTCTGAGGTGGGCATCCATGCGCTGCGCGGCGGCGACGTCATCGGCGACCATACGGTGATCTTCGCCGCCCTCGGCGAGCGGATCGAGCTCGCGCACAAGGCGAGCGATCGCGGCATCTTCGCCCGGGGGGCGCTGCGCGCCGCCGCGTGGGTGGTCGGGCAGAAGCCGGGCGTCTACGACATGCAGGATGTCCTGGGCCTCAAGTGATCACCTCGATCCAGGGCATCCTCACGGCGGCGACCCCGGTGGCGGCGATCGTCGAGCTCAACGGACTGGGGTACGAGGTGCATGTGCCGGTCACGACGGCCGAACGCCTGCCCGCGCCCGGCAATCCGGTCAAACTCCACACGTACGTCGTCTACCGGGAAGACGCCCAGAATCTCTACGGCTTCGCCACTCCGGCGGAGCGGGACTTCTTCCGCCTGATGATCGAGAACGTGACCGGCGTGGGCCCCAAGGTGGCGATCAGCATCCTCAGCCGGTTGTCCCTCCCGCTGCTGCAGGGCGCCATCCGGGCCGGCGACGTCGGCCTGCTGGCCAAATGCCCCGGAATTGGCCGCAAGACCGCCGAACGGCTGGTCGTCGAGCTGAAGTCCCGGGTGGGCGGGATCGGCTCCGAAGGGGCGGCGAATGCCGAAGCCGGACCGGCGGAAGGAAGCGCCCACCGCGACGCCGTGGCGGCGCTGGGCGCCCTTGGCTACAAGGCCGCCGACGCCGATCAGGCCGTCCGGCGCGCCGCCCTCGCGCTCGGGCCCGCGGCAAGCACCGAGCAGCTGATCAAGAAGGCGCTGGCTTAGCGCTGGAACTTGAACGAAATATTTTCGACCGGCGCCGGGCCGTCCGCCGAATCGGTCACCAGCCGGGCCTCGGGCTCGGGGAGGCTGGGAGCGCCCTTCAGGATCAGCGGGTTGATCTGCGCGGCGGTCAGCGGCACAAACTGGACGCCCTTGATCCAGGCGAACTGATCGGGCATCTCGGCGGTAGCGAGACTGTCCTGCTTCAGGGAAAGCGCGCGGATCCCGAAGACCGGCTGCAGGTCCGCGCCCGCGGGCGCACTCGCCGGCGTCGGCGCAGGGTCCGGCCGGGCCGCCGCGCTGGCGAGCGTCGCCGGCGCCGGCACCACCGCCGCGGTGCGGATGCGGACGACCAGCAGGAAGGCGCAGCAGGCTGCGGCGAACAGCCCGGCGTACAGGGCCGGCTGGCCGAAGAAACGCTGCGCCCGGGGGCGCAGGCGGTGCGATTGGGCCGCCTGGTCCTGAAAGTGGCCGGCGAGCAGGGAGCAGGCCTTATGCATCAGACAGTACTCGTGATAGACCCGGCGCCGCTCGGGATCGGCCATGACTTCCGCCTCCAGGCGCTCGGCGTCCGGAGGGCTGATCTCGTGGTCCACGTATAAATTCAGCAATTCGATGAACTCTGATTCTTTCATTTGAGGTCCTCGCCGAGTTTCGAGCGCAGGCTCTCGCGGGCCCGAGCGATCCGGCTTTTTACGGTTCCGACGGAAATGCCGAGGATGTCGGCGATCTCCTCATAGGTTAGGTTCTTTATGTTACGTAAGATAAGGATTTCGCGGTGCTTGGCGCCCAGGCGCTCCATGCCCAAGCCGATCCGCGACACAAATTCCTGAGTCACCGTGATGTCATCCGGAGTCTCAACTTCGGCCGAGATCACGTCGGCCAGGGTCAGATCGTTGTCCGGACCCACCGGGGCATCGAAGGAAACCGACTTGTCGCGCTTGCGCCGCCACCAGTACCAATAGCGGTTGCGGGCCAGGTTGGTGGCGATCTGGTAAAGCCAGGTGGAAAAGGCTGAATCCCCCCGAAAACTCGCCAGTCCGCGATGGGCGCGGATAAACGCATCCTGGGTGACTTCCTCGGCATCCTGCGGGTTACGCAAAAGCTGATTCACCATAGAGTAAATGCGGTTCCAATACCGCGAAACCATCTCGTCGAAAGCAGCCGCGTCGCCGCCCCTAAAGCGGTCGACCAGGACACGATCCAGCGCCACTTCCTGTGCTTTGGTAGACATACGTTCTACCTCGGTCTGATGGGTATATTTTTGAATTGTTCCCAATGTTTATGTGCTGGACCACCAATAGCCAAACCCGGGGGACTGGGTCAACGACTGCCTCAGCCTTGGAATGTTTCAAAAGCCTCCGTATTCTTCGCTTTTTTCCCGGCCCGAACATCCTGTCCGGCCGCGACTCAAGGAGCCTTTTCCGAAGCGCTGGCCCGAAGCCGGACCCGCCATTTTTGCTTGCCGGTAAACGGAGTCAAACGGTACAACGGTCCGACTCTTGCATTGCGTAAGAGATTCGGTTCTTCTCTAGTCGTTTATCCTGCATTCGCTTCGCCGTTCTTTTGTTTCGTCCCGATGGTGAATTCTCTTGCGGAAACTCGTGCCAAGAAACCGACTCTAATACGTAACTGTCTGACCGGCTGGATCTAGGGTTGGTAGCTCAATGGTAGAGCAGCGTCCTTTTAAGTCGTTGGTTCCGGGTTCGAATCCCGGCCAACCCACCAGCCCTTCCGACCCTTACATGAAACGCCTCGTTCTAATCGAAGACCAAACCGCCATCCGCGAGATGTTGGTCGAGATTCTCCGGCTGGACAACAACTACCAACTGGTGGGCGAGGCGGGCGACGGCCAGGCGGCCACCCAGCTCTGCCTTGAGACCAAGCCCGATATCGTGGTCCTGGACGCCAAGCTGCCCGGCCTCAACGGAGTCGACATCCTGCGCCGGCTGAGCAAACGCATCCCCAACATGCGCGTCCTGGTCTTCTCCGGGCACGAGAATCCGATCCTGGTCCGGGAGATGATCGAGGCCGGCGCCCACGGCTTCGTCGAGAAAACGGCGGGGCTCTTCGAGTTCAAGAAGGGCCTGGAGACGGTGGCGAGCGGGGGCACCTATTTCGGGCCGGCAGTCGCGGCGCTGCTGCGCAACGTGGTCGCCAATCCCGGCGCCAGCAACACTCCAGACTTCCTGACCGATCGGGAGCGCGAAATCCTCCAGCTGATCGCCGAGAGCCACAGCACCAAGGACATCGCGGCCAAGCTCGGCATCAGCATGAAGACCGTCGACAACCACCGCACCAACCTGATGCGAAAACTCAACCTGCACGACGTCGCCAGCCTCACCCGCTATGCCGTCGACATCGGCTTGATCCAGCCCGGAAATTCGCGTTGAACGCGACGGACGCTTAATTCTTGCGACGAAATTGTCGATCACCCACCCTCGTCCCACCATTTCCATGAAACCTGCCGCGCAGAAACTTTATGTCGCTCTCTTCGCCGCCGCCGCCCTGTTCGCCGGCTGCACCAAAAAGCCCATCCGCCCGGATCCGAGCGCGACCGTCATGGGGCCCGCCGGGGGCGGCGGCAGCACCGCGCTGAGCACCGAGACGGTCGCGACGACGCCCGATCTCCAGAGCCGCGATGCCTTGACCGCCGACGCCAACGGGCAGATCCGCGGCCAGCTGGGCGACCCGGTCTATTTCGATTTCGACCGGTACAACATCAAGGCCTCCGAGCGTCCGAAGCTGCAGGCGGCCAAAGACTATTTGGACAAGAATCCGACCCTGCGCATCCTTCTCGAAGGCCACTGCGACTGGCGCGGGACCGAGGAGTACAATCTGAGCCTCGGCGACCGCCGGGCCAGCGAGGCGAAGAAGTACCTGCTCTCGCTCGGCGTCAGCGCCGACAAGGTCGAGACGGTCTCCAAGGGCGCCGAGGACGCGAAGAAGAACGCCGACAAGGCCACGATGGCCAAGGACCGGCACGTCGACCTGGTGCTGCTGAAGCAGCCGTAACCACTCTCTCAGGACTGACCGCAGGGCTCCGGCTTGGACCGGAGCCTTTTTTTTAGCCCGCGGCGACCGCCGCCAGGATCGCCGCGGTGGTGGCGATCCCCTTCTGCATCACCTCCAGGCTGAAGCCCTCGTTGGGCGCGTGCAGGTTGTCCTCCGGCAGGAAAAGCCCGAGCATGACCGAGTCGAGGCCGGTGACCCGCTTGATTTCGGCGATGATCGGCACGCTGCCGCCTTCGCGCAGATAGAGGGGCGGCCGGCCCCAGATCGCCGCCACCGCCGAGTCGGCGGCGCGGAAGGCCCGGGCCAGCACTGGCGACTGGTCCGCCGGCGTGTTGGAGCGGCCCGGCGGCACGACGACGTAGGGCTCGCCCTGATGCTGGTCGACGAACTCCAGGCGCACGCCCTTGGGCGCGCGGGACCGGATGGCTTCGATCACCAGGCGCTTGATCTCCGCCGGCCGCTGGTTTGGCACCAGCCGGCAGCTGATCTTCGCAAAGGCGCGGCTCGGAATGACCGTCTTGGTGCCCTCGCCTTGGTAGCCGCCGCCGATGCCGTTGAATTCCAGCGTCGGCTGGAAGCGGATCGCCTCCGCGGGCGAATAGCCCGGCGGGGTGTAGAAGGTGTCGATCCCCAGGAAGGCGGCGTAGGCCCGCTCGTCGGCGCCCAGTTTCTTCAGTTCGGCGCGCTCCCAGGGCTGCACATCGAGGACCTGGTCGTAAAAGCCCGGCACGTTGACGCGCGCATCCGGCAGATGGAGGGTGGCCAGGATCTCGGCCAGCGCCTGGATCGGATTGCGCAGCACCCCGCCGTGCAGCCCCGAGTGCAGGTCGCCGCTCGCGCCGATCACGTGGAGATCGAACAAGGCAAGCCCGCGCAGGCCGCAGGTGATCACCACCTGCTCGGGATTGGGCAGCGCGGTGTCGGAGAGGTACACGAAGTCGGCGGCGCGCAGGCGGCCCTGGTGCTCGTCCAGGAAGGCCCCGAAGCTCGGGCTGCCCATCTCCTCCTCGCCTTCGATCAGAAAGGTGATCCGCAACGGCAGTCCGGGATCAGCCTCCAAGAGCCGGCCAACTGCGGCGATGTTGGTCAGGAGCGGCCCTTTGTTGTCGGCCGCGCCCCGGCCGTAGATGCGGTTGCCGACCACCGTGCCGGTGAAGGGAGGGGTCTTCCAGAGGCCGACCGGATCGGCGGGCTGCACGTCGTAATGCCCGTAGATGAGCACATGCGGCCAGGACGGGTCGCCGGGGCGCTCGGCCAGGACGACCGGGTGCAGTGCGGTCGGCACCACCTCGACCTTGAAGCCGAGGCTCCGCAGCAGGGCGGAGACAAACTCCTGGGCGCCGCGCATGCCGGCCTTCTGGCTCGAGTCGGTGGAAACGCTCGGAAAGGCGATGAACTCCTTCAGTTTTTCGACCGGATCGAACATGCCCAAAACCTTGGGCCGGGCCGCCCAACACTCAACCTTCAAGTCGTCCCCGCCCGCGCGTCAGTGCTTGAAGTGCCGGATCCCCGTGAAGACCATCGCCAGGCCGCGTTCGTTCGCGGCGCGGATGACCTCCGGATCGCGGATCGCGCCGCCGGGCTGGATCGCGGCCGTCGCGCCCGCTTCGGCCGCCGCGATCAGGCCGTCGGGAAAGGGAAAAAGGGCTTCGCTCGCCACGACCGAGCCTTGGAGGCTCAGGCCGGCCTCGCCGGCCTTCCAGACCGCGATCCGGGAGCTGTCCACCCGGGCCATCTGGCCGGCCCCGATGCCCAGGGTCTGCTCCCCGCGCGCGTAGACGATCGCATTGGACTTGACGTGCTTGCAGACCCTCCAGGCAAACAGCAGCGCGGACCATTCGGCCGGGGAGGGCGGCCGTTCGGTGACGACCTTGAAGCTGCCGACGTCTCCGAGGGTGCGGTTGCGGTCCTGCACGAGCACCCCTCCGACCACGGAACGAAGCTCCTGCAGGGCGTCCGACCCGAGGCCCTCTTTGGCCACCATCAGGCGCAGGTTCTTCTTCTTGGCGAAGATCGCGCGGGCCTCGTCGCTGAAACGCGGGGCGATGATGACCTCGGTGAAGATGTCGGCGATCGCCGCGGCCAGCGCAGCTTCGAGCGTGCGATTGACGATGATGATTCCGCCGAAGGGCGCCTGCCGGTCGGTCGCGTAGGCCTGCTCCCAGGCCGCGGCCAGGCTGTCGGCGCTGGCGATCCCGCAAGGATTGGTGTGCTTCAGAATCGCGACCGTCGGGCGCTCGAATTCCCCGATCAGGTAGGTGGCCGCGGTGATGTCCAAGATATTGTTGTAGCTCAGCTCCTTGCCTTGCAGCTGCTCATAGTGGTCGTGGAAGGTTCCGTAGAGCGCCGCCTGCTGGTGCGGGTTCTCCCCGTAGCGCAGGGTCTGCGCCTTGCGCCAGGACAGCCGGAGGACGGCAGGAAAGCCGCCCAGCGCGGCCAGGTCCGGCTCGTCCGCGGCCGCGGCGGCCGCCAAATACTCGGCGATCGCGGCATCGTACGCGGCGGTCCGCTGGAACACCTTCAGGGCGAGGCGCCGGCGGAGCGCCGCCAGCGCCTCCGGCGCCCCGGAGAGCGCCGCGAGCGCGGCGCCATAGTCGGCCGGATCGCACAGGACCGTGACGCTCTCGTGGTTCTTCGCCGCGCTGCGCAGCATCGAAGGACCGCCGATGTCGATGTTCTCGATCGCCTCCTCCCGGGAGACGCCGGCCCGGGCGACCGTCTGCTCGAACGGATACAGATTCACGACCACCAGATCGATCAGCTCGATCCCGTTTTCCCGCGCCTGCGCCAGCTGCGCCGGCCGGTCGCGGCGGCAGAGCAGGCCGCCATGGATCTTCGGATGCAGGGTCTTCACCCGCCCCTCCATGATCTCGGGAAAGCCGGTGTGCCGGCTGACTTCGGTCACGGGCAGGCCGTGGTCGGCCAGGAGCTTGGCCGTGCCGCCGGTCGATAGGAGCGTGTAGCCATGCTGGCGGCTGAGGGCGGCGGCGAATTCGGCGAGGCCAGTTTTGTCGCTGACGGAAAGAAGTGCGAATTTAGCCATCGGAAGGGTCAGCAAAGGGCCGTTCCGGTCGCGCGGAAAGCGAAAAGTCCGGGGCCGGAGCAGCCTTTCGGCTTTCCGCCCGGCCGATTCTGGCTTAGATTTTGGGCCGTGCCCTGCAACTCCCTGGCCCTGCCCGGCCTCACGGCCACCCTGGACAAGCTGTCCTACCACCACGGCGGCCTGAGCCTGCCGCCGGACAAGCCGCACGCGTTCGTGTACTTCATCACGATTCGCAACGGCACCGAGTCCACGGTCACGCTGCTGGGCCGCAAATGGGTGGTGGTGCATGCTGACGGCACGCGCCTGGTCATCGAAGGGGACAAGATCGTCGGCGAGACCCCGCGCCTGGCTCCCGGCGAACAGTTCTCGTACAATAGCTACCACGTGACCGGCTGCGACGCCAAGGCCTACGGCAGCTTCCATGGGATCGACCAGTTCGGCCATCATGTGCACGTGCTCATGCCGCCGTTCGACCTGCGGCTGCCCCCGGCCGGGACGGAGGCCTAGCTAGCGCGCCGCCAGGCGCGCGGCCGCCAGCGCCCAGATGAGGCGGAAGGACGCGGCGAACCTACCCGGCCGCTCCGCCAGTTCCCGGCCCAGCTCGGCCGGCTCAAACCACCGTCCCTCGTCGATCTCCAGGGGCGCCAGTTCGAACGGCCCCTCGTGGACCAGCTGAAAGACCCAGACAAATTCCTCGCCGGTCTCCGGGCAGGCCGCGACCCGGAACCACCGGGCTGGCGGGACCTCGACCCGCAGGCCCAGCTCCTCGCCCAGCTCGCGCGCCGCCGCCGCGTCGTAGTCCTCGCCTGCGTCGACGTGGCCCGAACAGGAGGAGTCCCAGAGACCGGGCGCCGTGTCCTTGCGCAGCGAGCGCTTCTGCAGGAAGACCTGCCCGCGGGCGTTGAAGATCAGGATGTGCACGGCGCGGTGGCGCAGGCCCCGGGCATGCGCCTCCCGGCGCGAGGCCCGCCCGACCGGCTCGTCGCGCTCGTTGACGATGTCAAAATAGTCCTCAGCCATCGCCGGAGGACAGTTGGCCCGCGGCCCGGCAAAGACACGCCAATTTTGGGGACGATTTTCCGTGTCTTCGGGAGCGCCGGGGCTTAAATGGCCCTTTCCCATGCCGAAGATCGACGTCAGCAAAGTCGCAGAGATCCTGAAAAAAAATCACCTCGAGCCCGCCATCCTCCGGCGGGTGATCGAGGAAATGAACCTGGCGGTCCAGCCCGAGACGGAGGGAGAGGAGAAGCCGCCGGCGGTCAAAAAGCAGTTCGTCGTGCTGGTCAGCGATCCGGAGGGCAAATGGCCGAAGCACGAGTTCGCCGGCTGGGTGCTGCAGATCCCCGAATCCGAAAGCGTGGCCACCACCCAGGAGCGCCTCTTCCGCAGCGCCTATGACTTCAACATGACCAAAAAGGGCCGGCTGTACCCGGCCAAGACGGTCGGCGAGGCGATTGAGAACATCCCGGCAAAGTTTTTCCGGGAGGCCGACGTCTGGGTGAAGACCAAGACCCCCGTCCTGGTGCTGAAGACCGACAATCAGATTCCCAAGGAGTGAGCCGGCGGCCCGGCGCCTTCCCGTGAAACGATCCGCCGCCCGTTCGAAAGCCCTCGCCGCCGGCTGGCTGGCCCTGGCCGTCGCGGCGCTCGCGGGCTGCGCGCGGAATTCGGCGGCCGGCGCCGCGGCGTCCGCCGCGGTGCCGACCTACACCTATGAGGTCGTGCACGTCTGGCCCCACGACCCAGGCGCCTTCACCGAGGGCCTCCTTTGCCTGCCGGGCGGCTACCTCGAAAGCACCGGCCAGTACGGCGCCTCCACCTTGCGCAAGGTCGACCTGCAGACCGGGCGGGTCCTCGCCGAAGTGAAGCTGCCGGACGCGGATTTTGGCGAAGGCACGGCGGTCTTCGGCGGGAAGATCTACCAGCTGACCTGGCAGAATCACCAGGCCTTCGTCTACAGCTTCGACAGCATGCTGGCGCAGGGCGAATTCACCTACGAGGGAGAGGGCTGGGGACTCACCACGGACGGGCGCTCGCTGATCATGAGCGACGGCACCAACCAGATCCGGTTCCGCGATCCGGCAACCTTCGCCGTGACCCGCACGATCAGCGTCCGGCGCGACGGCCAGCCGCTCAACCAGCTCAACGAGCTCGAATACGTCCAAGGCGAGATTTTCGCCAACATCTGGCAGACCGATCTGGTCGCCCGGATCGACCCGGCGACCGGAAACCTCCTCGGCCTGATCGATTTCTCCGGCCTGCTTTCGCCGGCGGAGCGGGCCCGGGCCGATGTCTTGAACGGGATCGCCTACGATCCGGCCGGCGACCGGCTGTTTGTCACCGGAAAATACTGGCCGAAGCTCTTCGAGGTGCGGCTGCGGCCCAAGGGCTGAGCGGCGGGCCGGCCCTCCGGGACTTGCCGCGCCGCGTGAAACCGGATTTGCGTTTTTTCCGGAAGCGGTGGGTAATCCTCGTCACGCGCATGGCTTCCGCTCCCCCTCCCCTGCTCTACGCCGATACCGACCACAGCAGCGACGCCCTCTATTTCGGGCGGGTATCGGTGCCCGACGCTTTCATCGCCTTCGGATCCGGAGGGCGAAGGTATGCCGTCGTCAGCGCCTTGGAGTTCGGCCGGGTGCGCCGCACCTCCGCCTTCGACGTGGTCCTCCCGCTCGAGCGGTGGCTGGAAAAAGCCCGCGCCACCTGGCCTCGCCGGCCGGTCGGTGCCGCCGAAGTGATCTGCCTGGTGGCCCGCTCGCTGCGGCTGCGCGCCTTCACCGTGCCGGAGGATTTTCCCGCGGGCCTCTACCAGCGCCTGCGGCGGCTCGGGGTGGCCCTGGAGATCGCCGCCGGCCCGCTTTTTCCCGCCCGCGAAATCAAGACCGCGGCGGAGGCGGCGGCGATCCGGGAAGGCAATCGCTGCAGCGCCGCCGGGATCGGCGCGGCCGAACGCCTCCTGCAGGCCAGCCGCATCCGCGGCGGACAGCTGTTCTCCGAGGGCCGCCGGCTCACCAGCGAGCGCCTCAAGCGGGCGATCGAGGTCGCCTGCCTGGAAGCCGGGGCTGTTTCCAGCCATACCATCGCCGCCGGCGGCGACCAGGCCTGCGATCCCCATCAGGAGGGTTTCGGCCCCCTGCGGGCCCATTCCCTGATCGTCGTGGACGTCTTCCCCCGGGTGGCGGCCACTGGCTATTTCGGCGACATGACCCGCACGTTCCTGCGCGGCAAGGCGAGCGAAGCCCAACGCGCCTTGGTCGCCGCGGTGCGGGCCGCCCAGCAGGCGGCCCTGCGCCGCGTCCGCGCCGGGGTGGACGCGCGCGAGGTGCACCGCCAGGCGACCGCCGTCTTCGCCGCCCGCGGCTTTGAAACCAAGGTCAGCGCCCGCGGCTCGGTCGGCTTTTTCCACGGCACCGGCCACGGCGTCGGGCTGGCGATCCATGAGCCGCCGCGCCTCAACGCGGTCGCCGCCTTGAAGCTCAAGCGCGGCACGGTGGTCACGGTCGAGCCCGGCCTGTATTACCCCGGACTGGGCGGCTGCCGGATCGAGGACATGGTGCAGGTCACCGCGGGGGCGCCCAAGCTGCTCTCGAGCTACCCCTACCGCTGGGAGCTGGCATGAACGACTTCGGCGGACTGCTCCGGCAAATCACCCAGCGACGGATCCTCGTGATCGGCGACGTGATGCTCGACCATTATTGCTTCGGCGATGCGACGCGGATCTCCCCGGAGGCGCCCGTGCCGGTGGTGAACGTCTCCAGCGAGGCCGACACCGTGGGCGGCGCCGCCAATGTCGCCCACAACCTCGCCACCCTGGGCGCCGCGGTCGAGGTCCTCGGAGGCATCGGCGACGACGCCAATGGCGGCAAGCTGCGCGAGCATCTGGCGCGCAACCGCATCGCCTTCGACGAACGCTTCCTGCTGGGCGGGGTCAAGACCATCACCAAGACCCGGGTGATCGTCCGCAACCAGCAGCTCTGCCGGCTCGACCACGAGGAGGACCCGGGCACGTACCGGCGGGTCCTGCTGGGCGAGATCCCGCTCGCCCGCCTGGAGGAGAAGATTGCGGCGGCCGACGGCGTCATCCTGTCCGACTACGCCAAGGGCGTTCTGACGACCGAAGCGATCCAGGCGATCACCCGGCAGGTCCGCCGCCATGGGAAATTCATCGCCCTCGACCCGAAGCCCGCCAGCGGCGTCCAATTCGAGGATCTCGACCTCATCACGCCCAACCGCAAGGAGGCGCTGGAGTTGGCGGGGACCCCGGAGCCCCTGGCGGCGGAACTCGACCTGGCCGCCATCTGCGCGACCATCTGGCGCAAATACCGCTCCCGCAACCTGGTGGTCACCTTGGGCGCCGACGGCATGCAGATCAGCAAGGGCGGCGAGGTCGGAGCGCGGATTCCCACCGCCGCCCGCCAGGTTTACGACGTGTCAGGGGCGGGCGACACGGTCATCGCCGCGCTCACCCTGGCGCTGACCTCCGGGGCGAGCCTCGAGACCGCGGCCCATTTCGCCAATGCGGCGGCCGGGGTCGTCGTCGGCAAGCTCGGCACCGCCACGGTCACCCCCTCCGAATTGCTGGCCTACCTCGGATCGTGACGCGCAAGGGGCTTTTTCTCGATCGGGACGGCACCCTGATTGTCGACCAGGTCTACCTCGCCGACCCGGCCGGGGTCATCCTGATCCCGGGCGCCGCCGAAGGGCTGCAGCGGGCCCGCTCGCTCGGTTACCAGCTGTTTCTCTTCACCAACCAGTCCGGGATCGGCCGCGGCTATTACACCCGCGAGGCGGCCGTCCGGGTCAACGCCCGCATGGAGGAGCTGCTCGGACTGCCCGGACCCCTGTTTGCCGACACCTGCATCGCGCCGGAAACCCCGGACCAGCCCGCCGTGTACCGCAAGCCTTCGCCCCGATTCATCCTCGAGACCATCGCCGCCCACCGCCTGGATCCCGACCAGTGTTGGATGGTGGGTGATTCCGCGGCCGACATCGGCGCCGCGCGGGCGGCGAAAATCCGCGCGGCCGTGGTCCGCACCGGCCGGATCGACCCCGACCGCCTGCCCGAGGTGGCGGCCCAGGCGATTCCCGTCTTCCCGGATTTTCGGGCGTTCGCCGCGACGCTCGCCTGAGCCTCCCATGCCCGAGCTCGCCGAAGCGGAGTTCTACCGCAAGCGCTGGGCCCGGGCGGCCGCCGGCGCAACGATCCGGTCCGTGCGCCTCCATCCCGCCGCGCGGGTCTTCCGCGGCGCCGGCGGGGCCGCGCTGCGGCGGGCGCTCACGGGCGCCTCCTGGCGGGGCTCGGCGGCGGCGGCCAAGCAACTGCTGTTCCGCTTCAGCGGGGAGCTTTGGCTCGGCATCCACCTGGGGATGAGCGGCGAGCTGCGGGTCGAGCCCGCCGGCTACGCCCCGGGCCGGCACGACCACCTCGTCCTCGGGACCGGCCGCTACCGGCTGGTCTTCAGCGATCCCAGGCAGTTTGGCCGCGTGCTTTGGCACCGCGGCAAAGACGCGCCGGACTGGTGGACCCGGATCGCCCCGGCCATTCTCTCCGGCGCGTTCACGGTCCCGGCCGTGGCCGCCTACCTGCAGCGCCGCCGCCGGGCCCCGATCAAGGCCGTCCTCCTCCAACAGGAGCGCTTCCCGGGCGTCGGCAACTGGCTCGCCGACGAGATCCTGTGGCGGGCGGCGATCCATCCCCGGCGCGCCGCCGGCTCCCTCCGGCCCGCCGAAGTGCGCCGGCTGTGGCGGGAATGCCGGCGGACCTGCCGGCAGGCGCTGGCGGTGATCGCCGGCCGCGGGCGCGCGCTTCCTCCCGACCCCAACGCCCAGATTCCGGACCGCTGGCTCTTCCGCCACCGCTGGAGCCCCGGAGGCCGGGACCCGCGCACCGGCACGCCCCTGGCGTACGGAACGGTCGGCGGGCGCACCACCTGCTGGTCGCCCGCCCGGCAAAGACTTCCGCGCTGACATGGGCAAGCTGCGTCTCGACGAACTGCTGGTGGCCCGCGGGCTGGCCGCCAGCCGGGCCCAGGCCAAGGCCCTCGTTATGGCCGGGCGGGTGCGCAGCGGCACCGAGCGCCTCGACAAGCCCGGGCGCGAGTACCCGGCCGACACCGAGCTGGCGGTGCTGCAGCCGCCCCGCTTTGTGAGCCGCGGCGGCGAAAAGCTGGCGGCCGCCCTCGAGCATTTCGCCCTCGATCTGCGGGGCGCGCACGTGCTCGATGTCGGGGCGTCCACCGGCGGCTTCACCGATTGCGCCTTGCAGGCGGGGGCCGTTTCCGCCGTCTGCCTCGACGTCGGCCGCGCCCAGCTCCACGCCAGGCTGCGGGCCGATCCCCGCGTCACCAATCTGGAGAAGATCAACGCCCGCAACCTGCGTCCGGCCGACCTGCCGCGCCGGTCGTTTGACGCGGTGGTGATGGATCTTTCGTTCATCTCCCTGCGCTCCGTGCTGCCCGCGGTCTGGCCCTTCCTGCGCCCGGGCGGCAGCCTCGTGGCCCTGGTCAAGCCCCAGTTCGAGGCCGGCAAGGCCGAGGCGGACCGGGGCCGGGGGGTGATCCGCGATCCGGCCGTGCAGGCGGCGGCCCTTGCCGCAGTGCGGGAGTTCGCCCTGGCCGAGCTTCCCGGAGTCCGCCTGCTGGGTTCGATGGAGTCCCCCCTGACCGGCGCGGATGGCAACCGGGAATTCCTCCTCGCCCTGCGCAAAGGATAGGCGCAACCTCGTCGGCCTCATGCCGCTCCTGCGCACCCTCGCCTTTGTCGTCAACGACGACAAATCCGGCGCCGCCGAACTCGCGCGGGCGCTGATGGCGCTTGCCCGGCAGGCCGGGGTCCGGGTCCGCTCCACCGGGCGCTATCCGGTGCGGCCGGGCTTCCTGCGCGGCTGCGATGCCTGCTGCGTGATCGGCGGCGACGGCACGCTCCTGGGAGTAGCCCAGGAGGCCGCCCGGGCCCACGTCCCGATCATCGGCGTCAACCGGGGCAGCCTGGGCTTCCTGACGACATTCTCCGCCGACGAGGCCCGCCTGCAGTTTCCGGCCCTGCTCCGCGGGGCGTTCCGCCTGGGCCGCCGCGCCATGCTCGATTGCACGCGGGGCTCGTCGCCGCACGACCTGGCGCTCAACGACGTGCTGATCAAGGCGGCCGTCAACTCGCGCCTGGTCAACCTGGAGGTCTTCGCCGACGGGGAGCTGGTCACCGACTACCTTTGCGACGGACTGATTTTCTCCACCCCCACCGGCTCGACCGCCTACAACCTCTCGGCCGGCGGCCCGATCATCCATCCGGCGGCCAAGGTGATCGTGATGACCCCCATCTGCCCCCACACCCTGAGCAACCGTTCGATCATCTTTCGCGAGGGGGTCAAGCTGCAGGTCTTCAACCGTTCGCCGGACTCCCGCCTGCTCGTCGCGGTGGACGGCCAGCGCAATCTCAGCGTCTTCGCCAATGCGCCGGTGCGCATTTCCGTCGCCAAGCAGCGCCTGGCGCTTGTCCAGCAGCTGGACTACAGCCACTTCGCGGTCGTGCGCGCGAAATTGAAATGGAACGGCGGCGTGGCCGAGAAGCAGAGTCCCGCCCCGCCGCGGGAGCGGCGCGGACGTCGCCTCAGGGCCTGACAACCAGCTGGAGCCGCCGGTCCGCCGCCAGGTAACGGCCCGCGAAGCGGGCGAGATCGGCCCGCGTCACCGCGTCGATGCGGCCGGCGTAATTCTTCCAGTCGTTGGCCGGCTGGCCGAGCACAGCGTGCAGGCCCGCCTGAAAGGCGCGGGCGGAGTTCGTCTGCAGGCTCTGCCGCCGCGCGGCCTTCAGGCGCGCCTGGCAGCGCTGGAGCTCGTCCTCCCCGACTCCGCCCTCCTGCACCCGGGCGACTTCCGCGTCCAGTTCGGCCACCACCTCCGCTTCCTTGCCCGGCTGCGTGCCCGCGAAGAAGTAGAACATCGCCGCGTCCAGGCCGCTCACGCGGGCGGAACGCACGAAGTAGGCGAGTCCTTTTTCCTCGCGCACGCGTTCAAAGAGGCGGGAGGCCATGCCGCTGAAGAGCTCGTCGGCCACCTCGCCGACGTAGTAGTCGGCGGAGAAGAGCGGCGGCGCCGGAAAGCCCTGCAGGACGACCGCCTGCTCCCTCGGCCGCTGCTCCTGGAAGGCTCCCATCGCCGCGGGCAGCGCGTCCGGCTTCGGCGGGCTCGAGGCTTCCGGGGCGGCCCCGCGCGGCAACCGCGCCAAAAGCGCCCGCAGGCGCGGCTCCAATTTGCGCGGATCGAAGTCTCCGGCGACGGCGAGGACGACGTTGGCACCCACAGCTAGGCGGCGATGCAGGGCCGCGAGATCCGCGGCGGTCGCCGCCGCCAGTCCGGCCTCGTCTCCCTGGGCGTCAAAGGCGAGCGGATGGGAGCCGAAGAAACGGGCGCGCAGCGACTTGCGCGCCTGGGCGACGACGTCGTCCGCCTCCTGCCGGAGGGCGGCCAGCTGCGCGTCGCGCTCCAGCGAGAAGGTGCCGGGCCGGAAGGCCGGCTCGAACAAACCGCCGGACAGCGCCGCGAGGGCCCGATCCACGTCGGGCGGCAGCACTTCGACGGCCAAGCCGAGGCTGTGGTTGCCCGAGAAGGCGTAAAATGAGCCGCCCATCGACTCGATCGATCGGGCCACCTGCGCGGCCGTGCGCCGCCGGGTGTCCTTGGTCATCATCGTGGCCAGGAGGGCGCTCGCTCCCCGCCGGCCGGCGGGCTCCTGCGGCGGACCGCCCTGCAGCAAGACCCGGAAATGCACCTGGGGCAGGCGCGGGTCCGGCTGCAACAGGAGGCGCGCCCCGTTCGGCAGCCGCAGCTCGGTGAAGTCCGGCAGCCCGCTGGCGCCGGTCAGCGGGGCCGCGGCGCGCGGAGCGGCGGCCGTCGGATTGAGGGAGACCGACGTCCGGTGCTCCGGGACCAGATGCTGGCGCAGCGCCCGCTGGAGGTCCGCCGGCCGGACCGAGGCGAGCCGTTCAAAATATGTCCGGCTAAAGCCCAGGTCTCCGGCCACAACCTCCGCGGCGCCCAGCCGCGAAGCCTGGCCGGCCATCGTCTGGCGGATCGAGATCTCGCCCGCCACCAATTGGCGGAGCGCCTTCTTCAGCTGGGCCGCGGTGAAGCCGGCGGCCGCGCAGCGGCCCAGGACCTGCTCCACCGCCGCCGTGGCCGGCGCGCGCTTCTCGGGCTCGGCGGTGAACGAGACGCAGAACAGCCCGCTCGTGCCGGGATTCCAGCACGCGGCGTCGACCGTGTGGACGAGCGCGGCTTCCTCGCGCAGTTTCTGCCAGAGGATCGAACTGTCGCCGTGCCCGAGCACGAGCGCGAGCACGTCGAGCACCGGGGCGTCGGGATGGGTGAGGCCGGGGATCTGCCAGCCGAGGATGGCGCGCGCGACCTCGACATCCTGGAAGCTGTGCTGCTCGCGCGCCCCCATCTGCGCCGGCTCGGCCGGCACGAAGACCGGGGCGAGCCTGGCGCGGGGCGCCGCGCCGAAATGCTCCGCCACCGCCGCCTGGGCCTTGGCCGGATCGACGTCCCCGACGATCACCACCACGAGGTTGTTGGGCACGTACCGGGTCCGGTAATAGGCCGTCAGATCCGCATGGGTTGAGCCCGCGAAGATCTCGCGGTGGCCGATCACCGGCTGCCCATAGGGATGCTCGCGAAAGGCCGCCGCGAAAAGGCTCTCCCACAGCCGGTCGTCCGGATCGTCCTGAGTCATCGCGATCTCGCGCAGGATCACGTCCTTTTCCTTGGCCGCCTCGTCGGCTGGCAGGCTCGAATGGAGCACGGCGTCCGCCAGCAGGTCGACCGCCACGCCGACATGCTCGCTCGGCAGGTCGATGTAATAAACCGTCCGGTCGAAGGTCGTGTAGGCGTTGATGTAGCCGCCGTGCGCCTGCACCTGGGACGAGAGTTCCCGGCCCGCCCGGCGGGCCGTGCCTTTGAAGAGCATATGCTCCAGGTAGTGCGAGAGCCCGCCGCCGGAATTCAGGCCCTCGTGAATGCTGCCGGTCTTGACCCACACCTGGACCGAGGCGAGCGCGGCGGCGCGGTCCGATTTGACGATCAGCGTCAGCCCATTGGGCAGGATCGAGCGGTGAACGGGCTCGCGCCAGAAGGTTTCCAGCAGCTTCAGGTCGGCGGAGGCGAGGGTCGGTTTAGGCATGAACGGAAAAAGGATTCGCCCCGGCCGCGCCGGACGCCGGCGGTCAAGCCTGGCCGAGAGCTTCGGTCGGCGAGCCGCCCCGAGGAGGGCTGATGGGTTGGAACGGCTTCACGAAGGCGGCCTCGAAATCGTAGAGCGCCTCGAAATCCTCCGGCCGGTCGCTTTCGGTTTTGCTGAAGACATTGTAGTCGATCAGATTGAAGACGATCGCCCCGAAGTCGCGGCAGCGCTCGACGCCCCAGCAATTGAGCACGGTCTTCGCCATGGGCCCGTATTGCTCGAGCGCAAACTCCCGCAGGCCCTCCAGCAGCTCGCGCCCGGTCACATGCCGCGAGCGGTCCGTCCGGCCGGCGTCGCGTTTGCGCAAGTCCTTGACCGTATGCTCCAGGCCGAGACTGACAAACTTGTAGGCCTTGCGGTCGTAGCGCGGGTCCTCCTTGCAGATCACCGCCACGATCTCGGAAAATTCGTGGTCTTGCATGGCTAGGGCGGCGGCGCCGCCGTGGTCGCGCGGGGAAGTTTGGCCTGGGGAAAATCCGGTTTCAACGCTCGCATGCACCCAGAGTAATGATCCGCTGGCAAACGTCAAAGCCGGCCGACAGCCGAGCGCGCCGGTCCAACCGGCGCGGGGCCGGTCCCCGGACCTGCCTACTGCGCCGGCGCTGGCGCCGGCGGCGGCATCTGCGCCATGGCGCTCTGGTCCGCCCGCTGGGCGATCATGTCGACCAGCCGCTGGATCTCGTTCTCGGCCGCCCGCTGGGCCCTCCGCGAGAGTTCGACCTGCTTCAAGAGATCGAAGTCGTTGCGGTTCTCCTGCTCCTTCTGTTTCTGCAGGGCGTCCAGCTGGATCTCAAGGTCGTTGGCTTCCTTGGAGTAGGCGTCGGCCTGGGCGGTCGCCTCATCGGTGACCCGCTTGATCTCCGCCGTGGCGGCATCCCATTTGGCCTTCGCCTCGGCCTCCTTCTGCGCGTCCTCCGCCTGCTGTTTCGCCGCCTGCTCGACCGCGCTCTTGTGCGCGGCCTCCTGGTCGGCCTTCTTCTTGGCCTCCAACGCATCCTTCTGGCGCTGCACCTCTTCGGCCTGGCGCTGCAGTTCCGCGATCGTCGCGGCATGGTTGGGGAAGTAAAACGCGAGGAAGACCCCCAGCAGGATGCCGGGGAAAATGACGAAAATCCATTTTTTCATGTGAAGATAGGGAGGTGGGGGCGTCGCTCGGCGCTCAGCTCTTCTTCGCCGCCTTGGCGGCGGCCGCGGCGGCCGCGGCCGCGGCGTCGTCGGCGCGCTTGATCTTGTCCAGCACCGCGGTGAGCCCCTGCAGGTTGCCATTCACCTTCTCGGTGTACTGGTCGAGAAAGGTCTTCTCGTCCTGGAGGGCCTTTTCATCCTGCTGAATCTTGGCGAGCTCCTCCTTGACCACGGCCACTTCCTTCACCCGCTTGTCCCGCAGTTCCTTGAATTTGCTCTCGTCGATCTGGGCCCGGTCGCGGGCCTGGAACGCCGCCTGGCGGTCGTCGTTGCGCTTCTGCCGCTCGGCATCCTTTGCCGCCCGCTCCGCCTTGCGTTTCTCGCTGGCCGCCATCGCGTCGGCGACCGCCTGCTTGCGCTCCTCGTTCTGCTTCTGGATGTCCGCGTTCTTGATCCGCTGCTCCTCGGCCGCCTTGTCCGTCTGCGCCTGCTCGAACGAGGTGCGGAACGGCAGGTAGAAGGCCAAAAAGATGATCAGGCCGACGATCGGCACCGCAAAGTAGACGTAAAATTTCTTGCTGTTCTTCATTGGTGAAAGGGAGGGGGTAAACCCGCTATTGCTGCTTGGATTGTTCTTCGATCGCCGCCTTGGTGGCCGCCCGGTTCTTGATCGCGTCCTGGATGCCCTTATGGAAGGCCGCCAGGTCCTTGGCGGCGCCGGGGAAGCTCATGGCCTTCTCGCAGGCGACGAGCGCTTCATCGTAGTTGCCCAGCTCATAGGCGGAAAAGGCGAGGAGCTGCCAGGTGCTGTACGGTTTTTGCTGCACCAGGTGCCCCTTCTCGACGGCCTTCTTGCAGTATTCATAGACCAGCTGCGTCTTGTCATCCTGGTAGTAGATGTCGGCGATCTGGCGGTCGATGTCGCCGCTCTCCGGAAACAGATTCTCGGCTTCCTTGAGCACGCTGACCGCCTGGAGGTTCTCGTTCACCTGCTGGTAAAAGTAGGCCAGGACCAGCCAGTTGCTCAGGGTCGACTCGATGCCGCCGCTCTTCAGCCCCTTGTAGAGCAATTCCGTGGCCTTGCCGAACTGGCCGACCTGGTTGTACATCGTCACCAGGTTGTAATTGTCCTTCGGGGTCTTCAGGTAGCCCAGCGCCTGGGCGCGCTCGATCGTGTTGATCGCACAAGCGTAGTACTCGCGCATCAGGTCCGGACGCTTTTCGCTCGAGGAGGCCAGATTGACGTAGAGGGCCATCAGCTCGGCCCAGTATTCCCGGTTGGTCGGCTTGAGCCGCAGGAGCCATTCGAGGCCTTCGGAGGCGCCGATCAGATCGCCCGACTGCTGATCCTCGACCGTCAGCAGCTGGTAGAGCGAATCGCGCGGATGGATGTCCAGCCGGAGGGCCAGGCGGGTCTCCTTGCGCGCTTCGCTGAGCTCGGCCTGGTCGATATGGTCCGGGTCGACCACGGCCTTCTGGTAGAGCAGCACCGCGTAGAGGTAAACCTGGTCCGAGCCGGGATGCGGGCTTTCGGCCAGCCATTCCTTCATGTACTCCATCGCCTTGTCGAACAGCGCCCGCTGGCCCGGGGGGTCGTTCTTCACCGCCAGGGCCTTGATGTAGTAGAGCTGGCCGGCGAATTGCAGGCGGTCGACCCGGTCCTTGGGCGTCAGATATTCCGGGTGCGCATGGGCCAGCGCGATCACCTGCTCCAGCGGAGCGATCGCGTCGTTGGGCCGGTCCATGTACTGCCAATAGATCTTCCACAGCGTGTCATCGATCACGCTGATATCGTAGCTGTTGGGCGCGGCCGTGGCGGCCAGCCCGTTGAGCAGATCCAGGGCGGCCTGCCAATTCTTGGCGTTGATCAGCGGCTCGAGCGTCTGGAAGCCCTCGGAGGTTTTTTCGGATAGGCTGGGCGGCTCGGCGTCGTCGGCCCGCGCGGCGAACGGCAGGGCCAGGAGGCAGCCGCAGAGGACCAGCTTGACCAGGCGGCCCGCAGGAGGCCGGGAAAAAGGGAGCGTAAGCACGGGCGGATTATTCGCTATTGAGGGAGAAGACGATGGGCACCTGCATGTGGGTGTTGACCGCGCGGCCGCCCCGCATGCCCGGCCGGAAACGCCACTTGCTGACCGCCTGGACGGCCGCCGACTCGAATTCCCGCTGGGTCGAGCTTGCCGCATAGGCGTTGCGGACCTCGCCGTTGGTGTCGACGATGAAGTCGACCAGCACGTTGCCGGAGATCCCGGCGCGGCGCATCTCAAATGGATATTGGGGGCGGACCTGCACGGTGGCCTGCGGAATCTTGTCGAGCTTCGAGATGTCGAAGACCTCCCCGATGCCCTTCGCCCAGTTCCCGGTGTTCTGCGGAATCGTGATCGCGGTCTTGTTGACGGCCAGGTTGTCCGGCACCGGCGGCTGCAACTGCTGCACAAAGGAGGTGTCGGTCACCATCTGCGGGACGTCGTTGAGCATCGGCGGGGCGAAATCCTGCGGCGGCTGCTGCTGCTGGTTCTCGTCGACCACTTCGGGCTCGTCGGGCTCGATCTTGGGCATTTCGATCACCTCGATCGTCGCCGCCGGCGGCTTGGCCTTCGGCGCGGTGACGCCGTTGCCCACCCATTCCGATAGCATCGCCATGCCCGCGTTGAACGTGAGGGATACCAGCAAGCCGATGATCAGGTCGCGACGCATAGGAGGAGGAGGGTTGGAAATTAATGGCGCCCGGTGGGCAGCACGGTGGTCATCAGCGAGACTTGTTCGATTCCCGATTTGCGCACGGCGTCGAGCGCATCCACCGCGGGGCCCCATTTGGCCTTGTTGTCGCCGGCCACGAGCACCCGCGGATTGGCAAACCGGCTCTTGTAGTCGCTCAGGCGCGGCTCAATCTCGTTCATCCCGATCGGCTCGCCATTCCAGTACGCGCTGCCGGATTCGGAGACCTGGAGGGTGACCAGGTCCGGGTCCGGCTTGCTGTTCGGATTGTCCTGCGCGATCGGCAGGTTGATCGGGATCGAGATGATCTTGTTGAGAGAGAGGGTGAAGAGCACGAAAGTCGCCAGCAGAAAGAAGATGACGTCGATCAGCGGGATGATCTCGATGCGCGCCTTCTTCTTCGCTTCGACCGGAAAAATGCTGCTCTCGTTCATGGAAAAAGGGTGACGGATTTGAACCGGGGGTGCGGCTTCAGGTGCCGGCGGCGCCCCGCGGATTGGCGGCCTGCTTGGAGAGGGTTTCGATCAGGACCTTTTGGATCCCGGCGCGGCGGGCCTGGTCGACCACGTAGATGACCTGGTTGAAGGAAGCCTCCGCGTCGCCGTTGACCAGGATGTGGGCATCGGGCTCCGGGTGCTGCAGGTGGAAGGTCTGGAGGCGGGAGATCAGCTCCGCCAGATTGACCGGCTCCTTGTCCCAGGCCGGCGTGCCGTCCGCCAGCACGGTGACGGTCGCCGTGCCCGCCGGGTCGCGCGGCTCCCCGGTCTCCGAACGCGGGTAGCTCGACAGGATCAAGCCGTTGGACTTGTTCAACGACAGAGTGAAAAGAATGAACGTCGCCAGCAGGAAGAAGATGACATCGATCAGGGGAATGATCTCGATTCGGGCCTTCTTCTTGCCGCCGCTCGTCCGGGAACTGCCGCCGCCAGCCATGTGCGTGGATCCTGGTTCGGGTTAGCGATTCGACTCGCTCTCGTGCTTCTTCATCAGGATCTCGAGCGCGTGGGAGGCGTCCGAGATCTCCTGCTTGGCCTGGTCGGCCCGGGCATTGAGGTAATTGAAGGGGAGCAGGGTGCTGACGGCGATCGCCAGACCGCAGCAGGTCGCGATCAGCGCCTCACCGACGCCGCCGGTGATCGTCGCGGCGCTCGAGGCCAAGTCGGCGCCCGTGCCCAGCTGGCCGAACACCTTCATCATGCCGGTGACGGTGCCCAGCAGACCGAGCAGCGGCGCGGCGGTGATGCAGGTGTCCATCGTCGCCATGCCCTGCTGGAAGCGGTTGAGCTCCTGGCTCGAGGCGCGGATGAAGGCGTTCGAGAGCGAGTATTCCTTGTTCGAGAGGCTGTAGACCAGGATGCGCGCGACCGTGTCCTTGCTCTTGCGGCCGATCTGCAGGGCGCCCTCGGTATCGCCTTTCTCCACGCTCTCGAGCATCTTTTCCACCACCTCCGGTTCGCGGTGGCTGTTCTCGCGCACGATGAACAGCAGGCGCTCCACGATCACGGTCAGCGAGACAAACCAAAGGATCAGAATCGGCCACATGATCGGTCCGCCGTTGGCGAACAGTTCCAGGAACGTCTGATTCATTAACACGGTGAACCCGAGGGGGAGGCAGTGAGTAATCATAGGTATAAAAGAGAGCGACGAGGGGAGGAGGAAAGCGGGGCGGGGAAAATCGGGGTGCCGGCGGTAAGACTCAACAGACCGGTCAAATGCTCAATCGTAATTTTTGTTTCGGCGCCGCGGCGGCCGGGAATCGGGGAGGTTCGGATTGTTGCATTCTTGCCACCGATGGGAGGGGATTACCGGGCTGAATCTTGGACGAACCAGCTCGCCGTATATACAGTTGCAGGGAATGGGAATTGGCAAACTTGGTCCCAAGCAAACTTTGGTGTCAACCCACTTTGTCGGGACGGGGGGGATATTATCGCGGCTCTGCGGAGGATTATCTTTCGCAATCGTGGCGGTTACAAATGGAGGCCGAGCTTTTGATCGGCTGTAGTAGTTCTTACTAACCCTGTAGTAGATTGCAAGCATTTTCCCGCCTCCCGGGAACGGAGCCGGACCCCGCTGGCGGGGCCGAAGCCTCCGGCTCCGGCGGTTGGCCGGAGTCAAAATGGCTGCCCGGCTAGGACTCGAACCTAGACAAGCAGAGTCAGAATCTGCTGTGCTACCATTACACCACCAGGCAGTGGAAATTAGATCGGGAGGGGCGCGAACGCGCGGAGTCGGAAAAAAGTGAGCCGGCGACGGGAGTCGAACCTGCAACCACCTGTTTACAAAACAGGTGCTCTGCCATTGAGCTACGCCGGCAAAACATTGCAGCGGTCGGGGAAAACGGGCCGCCGTCGCCGCGCCAGGAAACCCGGAGATCAAAGAACAGGCTGAACCGCCGCGGCCAACCGGCGCCGGGGCGGGAAGGTGGTGGCTCCCCGGGGACTCGAACCCCGAACCTACTGATTAAGAGTCAGCTGCTCTACCATTGAGCTAGGAAGCCAAAACCGAAGCGTTTGAACCTCGCAAACAGGTGCGGGTTGTCAAGACGGGATCGGGACTTTCTGGACCCGCCGCCTGCTCCGCAGGCTTTTTGCCCTTGCCAAATCGGAAGGAAACGCTGTGTTCGAACACTCCCTCCATGCAAAAGACCAAAAAGTCCGTCGCCAAGCGCTTCAAGCTGAGCGCCCGCGGCAAGCTGATGCGCCGCACCCCCGGCTTCCGTCATTTGCTCGCCGCCAAGAGCACGAAGCAGAAACGCCGCGCGTCCCAAGACAAGCAGGTGGCCGAAGGCCATGCGAAGCCGCTGAAGCGGTGCCTTCCGTTCGGACTCTGAACTAGCTGCCTGTCCCAACCTTAACCTTGCCAGGCGGGTGAAATCCCAAGCCGACCCGCCGGCACCAAATCAAAGGAATTAATCCAACATGGCTCGTGCAACCAACTCCCCCGCGTCGCGCAAGCGCCGCAAGAAGGTGCTGAAATATGCGAAAGGCTATTTCGGCAACAAATCCAAGCTCTTCCGCTACGCGAAAGAAGCCGTCCAGCATGCCTGGCAATACGCCTACCGCGACCGCCGCAAGAAGAAGGGCGACTTCCGCGGCCTTTGGATCGTGCGGCTCAACGCCGCCTGCCGCAACGCCGGGATCAGCTACAGCCGCTTCATCGAGGGGCTGAAGGCCGCGCAGGTGGAGCTGGACCGGAAGATCCTCTCCGATATTGCGATTCGCGACGAAGTGGCCTTTAACGCCTTGGTCAAAGTCGCCCAGGACGCGTTGAAGGAAAAGGCCGGCGCCGCGCGCAAGGCCTGAATTCCCAAACGCGAGCCCCGGGTGGGCTCGCCTCCCCAGCTCAGCGCTATTTCGGAGGACGGGCCTCGCTGCGAGGCTCGTCCTTTTTTTTGCCCGGATCCCCCATTCCCACCATGCAAGCCCAACTCTCGGCCCTGCTCGCCAAGGCCGCCGCCGAACTGCCCACGGTCGCCGCCCGGCCGGAATTCGAAGCGGCCAAGGCCCGGTATGTCGGGCCGCACGGCGAACTGACGGCCCTGATGAAGCAGATGGGCGCCGTGCCCAGGGAGGAGCGGCCCGCGCTGGGCCGCCTGGTCAACGAGGCCAAGGCGCAACTGCAGGCCGAGTTCGACGCCGCCCTGCGCCGGCTCGAGGCGGCCGAACTGGCCGCCCAGCTGGGCCCGCCGGTGGATCCCACCCTGCCCGACCCCGATCCCGGCCCCGGCACCTATCACCCGCTGACCTTGGTGCGCGAGGAGATGTGCCGCATCCTGCGCAAGGTCGGCTTTGCGGTCGCCGACGGACCCGAGGTGGAGACGGAGTTCTATTGCTTCGACGCGCTCAACACGCCCCCCGACCATCCGGCCCGGGACGCCCAGGACACATTCTATTTTCCGGAAGGCGCCCGCTTTGGCAACATCTCCAAGCACGACCCGGCCGAACGGTACCTGCTGCGGACCCACACCTCCTCCGTGCAGGTCCGCACCATGCTGAAGGGGCCGCCGCCGATCCGCATCGTCTCGCCCGGGCGCGTGTACCGGCGGGACACGAGCGATGCCACCCATTCGGCCAACTTCCACCAGCTCGAATGCCTGTACGTGGACCGGCGGGTGACGGTGCGCGACCTGAAGGCGCTCCTCGACTACATTTTCGCCGCCCTGCTCGGCCCGGCGACCAAGACGCGCTTCCGCCCCCATTACTTCGGCTACACCGAACCGAGCTTCGAGGTCGACCTGGGCGCGAAGCACCTGCCGAAGGTCAACAAGGAGTGGATCGAGATCGGCGGCTGCGGGATGGTGGATCCCACCGTCTTCGCCGCGGTCGGCTACGACCCGGAGGAGTGGACCGGTTATGCGTTCGGCATGGGCCTGGAACGCCTCGCCATGCTGCTCTACGGCATCGATGACATCCGTTATTTCTATCAGAACGACCTGCGCTTCCTGAAGCAATTCGCGTCCACGCCGTGAAGATCTCCCTCAATTGGCTGAAAGACTACGTCGCCCTCGCCGCCCCGGCCGAGGAAATCACCCGGGCGATCACGTTCCTCGGCTTCGAGGTCGAGCAGGTGATCGCGACCGGGGCTCCCCGGCTCGACCAGGTCGTCGTGGGCGAGGTGCTGGCGCGGGCCAAGCATCCGAACGCCGACAAGCTGTCGGTCTGCCAGGTCGACGTCGGCAGCGCCGGCGGCGTCAAAACCATCGTCTGCGGCGCCCAGAATTACCAGGTGGGCGACCGGGTACCGGTGGCGCTGCCCGGGGCCGTGCTGCCCGGAAACTTTGCGATCCGCCAGTCGAAGATCCGCGGCCAGCTCTCCGATGGCATGATGTGCTCGGCGCAGGAGCTCGGCCTCGGCGAGGATTCCGGCGGCCTCCTGCTGCTCGCCGACCGCCCCGCCCTCGGGCTGCCGATCAACGCCGTGCTGCCCGCCGGAGACACGGTGTTCGACGTGGAAATCACGCCCAACCGCCCCGACTGCCTGTCCCATCTGGGCATCGCCCGGGAGTTGGCCGCCTGGTTCGGGCTGGACCTCAAGTATCCGGTCATCGGGTTCGGCGGCGTCGGGTCCGACTCGCCCGCGCCCGGCGACCCCGCCCTGCTCCGGCGCGCCGCCGTCGAGGCGCCGGAAGACTGCCCCCTGTACACGGCCCACCTCGTCGCGGGCGTCCAGATCGGGCCCAGCCCGTCCTGGCTGCAGGCGCGGCTCAAGGCGGTCGGCCTGCGCCCGGTGAACAATGTGGTCGACGTGGGCAACTACGTGATGCTCGAGTACGGCCAGCCGCTGCACGCGTTCGATGCCGACCAGCTCGGCGGCCGCGAGCTCGTCGTCCGGCGCGCCGTCGACGGGGAAAAGCTCGTGACGCTCGACGGCAAGGAACGCACGCTTTCCAGCCGCATGCTCGTAATCGCCGACGCCAGCCGGCCGGTGGTGATCGCCGGCATCATGGGCGGAGAAGGCTCCGGCATCGGCGCGGGGACCACCAATCTGGTGATCGAAGGGGCGGTGTTCCGCCCGGCGGGGATCCGCTGGACCTCCCGGCGCCTCGGGCTCACTTCGGATTCGGCGCACCGCTTCGAGCGCGGCGTCGACCCGCATCTGACCGCCGAGGCCGTGCGCCGCGCCCTCGACCTGATCGTGGCCACCGCCGGGGGCCGGGTGATCGCGCCGGCTTTCGTCGTCGGCGGCGAAGCGCCCTGGAAGCGGGAGATCCGCGTCACCACCGGCTTCATCCGCGAGCGGCTCGGCTTTGCCGTGCCCGACGAGGACATGCGCACCGCCCTGGAGGGCTTGGAATTGACCATCTCCCATGACGAGGACGCCGGCAGCCTGGGACGGTCCTGGACCGTCGCGATCCCCAGCTGGCGCGACGACCTGGACCGGCCGATCGACCTGGTGGAGGAAGTCCTCCGCCTCTACGGCACCGAGCGGATTCCGCCGTCGACCCTGGTCTCGCCCGGTCTGGCAGCCGAGGACGATCCGGCCGTGCTGTTCAACCGCCGCGCCCTGGCCTATCTCGTCGGCCATGACTTCCACGAGTGCGTCAACCTCACCCTGCGTTCCTCGCAGGAGGTGGCCACCTGGGTGTCCCAGGCGGCCGCGGTGGAACTGGCCCTGGCCAATCCTTTTGTCGCCGACCAATCGCACCTGCGCCCAACCCTGATCATGGGCCTGCTCGAGACGGTCCGCCTCAACCAGTCCCGCGGCGTGCCGGTGACGCGCCTGGCCGAGGTCGGCCGCGTGTTCGTCGAGCGCAACGGCCAGAACTACGAATGCGCCGCGGCGGCCTTTGTGGTCGCCGAGGACGCGCAGCGGCGCTGGCGCCGGCGCGAGCCGGTCGACTTCTACGCGGTCAAGCACCACGTCGCCGCCCTGGCCGCGCTCGCCGGGATCGACTTGGCCGGCGCCCCCCTCGGCTCCGCGGCGGCGGCCGGAAGCTACCTGGGCTGGCAGGAAGGCCAGGCGGCCGCCGCCGGAGAGTGGGAGCGAGGCTGGACGGCCCGCTTCGGCCTGCTCAATCTGGCCGCGGTCCGCTCCCTGGGCATCGCGGGGAAAGTGTACGCGGGGATCGTGGCAGTGCGGCCGGAAGCCCTGCCGGCCGCCGGCTCCCGCGCGCGCTATGCGGACTTCAGCCCGTTTCCCGCCGCCTTGCGCGACCTGGCCCTGGTGGTAGAGGCGGAGACTCCCGCGGCCGAAGTCCAGCAGCGGCTGGAGGCGATCGCATGCAGCGCCGCCGGCCCGTCGGTCGGCGTCGACCAGGTCGCCTTGTTCGATCTGTATCAGGGCGCGGGCTTTCCGGCCGGCAAGAAAGGCCTGGCCTTTTCCCTCGTCTTCCGGGCCTCCGACCGCACGCTCACCGACCAGGAAGTCAATGCGGTCTTCCAGCGCGTCCAGGACGAGCTGCTGCGCAGCACCGCCTTCCAAATTCGCAAATAGCCGCCGACGCTCCCATGTCCGCTCCGACCGATTTCAACCTCGACCATGTGGCCGCGCTGGCGCGCCTGGCCCTGACGCCGGAGGAGAAGGCCCGCTACTCCTCCCAGCTGGCCGACGTCCTCACCTACATCGCCCAGCTGAAGGAGGTCGACGTGCGCGGAGTCGAGCCGACCGCCCACGCTTTCCCGGTCGTCAACGTCTGGGCGGAAGACGAGCCCCGGGCCGGCCTGCCGGTCGAACAGGCCCTGCGCAACGCGCCGGCCCAGCGCGAGCACATGATCGTGGTTCCTCCGGTGGTCGAGTGACCATGGCCGACACCCTCTTTTTCCAATCGATCGGGGAACTGTCCGGCGCCCTGGCGGCGCGCCGGATTTCCGCCGTCGAACTGGCCGAGGCGGTGATCGCGCGGACGCGGCAGGTCGACGGCCGCGTCCACGCCTTCAACTCCTTCGATCCCGAGGACGCCCTGGGCCGGGCGCGGGCCTCGGACGAGCGCCGGGCCGCCGGGGGCGCGCGGGGACCGCTCGAGGGAATCCCGGTCGGCATGAAGGATGTGATCGCGGTGGCGGGCCAGCCGCTCACCGCCTCCTCCAAAATGCTGGCCGGCTTTGTCTCGCCCTACGATGCGACCGTGACCCGCAAGCTGCAGGAGGCCGGGGCGATCCCCTGGGGCCGGCTGAACCTCGACGAGTTTGCGATGGGCTCCTCGACCGAGAATTCCGCCACCGGGCCGACCCGCAACCCCTGGGACCTGACGCGGGTGCCCGGCGGGTCCTCGGGCGGCAGCGCGGCCGCGGTGGCGGCCGGCGAGGCCATTGTCTCCCTGGGATCGGATACGGGCGGCTCGATCCGCCAGCCGGCCGCGCTTTGCAACCTGGTCGGGCTCAAGCCGACCTACGGCCTGGTCTCCCGCTACGGCCTGATCGCGTTTGCCTCCTCGCTCGACCAGATCGGCCCGTTCGCCCGGTCGGTGGAGGACGCGGCCCTCGTCCTCGGCGCCATCGCCGGCCACGATCCGCTCGATTCCACCTCGGTGGCGGGCGAGATCCCGGACTACCGCGCCGAGCTCGCGCGCCGCCGCGGCCCCTGGCGGCTCGGGATCGCCAAAGAGTACTTCGGCGCCGGCCTCGACCCGGAAGTCGGGGCGGCCGTGCAGCTGGCGATCGACCACTACCGCAAGCTCGGCTGCGAGATCCGCGAGATCTCGCTGCCCCACACCAAGTATGCGGTGGGCGTCTACTACATCATTGCGACCGCCGAGTGCTCGTCGAATCTGGCCCGCTATGACGGGATCCGCTACGGCCACCGCGCCGCCGCCGCGGCCGGGGCGGTCGACCTCTACGGCCAGTCGCGCGCCGAGGGCTTCGGACCGGAGGTCAAGCGCCGGATCATCCTCGGCACCTACGTGCTCAGCAGCGGCTACTACGACGCCTACTACCTGCGGGCCCAGAAGGTGCGCACCCTCCTGCGGCGGGACTTCCTCGACGCCTACCGCGAGGTGGACGCCATTCTCACGCCCACCTCCCCCACCCCCGCATTTACCCGGGGCGAAAAGGCGGCCAACCCGCTGGCGATGTACCTGAGCGACATCTATACGATCGGGGTGAACCTGGCCGGCCTGCCGGGGATCAGCATCCCATGCGGCTTCAGCCGCGGCGGTTTGCCGATCGGGCTCCAGCTCATCGGCCAGCCCTTCCGGGAGGCCGACCTCCTCGCGATCGCGCAGGCCTACGAGCGCGACCACGATTGGCACAGCCGCCGGCCCGCCCTCTAAGCCGCCCTGCCGCGCCCATGAACTACGAAGCCGTCATCGGTCTTGAGGTCCACGTCCAGGTGAAGACCCGCTCCAAGATGTTCACCCGGGTGGCCACCGGCTACGGGGCCCCGGCCAACACCCTCACCGATCCGGTCGTCCTGGGGCTCCCCGGCGCCCTGCCGGTCCTCAACCGCGCCGCGGTGGAGCTGACGATCAAGGCCGGCCTGATGCTCGGCTGCACGATCGCCCCGGTCAGCAAGTGGGACCGCAAGAACTATTTCTACCCGGATTCGCCGAAAAACTACCAGATCTCCCAGTACGACCAGCCGCTTTGCCTCGGCGGCTCGGTCGAGATCGAACTGCCGGGCCCGGCCCGCAATGTGATGGGCGAGCACAAGCGCATTCCCCTGACCCGCATTCACCTGGAGGAGGATGTCGGCAAGCTGAACCATTTCGGGCACGAGTCGCTGGTCGACTTCAATCGGGCGGGCACGCCGCTGATGGAGATTGTCTCCGAACCGGCGCTGCGCAGCGCGGACGAGGCGTTTGCCTACCTGACGGCACTGAAGGCGATCATGATCTACGGCGGCATCTCCGATTGCGACATGGAGAAGGGCCAGCTGCGCTGCGACGCCAACGTTTCGATCCGCCCGGCCGGGGCCTCCGCGCTCGGCACCAAGGTGGAGCTGAAAAATCTCAACTCGATCTCGTTCGTGCGCGATGGCATCGCCCAGGAGATCCGCCGCCAGCAGGCGGTCGTGCTGGCGGGAGGGGCGATCGTCCAGGAGACCCGCGACTACGACGGGCAAACGGGCGAATCCCAATCGCTCCGCTCGAAGGAGCAGGCGCACGACTACCGGTACTTTCCCGACCCGGACCTGATGCCGGTGCAGGTCGACGACGCCATGCGGGAGCGCATCCGGGCTGGCTGCCCCGAGCTGCCGTTCGACAAGCAGCGGCGATTCCAGAGCGAGTACCAGATTCCGTACACGCTGACGTCGGTTCTGGTCGCCGATCGCGGACTGAGCGACTATTTCGAGGAAGCGGCGCGCCTGTGCGGCAAGCCGCAGGCCGCCGGCAACTGGATCGTCAACGACCTGCTCCGCGAGCTCGGCGCCGCGCGCGCCACGCTGGCCGACGGGAAGGTCCGGCCCGCGCAGATCGCCGCGCTCGTGGGCCTGGTGGACTCCGGCGCCATCGTCAATCAGGCGGCGAAGGAGGTGTTCGCGGAGATGGCCAGGACCGGGCAATCCCCCGAAGCCATCGTCGCGCAGCGGGGACTGCGGACGGAGACCAACGCGGACCAGCTCGAGGAGTGGTGCCGGGCCGCGATCGCGGCCGATCCCCGCGCCCTGGCCGACTTCCAGGGCGGCAAGGACAGCGCGATCAATGCCTTCAAAGGCCCGGTGATGAGGGCGGCCAAAGGCAAGGCCAGCCCGCAGCTAGTCGATGCGACGCTCCGCCGGCTCCTCGCCGGCGGGTAGGCCGACCCGCAGGACGGCGAGTTCCGCCGCCGCCGCCGGCCGCTTGCCCAAGTGCAGTTCGGCGACATAGCGGCTGACCGCGTCGGGGGGCCCCATGTGCAGGCGCTCGCCCAGCCAGCGGTTGAGCACGCTCGTGTGCGCCTTCAAGTCCGCGGCCAGCGCGATCTTCCAGCCCGCCGACTTGGGCGCCGCCGTCGCCTCTGCCAGGCTGCGCCGCAGGACCTGCAGGCCGGCCGCCAGCCGGGCCTCCCAGTGCGAGCGATTGGCCCGCGCGAATTCGCCGCCCCCCCAATCGCGCGCCGCCGTGCGGCGCTCCAGGTCTTCACGCAGCACCCGGCGGAATTCGGAGCTGCCCTGCACCCAGCCGGTTCCCACCCGCGCGAACCAAGTCTCCTGGCGGCTGGCGTCGGCCATCAGCCATTCCAGGTGCCGGCCATACTGCCGCCAGCCTTCGGCATCGTCCTCCAGGGCCTTGCCATCGCGCAGCCATTCGGCGCAGACCAGGGGCGCGGGCCGCTCGGCGGCCGGCCGCAGGAACCAGCGGTAGCTGGACCACCGAAACTGGGGCAGCTGGGCGAAAGCCACGACCTGCTCGCGCGCCGGGCTCAGGTGAACGAAATCCACCAGCTGCGCCCACGCCACTCCCGGCTCCACGAGATCCGCCCGGTAGCGGGCGCGGAACGCCTTCCCGGGCTGGGTGCGGGTGCGATTGAACCGGTTGCCAAAGGCGCTCTGGAGCCAGTGGATCCCGTTGACGAGGTTGCCGCGCGGGGTTTCCAGCGCCAGATGATACTCGTTGGGCAGCAGCGCAAACGCGTGCAGCCGCCAGTGCATCCGCGCGCACGCCGCAAACAGCCCGTCGACAAACGCCCGCGCGGCCGCCGCGCCGGAAAATAGGGTCGAGGAATCGCTCCCGCGATTGGAGACGTGGTAGCGGGCGCCGGCAAATTCCAGCCGAGGCTTCCTGGGCATGGGCCAAGCCTAGGTCGGACCGGCGCCCGCGGCAATGCTGAAGAGCACCGGCCGGAACGCCTTCGGCATGGCGCTAGGGCGGAGCGATCCCCGACTCGAAGCGGTAGTGCCCGGAGCCGACAGCAAACACATCCGCCTGGCCGCTGCGCCCGCGCGAGCCCACATGGCTGGCGAACTGCACGGGCACTCCGCTTTCCGTCACAGGGCGGGCGGATGGGTTCGGGACGTAGACCAAGGCGGTCGTGTTGCAGGGGATCTCGACGTCAAGCGCCAGGTGGGAGCCTTCGCAAGTCCATTGGCAAGAGACGCGGCCGTGGACCGAATCGTAATGGGCCCGCACCCAGCGGAGGTCGCCGACGACGGTCGGCTTGATCACAATCTGCCGGAATCCCGCCTGACCTTCGGCCTGGGCGATGCCGGCGAGGTCCCGGTACAGCCACTCATTGATCTGGCCGAGCATAAAGTGATCCTGCGAGGCGCGGGGTCCGGCATCCCAGGCCTCCGTCAGGCTCGTCGCCCCGCGGGCCAGCTGGAAGCCGTAACCCGGCCGCACGGCCTGGTCGTTCAGCGCGTAGATCAGGTCGGAGCGGCCGGCCTGCGCCAGCGCGCGCAGCACCGCCTCGTAGCCGACGTCGCCGGCGGTGAAGGCGTTGCCCTGGCGGCGAATGTCCGCGACCAGGGCGGCCTCGACCCGCGGCCGTTCCGCCGGCGGCGCCAGCCCGAACACCAGAGCGATGGCCTCGCTGCACTGCGAGCCGGTTGCATAGCGGCCGCTCGCCGGATCGAGGAACGCCCGGTTGAACGCCGCCGCAACGCCCGCGGCGCGGGCCGCCCATTGCCGGGCGTCCGCCTCCCGGCCAAGGATCCTTGCGGCCGCTTCCAGGATCCGCGTGTCCCGATAATAATATGCGGTCGCCGTCACCGCCACCGGGGTGAGCTGCGCCCGGCCCGGCGGCCGCGGCCCCAGATCGAACCAATCGCCCAGGCCGTAGTCGAGCAGGCCGCGCGCGTCGGCCCGCGTGGCCAGATAGGCGGCGTAGCGCTCCATGCTGGCGTAGGCCTGGCGGAGCGAATCGGCATCGCCGGTCCATTCATAGCTTTGCCAGGGCACCAGCACGCTCGCGCTGCCCCATTCCGGCGAATCGCGGAAGCCGCCCGCGAAACGAACGTATTCCGGCGCGATGTCCGGCACGAAGCCGTCGGCTTCCTGCGCGTCCCGCAGGTCCCGGGCGATCTTGCCGAAGAGGGTATTGAGGTCGAACTCGTAGCGCAGCGCCGGCCCGTTGAGGTGGGTCTGCTCCAGCCAGCCGAGCCGCTCGCGATGCGGGCAATCCGTCAGCACGCTCATCGCATTGTTCTGCTGCGCCCAGCGCACCAGAGTGTGAATCCGGTCGAAAAGGGGATTCGAGCAGGCGAAATCTCCGGCCGGCGTTGTCGCGGCGGTGACCACTCGCCCGACCAGCGATTCGACCACGGGGAGGGATTCGGCGGCGGGCCGGCGCTCGACCTGGAGGTAGCGGCACCCGTGGTAGAACGACCAGGGCGACCAGGTCTCGCCAGCGGGATCGCCGCGCAGCGTGTACTGCCAATACGCCTCGCCGCCGCCGACTGAAGCGCGGCTGACGGACCCGTCCGCCCCCAGCAGCTCGGCCGGCGTGATCCGCACGATCGCGCCGGCCGGGCCGCGCACCCGCAAGATGGGCATCACCGCCGCATTTTGGCCCAGATCGTACACGCTGAATCCGCGCGCCGCGTGGACCGAGACCGGGCTCAGCTCCCCGATCGACCGGACTGGCGGCCCCGCAAAGGAGGCGCCGCGCAGCGCGCCGGTCGGGCTGGCCAGGGGCGTCGCCCCGGCCCAATCCTGATCGTTAAAGTCCGGTCGGTCCCAGCCGGCCTCCTCGAGGCGGGCGTCGTAGTCCTCGCCCCCGTAGACGTTCGCGAAGGTGGTCGGCCCCAGTCGGACCTTCCAATCCGGGCCGGTGCCGATCGTCTCCACCGACCCGTCCGCGTACTCCAACCGCAGCTGGGCGATCGCCTGCAGCGGCCGGAAGGCGGTGACAAATTTCACATAGCGCCCGGCCTGGACGTTGAACATCCCGCCCGCGAGGCTCAGGCCGATCGCATTCGGGCCCGGCTGCAAGAGGCCGGTGATGTCCCGCGTCGCGTACAGGCGGGTCTTGGCGTAATCGGTCCAGCCCGGGGACAGGAGCTCCTCGTCCGGGCGCCGCCCGTTGACGGTGACCTGACAGTCGCCCAGGCCGCAAACGAAGGCGAGTGCGCGGCGCAAACCCGGCCGCACCGTGAAGCTGCGGCGCAGCCGCAGCGTCGCATTGGCGTAGGGATTGACGACCGAGCCGGCGAAGCCGTCGACGACCGACCGGACCGACCAGGGTGGATCCTCGCGACTGTCGCTCGCGCGCACATCGGCGCCCGAGGCGAGGTTGCGGCCCCGCGAGATCACCTCGACCTGGCTCAGGCCGAAAAATCCGCGGCCCGCCTCCATGGCCAGGCGCGTCGCTGAGATCCGCAGGTAGCGGCCCACGCGGCCATAAGCCTGGAATTCCGCCATCCGATTCCCGAGGATGCGGTAATCCTGGTCGGTGAAATCGGCGAGGACCGCCGCGTCAGACCGGTCGGGGCGGCTGGCCAGCTCGATCCGGAATCGAACGGGAAAGCCCTGCCCGGCGGCGACCTGCTCCTCGAGCGGGAAAAGCCTCACGGCGTCCACCGGCTGCGGCGCGCCGAGGTCGATCTCCAGCCATTTGCCCATCGCCGGGTCCGCGACGTCCGTGGACCGGTAGCCGATCGCCGGCCGCTCCCACCACAAAAACCGCGCGTCCGTCAGCCACTGGGCGCGCCAATCGGCCGGCGCGAGCAGCCCCATGGTCCACGAGGCCGGCTCGCTCCAGGCCGAGGCACGATCGCCCTCATCCCAGGCCCGGACCTTCCAATAAACCCGCTCGGCCGGAGCCAGGGCCTGTCCGGCATAGGGGATCGCCGCGGTTTCGGCGGACGGCTGCTTGCCGCTGTCCCAGAGGTCCCCCTGGCCGGAATCCAGCTTCGCCGGGTCCGAGGCGACCAGGATCTGCCAGGCCGACTGGCTCCTCCCGCGGCCTTCTCCCCGCACGGTCCAACCGAGCACCGGCTGGGCGCGGTCGACCCCCAGGGGCCCGGCCTCGGACTCGCACCGCAGGGCGGAAACCGCGAGCGGAGCGGCCGTTCGCTCCGGGAGGACGCAACTTGCCCAGGCGAGCGGAGCGGCAAGCAAGGCCGCCCGCAGCCAGGCGCGGCCTGGCCGGCCCCTGGGTCCGGGATTAGGCCAAGAGTCGCGAAGACACCGGCAGGGAGGGCGGGCAATCATTCGGGGCGCATCCATAGCAGGACCGCCCGACTGACCTAACAAGAGCAAAATCGTGCCCGAGCGACCGCGCCGCGGGCAAGGCTCGCCGGACGGCGCTCGCGGCCTATCTGGCTACCCTCCGCGGCCGGGACCAGGTCAAAGTGGTCTGTATCGATCTGTCCAACGCCTACCGGCTATTAGTCAGACGCTGGTTCCCCCGCGGCCAGAATCGTGGCGGACCGGTTCCACG